>ENA-UOUJ01001378-UOUJ01001378.1-activated-sludge-metagenome-genome-assembly--contig:-NODE-1378-length-12867-cov-9.811349_pt1 | contig 12867 bp, 13 predicted proteins | sample MGYA00249839_ERZ747224 | MGnify/ENA primary metagenome ERZ747224 (study PRJEB28782, sample SAMN03220277) | activated sludge metagenome | biome: wastewater; feature: sewage sludge; material... | reverse complement strand
AGGCGAGCGGCTCGGCCGCCGCCACGATGAGCGGCCGCGTGCCGCCCCCGATCGCCTGCCGCACCGCCTGGTCGACGGTACGGGCATAACGGGTGAGCAGCGCATGCTCGCTCGACTCCTCGGCGCCCCGCCCGAAGCCGGTGCGCTCGCCGTGGCTGCGCCGGCCGAGCGCGCTCGCCATGTCGCGCGGCAGGTCGGGCACCTTCACCTCCTGCGCCGGCAGGTCGGCGCTCACCTCGACGAGCCGCACCCCGCCCATGCCGAGCGCCAGCACCCAGGCGTTCTGCGGGAAGGTGACGGCGCGGACGAGCGGCTTGAGGTGGAAGCGGTCGGAGACCTCGACCGTGCTGGTCAGCCGGTTGGGCAGGCGGAAGGTGCGGATCCGCTCCGGGGTGACGAAGAGGGCGAGGCTGTAGGCCTGCACCGTCCAGAAGTCGTCGTCCTCGATCACCGCCTCGACCGCCTCGGCGATCGCCTGGACGGCGCGCTTCGGCGTGTCGCCCGCCTCCATCTCGGCCACCGCGGCCTTCAGCAGGTTCTTGAGCTCGATGCGGTCCGCCTGCGCCTCCTGGCTCCGCGGCGTCGTGGCGACGTAGATCGAGACCGCCGGCGCGCCGCGGTGGGCGAGCAGCGTGTCGAGGTCGGCGCGGGTCGGCAGGTCGATGTAGAGCATGGGTCCCTCCTTGTCGTCCCCGACCTATGGCCTGCCGCGGCGATTTGCCAGAGGCGCGGCGCAATGGATCACGCCGGCTTGCCCCCCGGGCGGCATGCGGGCTAATCAGGGGCGCAGCCCGTCAACGGAGTCGGTCCCGATGCCCGCGCCAGAACCGGAAGTCGTCGAAGTGACCTCGAGCCCCGTCGCCTGCGACGGCAGCGGCGGCGCCGGCGGGCATCCGCGGGTGTGGCTGCGGATCGACCCGAAGAAGGGCTGGGTCGAGTGCGGCTACTGCGACCGCCGCTACGTGCTGAAGCCGGGCGCCGCCCCCTCGGGCCATTGATGGCGGAGTTCGGCAAGGGCAGCCACCTGCACCTGATCGACGGCTCGGGCTTCATCTTCCGCGCCTACCACGCGCTGCCGCCGCTGACCCGCAAGTCCGACGGCCTGCCGATCGGGGCGGTGGCGGGCTTCTCCAACATGGTCTGGAAGATGCTGCAGGAGACCAAGGGGGCGGACGCGCCGACCCATGTCGCCGTCATCTTCGACAAGTCCGAGGTGACCTTCCGCAACGCGCTCTTCCCCGACTACAAGCAGAACCGCCCGCCGGCGCCCGACGACCTGGTGCCGCAGTTCCGGCTGATCCGCGATGCGACCCGCGCCTTCAATCTGCCCTGCATCGAGATGGCGGGCTTCGAGGCGGACGACATCATCGCGACCTATGCCACGCAGGCGGTGGCAGCCGGGGGTCGGGTCACCATCATCTCCGCCGACAAGGACCTGATGCAGCTGGTCGCCCCCGGCATCGTCATGTTCGACACGCTGAAGAACAAGCCGATCGGCCGGGACGAGGTCCTCGAGAAGTTCGGCGTCGGTCCGGAGCGGGTGATCGACGTGCAGGCGCTGGCCGGCGATTCCATCGACAACGTGCCGGGGGCGCCGGGCATCGGCGTCAAGACGGCCGCCCAGCTGATCGGCGAGTTCGGCGATCTCGAGACGCTGCTGGCCCGGGCGGGGGAGATCAGGCAGCCGAAGCGGCGCGAGGTGCTGATCGAGCATGCCGACCGCATCCGCATCTCGCGCGATCTGGTGACGCTCCGCCGCGACGTGCCGCTCGAGGAGCCGCTCGAGGCGCTCGAGGTGCGCGATCCCGACCCGGAGGCGCTGCTGCCCTGGCTCGCCGAGATGGAGTTCCGCGGCCTCTCGAACCGGGTGGCGGCGAAGCTCGGGGTGGCGCCGCCGGTGATCGAGCCGGTGGCCGAGGCGCGGCAGGGGCCCGCCACCGCCGCCGCGCACGAGCCGGAGCCGGTCGCCCCGATCGATACGGCGAAATACGTCCTCTTGCGCGATGCGGAGGCGCTGGCCGCCTTCGCCGCGAGGATCGCCAACCGCGGGGCGGTGGCGATCGAGATCGGGACCTCCGTCGCCGACGAGATGCGCTCGACGCTGGTCGGCATGGCACTCGCCATCGGGCCGGGCGAGGCGGCCTATCTGCCCGTCGCCCACGTGCAGGGCCAGGGCGGGCTCTTCGACGAGCCGGTCGAGGGCCAGGTGCCGCTTGAAGCGGCGCTCGCTGTCCTGAAGCCGGTGCTGGAGGACGCCGCCGTCCTGAAGATCGGCCAGAATGTGAAGGCGACGGTGAAGCTCTTCGGCCGGCTCGGGGTCCGGCTCGCGCCGATCGAGGATACCATGCTCCTCTCCTACGCGCTGCACGCCGGGCTGCACGGGCACGGGATCGACTATCTCGCCGACGCCTACCTCAACCATCAGCCGGTCCAGCTCAAGGCGCTGACCGGCGGCGGCAAGTCGGCGCGGACCTTCGCCCAGCTCTCGCCGGAGGAGGCGGCCCGCTACGCCGGCGAGCAGGCGGAGGTCGCCTGGCGGCTGCGCGAGACGCTGCGGCCGCGGCTGCCCTTCGCGCGGGTGACGCGGGTCTACGAGACCATGGAGCGGCCGCTGGTGCCGGTCCTCGGCGAGATGGAGCGGCACGGGATCCGGGTCGACCGGCAGGCGCTGTCGCGGCTCTCGGGCGATTTCGCCCAGCGCATGGCGGCGCTCGAGGAGGAGATCTACGGGCTCGCCGGCCAGCGCTTCAACCTCGGCAGCCCGAAGCAGCTCGGGGAGGTGCTCTTCGACAGCATGGGGCTGGCCGGCGGGCGGAAGGGCAAGACCGGGGCCTATACGACCGGCGCCGACGTGCTGGAGGAGCTGGCCGCCCAGGGGCACGACCTGCCGGCGCGGATGCTCGACTGGCGGATGCTCTCGAAGCTGAAGTCGACCTATACCGACACGCTGCAGGACGCGATCAATCCCGAGACGGGGCGGGTGCATACCTCCTACCTGATCGCCGGGGCGGCGACCGGGCGGCTCGCCTCGACCGAGCCGAACCTGCAGAACATCCCCGTGCGGACCGAGGAGGGGCGGCGGATCCGCGAGGCCTTCGTGGCGGAGCCGGGAAACGTGCTGGTCAGCCTCGACTATTCCCAGATCGAGCTCCGGATCCTCGCGCATATCGCCGGAATCGACACACTGAAGCAGGCGTTCCACGACGGGATCGACATTCACGCGCTGACCGCCTCGCAGATGTTCGGCGTCCCGGTCGAGGGGATGCCGGCGACGATCCGCCGGCAGGCGAAGGCGATCAACTTCGGCGTGATCTACGGCATCTCGGCCTTCGGCCTCGCCAACAACCTGCGCATCCCGCGCGCCGATGCCCAGCGGTTCATCGATACCTACTTCGTGCGCTTCCCCGGCATCCGCGAATACATGGACCGCACCGTGGCCTTCGCCAAGGAGCACGGCCATGTGGAAACCCTCTTCGGCCGGCGGATCCACACCCCGGAGATCAACGCCCGCGGGCCGCACGCCGGCTTCGCCAGTCGTGCGGCGATCAATGCGCCGATCCAGGGGTCGGCGGCCGACATCATCCGCCGCGCCATGGTCCGCGTGCCCGAGGCAACGCGCGGGCTGCCGGCGCGGATGCTGCTGCAGGTGCACGACGAGCTGCTCTTCGAGGTGGAGGAGAGCGCGGTGGATGCCGTGATCGACGCCGTGCGGCGGGTGATGGAGGCGGCGGCGATGCCGGCCGTCGCGCTCGACGTGCCGCTGGTCGTGGACGCGGGGCACGGGGCGACCTGGGCGGCGGCTCACTGACCCGGGGCGTGGTTCCCGTCCTGCCCCCGCATCAAGGCACGGCTACGTCCCAGGGCTGACGAAGGCGCATGGCGCTCCCGGCGGCGCGCCTCGATCCCCTTCCCCGGCGGCCCCCCGGTGTCCCCTCTGGCCGCCGGGGCTCCCAACCTCAGCGCAATCGGGTGTCGTTCGCCACGCCGTTGTCGCGGCGCGGCGCACGCGGCGCGCTGCGCGAGGGCGGCGGCGACGCCTCCGGGCCGGCCGCGGCCAGCGAGCAGACGAGCGCGACGACCGACCGGCGCGTGTCCGGGTCGCTGATCGACCGGAAGGCGTCGGTGAGCGCCGCCAGCTCGGAGCTGCGCTCGCCGGAGAGCTGGCTGCGCTCCCCCGGAGCTTCCCCGCTCTCGCCGAGGCCCTCGAAGAAATACTGCACTGGCACATCGAGGAACTCGGCGATCTTGAACAGACGGCCGGCTCCGATGCGGTTGGTCCCCTTCTCGTACTTCTGCACCTGGCTGAAGGTCAGGCCGAGGTGGCGCCCGAGCGTCCCCTGGCTGATCCCGAGCGTCTCGCGCAAGTGCCTTGTCCGCTGCCCGACGTGCACGTCAACTTCGTTCGCCGACATAACCTTCATTTCTTTTTCTGGCTGGCTGTTCCACCCCTCGTTGTCCTAGCCGGGATCCGCGCGAAAGCGGAGCTCTACAATTGTAGCTGTCCAAAAGTACAGGTTCGGCCCCATTGACGGCTATTCCGCGGCGATCTGGTAGGCCGACATGGCGGGCATGTGCAGCACGGCATACTCGCGGCCGTCGTCGCCGTTGCGATACGGCTTGCCGATGCGGCTGGCGGCGAAGCCGAGCTGCCGCAGGGCACGCACGAGCGCCGGACGGGTCAGCGTCACGAGCTCGATGCCGCCGTTGCGGTTGGCGATGTCGATCAGCCCCTCCACGATCAGCATAAGACAGTTCGCACGATCGCTTTGCGAGTTGAGCAGGTCGGAGACGACGAGCCGCGTACATTCCCAGACCTCCTTCGAGGCGTACTCCTCGGGAATCACCTCGGCGGGAATCGCTTCGATGTCGCCGCGCAGGGCGTCGCGGAGCATGTAGGTATGGCGCCCCCAGGTCGACGTCGTCGGCATGATTCGCGCGCCGCCCACCACGCGCCCGTTGCGCAGTACGAGCGAGTAATGGGCGCAGGGGTTGTCGTACTGGTCCATTTCCACGTCGTCGTTGTGCGGAATGTCCCAGTTGAGCTCGTCGACGAAGAAGCGCTTCCGCAGTCGCAGATACTCGTGAAAGGCCGACCCGTGGCGGTGCTGGCCAAGGAAATCGAACGTGATGGTATGCATGAGTCACTCTCCGAGGTGGAGAGCGGAGCGTATTCCGGCGAGCGGCTGCTTGTTAATACTCGTTATACGACAGGGCTTGCAAGCACTGCTCCGGTCGCGAACACGCCAAGTAAAAAGTCAGATCATGCCCAGCATTGTCGCCGTTGCGGCAGCCTGCGGCCCGGTCTTGGCGTTCAACTTCAGGCGGGCATTCTTCAGGCGCTGCTTAATAGCACTTTCGGATATCCCAAGAAGAGATGCAATCTCTTTCATGAGGAGGCCATTCTTGACCAAGCTCAGGGTTTCCAGTTCTGCCGCCGTTAGCTTGGTCGGCCGCGCATATGCCTGATGGGCATTGATGAGCGATGCGTGCAGAATCTCCAGCTCGCCTTCCTCATACTCGCGATCGGAGCGGAAGAAGAAGCCGAACGTGCGCTGGCCGCCGCTGCAGCTGTCGAGGTAGCTCGAGACGGCGCCGAAGTTCAGCCCGTAGTTCTTCGCCAGCTCGAGGACGCCCTGCGCATCCTCGATCCCGAGCGTGCTGCAGCGCGTGACGCCGGAATTCCGGTAGACCCAGGCCATGGCGGGGTCGTGGACGATGAAGCCGCTCGCCCCGTATTCGCGTATCCACCCCGCCGGCAGGTGGTTGTGTTCGACCATCGGGAAGGCGAACCCGACGCGGATGGCGACATAGAAGCCCGCCGGCGCGAGCCTGTCGAGCATGTCCGGATCTATCAACCGATTCATTTGTGGCTCGACGTACCGCTAAAACAGTCTTCCATGGAGGTTGCCCAGCACATACCTTGCGTTTGGCGTCGAGGTTATGGTGGTTGTCGTGATTCGCGCAACCGTTGTGCGGATAAACAAAAGTGAGCCGGAAAGAGAGCATCGCCGCGCTTCTCCATGAGCTCGACCAGCGGAGCCCCGCCGGCTTCGCGATCGCCCTGCACGTCCGCTTCACCCGCCCGACCTATCTCTTCCAGACCTACGCCAAGCCCTGGATGGAGCACTATTCGGAGGCCGGGCTCGTCATGCACGACCCGGTGGTGCGCTGGGGCCTGCAGAACGTCGGCCGGCTGCGCTGGAGCGATCTCGCCTCGATCGACGAGGCAGGCGTCTTCGAGCAGGCGAAGGACTACGGGCTCATGAACGGCGCGGGGATCGCGCTCGTCCTCTCGGAGTCCCGGACCATTGCCGCCTTCGCTCGCGCGGATCGCGATTATACCGACGAGGAGCTGGAGGAACTCGAGAGCCTGCTGGCGCGGCTGCACCAGGCGACGCTCGGGATCGAGCGGCTGAGCGCGCGCGACCAGCGGGCGCTCACCGAACTCTCGATCACCCTCACGCACTGAGGGCAGCTCAGCCGCTTGCCCAGGTCGCCCACTGCGAGCGGTTGCCGCCGAAGACGTTGATGTCGGTCAGCCCGTCGATCCCCTCCACGAGGCCGGTGCCGGTATACTGCCAGAAGGCCCACCGCTGGTCGGGATAGACGTCGGACGGGTGCCCCGCCACCGAGCGCAGCCAGAAGTGGAAGCCCTCGATCCGGCCGAGGTCGTTGTCGCGGTAGAAGTCGACCGTGGTGTAGATGACCGGGCGCTTGCCGTAGTAGACGTTGAGCGCCTGCAGGAAGAGGAGCGCCTCGCGCCGCACCGTGGCCGGATCCGGGCGGAAGGGGCAGTTCTTCGACTTGTGGTTCCATTCGAGGTCGAGGACGGGCGGCAGCGCCCCCGGCTCGCGCGGGACGTGGTTGATGAACCAGGCGGCCTGCTCCGCCGCCGGACGGCAGAAGTAGTAATAGTGGTAGGCGCCGCGCGGCATGCCGGCGGCGCGGGCGGCGGCCCAGTTCTGCTGGAAGCGGTCGTCGGTGTGATCGCCGCCCTCGGTCGCCTTGATGAAGGCGAAGTCGATGCCGGAGGCGCGGACGCGGTGCCAGTCGATGTCGCCCTGGTACTTGGAGACGTCGATGCCGTGCACCGGGTACTGCCAGGGGCGGATGCCGGCCCAGTCGTACGGGTCGGCATCGCCGAAGCGCGGCATCCCGGCGATGGATCGGCTCGCCTCGGGGAGGTCGCGACTGCCGCCGCAGGATGCGAGAAGACACGCTATAAGGACGATCGCAAGAGATCGCATGATTACTGCCCTCGATGACTTGCCTTTTTTCGGAGACTATAGCCGAGCGCCGGGCGTTCGTCATCAGGCTCGTGCACGCACGAGTGGTGCCGAAGCCCGGGGCTTGCGCCGCGCCTCCCGCTGGCCGACAAGAGGGCAAAACCGTCAGGGAGGACGATTCATGAAGACCATCAAGGGCCCCGCGCTCTTCCTCGGCCAGTTCGCCGGCGACGCCGCCCCGTTCAACTCGTGGGACGCGATCACCCGCTGGGCGGCGGACTGCGGCTATGTCGGCGTGCAGGTGCCGACCTGGGCCGGGCAGCTCATCGACCTCGGGAAGGCCGCCGCGAGCCAGGACTATTGCGACGAGTTCAAGGGCGTCGCCAAGGCGAACGGCATCGAGGTGACCGAGCTCTCCACCCATCTGCAGGGGCAGCTCGTCGCCGTGCATCCGGCCTACGACGAGATGTTCGACGGCTTCGCGGCGCCGGAGGTGCGCGGCAACCCGAAGGCGCGCCAGGCTTGGGCGGTCGAGCAGGTGCGTATGGCGCTCCAGGCCTCGAAGCGCATGGGCCTCGGCGCGATGGCGACCTTCTCCGGCGCGCTCGCCTGGCCCTTCGTCTACCCCTGGCCGCAGCGGCCGGCGGGGCTGATCGAGACCGCCTTCGACGAGCTGGCCCGGCGCTGGACGCCGCTTCTCGACGCGGCCGAGGAGAACGGCGTCGACATCTGCTACGAGATCCATCCGGGCGAGGACCTCTTCGACGGGACGACCTACGAGATGTTCCTCGACCGGGTGAACGGGCACGCGCGGGCGAACATGCTCTACGACCCGTCGCACTACGTGCTGCAGGGGCTCGACTATCTCGACAACATCGACATCTACCACGAGCGGATCCGCATGTTCCACGTCAAGGACGCGGAGCTGAACCCGACCGGCCGGCAGGGAGTCTATTCCGGCTATGCGAGCTGGGTCGACCGCGCCGGGCGCTTCCGCTCGCTCGGCGACGGGCAGGTCGACTTCGGCGCGGTCTTCTCGAAGCTCACCGCCCACGACTTCGACGGATGGGCCGTGGTCGAGTGGGAATGCGCGCTCAAGCATCCCGAGGATGGCGCGCGCGAGGGATCGGAGTTCGTCCGCCACCACATCATCCGCGTGACCGAGAAGGCCTTCGACGACTTCGCCGCCGGCGGCACCGACGAGGCGGCGAACCGGCGCATCCTCGGCCTGGGCTGAAGCGGATGAAGGCCGGCTTCTGCATGCTGCTCTGGACGACGCACGTCACCGGGCAGCACCTCCCGCTCCTCGCGGGCATCAAGGCCGCGGGCTACGACGGCATCGAGGTGCCGGTGTTCGAGGGCGAGCCTGAGCATTTCGCCTGGCTCCGCGGTCGGCTCGCCGACGAGGGGCTGGCAGCCACGGCCGTCGGCATCATGCCCGATGCCGCCCACAACCCGATCTCGCCCGACGCCGCCGAGCGCAAGGCGGGGCAGGCGCATCTCGGCTGGCTCATCGACTGTGCCGAGGCGCTCGGGGCGGAGGTCCTCTGCGGCCCCTTCCACCAGCCGCTCGGGCAGTTCTCCGGCCGGGGGCCGACGCAGGAGGAGCTCGACCGGCTCGTCGCGGCGCACCAGGCGATGGCCGACCGCGCGCCGGGGCTCACGCTGGCGATCGAGCCGCTCAACCGGTTCGAATGCTACGTGCTCACCACCAACGCCCAGGCGGCGGCGCATGTGGCGCGGGTTGCGCGGCCGAACTTCGGCTATCTCTACGACACCTTCCACTCCAATATCGAGGAAAGCGATCCGACGGGCTCGATCGGCGAGACGATCGGGGCGATCGCGCATGTCCATATCTCCGAGAACCATCGCGGCGCGCCCGGCAGCGGGCATATCGACCATGCCGCCGCGATCCGCGCCGCGCGGGATGCGGGCTACGACGGCTGGTTCACCGTCGAGGCCTTCGGGCAGGCGCTGCCCGATCTCGCCGCGGCGACGCGGGTGTGGCGGCCGCTCTTCGGGAGCGAGGACGAGGTGGTGAGGGCCGGCGCGCGGGTGATCCGCGCGGGCTGGGCGAGCTGACGAGGGGAGAGACTGGATGACCGAGACGAAACCCGCCCGCATCCGTCTGGGCATGGTCGGCGGCGGCAAGGATGCCTTCATCGGCGCGGTGCACCGGATCGCCGCACGGATCGACGACGACTACGAGCTGGTGGCCGGCGCGCTCAGCTCCACGCCGGAGAAGGCGCGCGCCTCGGGGGCGATGATCGGCCTGCCCGCGGATCGCACCTACGACGACTACGTCACCATGGCCAAGCGCGAGGCGCGGCGGAAGAACGGCATCGAGGCGGTGGCGATCGTCACCCCCAACCACATGCATGCGCCGGTGGCGCGCGAGTTCCTGAAGCGCGGCATCCACGTCATCTGCGACAAGCCGCTCACCGCGACGCTGGCCGAGGCGAAGCGGCTGCAGAAGGCGGCGGCCGATTCCGGCACGCTCTTCGTCCTCACCCACAATTACACCGCCTATCCGATGATCCGGCAGGCGCGCGCGATGGTGGCGGACGGCAGGCTCGGCAAGATCCGCGTGGTGCAGGTGGAATATGCCCAGGACTGGCTGGCGACGCCGGTGGAGGCGACCGGCTCCAAGCAGGCCGGCTGGCGCACCGACCCGGCGCAGTCGGGTGCCGGCGGGGCCACCGGCGACATCGGCACGCACGCCTTCAACATCGCGGGCTTCGTCACCGGCCTGAGGCTCGAGTCGCTCGCGGCCGACCTGCAGCATTTCGTCCCCGGGCGGAAGCTCGACGACAATGCCAACGTGCTGCTGCGCTACGAGGGCGGCGCGCGCGGCATGCTCTGGTGCAGCCAGGTCGCGACCGGCAACGAGAACGCGCTGCGGCTGCGCGTCTACGGCGAGACGGGCGGGCTCGAGTGGGAGCAGGAGGAGCCGAACCGGCTCTGGTACACGCCGCTCGGCCAGCCGAAGCAGCTCCTGACCCGGGGCGGGGCGGGGGCCGACGCCAATGCGGCGCGGGTGAGCCGCACGCCCGGCGGCCATCCGGAGGGCTATCTCGAGGGCTTCGCAAACATCTATGCCGAGGCCGCCCGCGCCATCCGCGCCCGGCGCGCGCACGAGCCGGTGCCGGCGGAGGTGCTCTATCCGACGCTGGAGGACGGGGTCGCCGGCGTCGCCTTCGTCGAGGCCTGCGTGAGGTCCTCCGCCCGCAACGGCGCCTGGGTCACGCTCTAGCGCGGCGCTCCGCCGCGGGCCGGCGCGCCGGCCCGTGGCTCGGCGGGCGCTGCGGCTCGAGGCAGGGCCCGTGGCTCGCCGCCGGCTTGAAGGCGAGCGGAACGAGCCGCGATCGCGGCCTGACCGCGCTGTCGGAGAGCAGCCCGGTCAGGGTCTCGGCCAGCGCGACCCCGACGGCATCGAGGTCGGCGCTGAAGTGGGACAGCGCCGGCACCAGCGCGCGCGTGTCGATCGCCGGGAAGGTGCAGATCAGCGAGACGTCCCTGCCGATCGCGAGCCCGAGACGGCCGAGATCCGCATAGAGCGTGCCGGCGATGCACTCGTGCGTGGCGAGGATGGCGGTCGGGACGAGCGGCCCGGCGAAACGGGCGAGACCCGCGGCGGTCAGCCGGCCGTCGCGCGTCGGCAGCAGCTCGACCGCCGTCTCGGCCAGGCCCAGGCGCTGCGTCTCGGCGCGGAACGCCTCGACCGTGATGCTCTCGTAGTTGAGCGCCGGATCGCCCAGTGCGACGGCGAGCCGGCGGTGGCCATCGGCCACGAACAGGCGCGCCGCCTGGCGGGCCATCGTCTCGAAATCGAAATCGACGAACGGATAGTCCTCGATCCCGCCCGACCGGCCGAAGGCGACGAAATCCACGCCGCGGGCCTTGAGGTAGGCGAGGCGCGGATCGGCCGTGGTGGTCTGGCTGACGATCACCGCATCGGCGATGCGCCGCTGCACCGTGCGCTGCAGATTCTCGAGCGGATCCTCGTCCGGCCCGCGGAACAGCACGATCAGGTCGAGCGCCTGCGCCCGCAGCGTGCGGCGGGCGCCTTCGAGCACGTGAAAGAGGCCGGAATCGGTGGTGGAGGCGAAGGTGCGGGTGGGAATGACCGCGGCGACGATGCCGGTCCTGCCGCTCCGCAGGCTGCGCCCGGACTGGTTCGGCACGTAGCCGGCGCGGATCGCCGCCTCCTTGACCCGGGCGCGTGTCTCGTCGTTGACGTCGGGCCGGTCGTTCAGGGCGCGGCTGACGGTGCCGATCGAGAGGTGCAACTCGTGAGCGAGCTGTCGAATTCCCATGCCGATCCTCCACGACGGCGCCGCGGCCCTCTCTATGCCGATGCCGGGCGCGAACGCAATGCCGCCCTTGCGACAATGCGACGGACCTCTCTGTGACCTGGTTCACAGAAGGCACCGGTTCGGCGCTGCTATGACATCCGTGCCCCGCCACTTCGGCGGAGCACCCGAGAGCCCGGAAGCCATGCACCTGTTTGCCGCAGCCCCCTCCCCCACGATTGCCGGCCCGTCCGGCAATACCCGGAGGCCGGTGCGCGCTCGCCGCACAGATCCTGCTGGCTTCCGCGGCGCCGGATCGTCCGTCCCCGAGGGGGCGCCGCGGCGCACGCACCCGCGCTGCCGGCGTGAGGGAGGGGACGGACGTATCCGCCGGAAACTGGAGGTAAGGCCATGCTCGACGATCAGCCGGTCTCAGCGCCCACGATCCCTCGCATCGAGGTCGAGGACTATATCGAGATGGGGCGGCTCGTCGCGGAGTGGGCGATCGATCCCGCCGGCCGGCCGGCCGACATCGGGGCGCTGAGGGGACAGCTCGCCGGCATCGCGGCGCTGCCGGACCGGCTGCGCTCGATGGAGTTCGTGCAGGGCAGCCTGAAGCACCTGGTCATCCGCCTGCCGGCGAGGCCGCTCGTCGAGGAGGCGCTCGCGCGCATGTCCGACCCGCTGGGCAGCCCGCGCTACCGGATTCCGCAGTTCTACGCCGATCATTGCCGTCCGCGCTTCGGGCCGGTGATGACGCCGCTCGACATGCTGTTCGCGCGGATCGGCGATCAGACCATCGTCCAGTGCCGGTAGCTCATCCGCCACCTGGACTCCGCCGCAAGCCGTTGGTCCGGTTTGCTCCTCCCTGACCGACCTGGGCGGCTGGCGCGACCAGCCGCCCTTTTTCGTTGAGCGGGGCGGCGATCCGCGTCAGCATCGCGGGCGCGAACTGCCGGAGGTGCGTGATGGACAGGGTGAGATATTCCATCGTCGAGCACGATGGCGGCTGGGCCTACCGGGTGGACGGGACCTTCTCGGAGACCTATCCCAGCCGCGAGGCGGCGCATCTCGCCGCGCTGCGGGCCGCCCAGGAGCAGCGGGTGCCTGGGGAGACGGCGACGATCAGCTGGGAGGACGAGCGCGGGCGCTGGCATGCCGAAACCGCCCGCGGCGGCGACCGGCCGGAGGTCGAGATCGACGACTGATGCGGCCTCCGGCGGATCGAATCGGTCTCGAGGGGAATTCCGGTCGTGTTAACAGCGACTTGGGCGGACTGGAATGCGGCCGGAAAGGGGCTGGAAAGCGGCCATACGAATTGCGGCCGTGAGCGGAGGTTGATGCGGGGT
>ENA-UOUJ01001377-UOUJ01001377.1-activated-sludge-metagenome-genome-assembly--contig:-NODE-1377-length-12868-cov-4.570748_pt1 | contig 12868 bp, 10 predicted proteins | sample MGYA00249839_ERZ747224 | MGnify/ENA primary metagenome ERZ747224 (study PRJEB28782, sample SAMN03220277) | activated sludge metagenome | biome: wastewater; feature: sewage sludge; material... | reverse complement strand
GGGTGCTGGCGTGGGAGGATTGGGTGCTGGGCATGAAGGATCGCGTGCAGGACATGAAGGCTCGCGTGCAGGGCGTGGAGGCTCGCGTGCAGGGCGTGGAGGATTGAGTGCAGGGCGTGGAGGATTGCTTGCAAGCCTCCCTGCAAGCATTTATTGGCAGTTTTCAAGCCCCTCCGTCATTTTTGCAGGTGGCTGGAAGGGTTTTGCAGGTGGCTGGAAGAGTTTTGGGCGGTGCTTTTGGGGTTTTATTGGATGGTTTGTATATTAATGGGGCAAAGCCCAATAGTAGCAAAGTCCACGAACGGTGCTATCGCCCCTGAAGCCAAATAGTAGCAATAGCCCTGGACCCAAAAAAAGTAAAAGGTGAAATGTAAAAAGGAACGCTTGGTGGGCGTTCCTTTTTGGGGTATTTGAGAAAGGATTAAGTGGTGGGTGGATGGGGTTTGGTAGTTTTTGCTTTGAGCCACGCTTTGAAGCGGAAGCTGAGTAGCATTAATACAGGTACAATAATGAGGGTGAGGAAAGTGGCGAAACTTAGTCCGAAGATCATAGTCCAGGCAAGCGGCGCCCAAAAGTCGGCACTGTCGCCACCAATGTAGATGTGGGGATTGAGTTCGCTAAAGAGTGCGCCGAAATCTATGTTAAGGCCGATGGCGAGCGGTATTAACCCAAGTATAGCGGCAATGGCAGTGAGGAGCACGGGGGTCATACGGGTGCGGCCGGCTTCTACAATAGCATCGTAGGGCGAAGCGCCTTCTTTGAGCATAATGTCTATAAACTCTACGAGCAGAATTCCGTTGCGCACCACAATACCGGCAAGGGCTACAATACCAATACCTGAAATGGCTATAGAGAAGTCGGTGCGGAAAATACCAAGGCCGAGCATCACACCGATAATGGAGAAAATTACCTCGCTAAGAATAATAAGCGTTCTGCTTAAGGAATTGAACTGGATGACGAGCAGCAGGAAGATAAGTGCAATGGAGATCATAAAAGCATTGCCGAGAAAGCCCATTGTTTCTGCCATGTCTTCTTGCTGTCCGCCCATTTTTATGGAAACACCGGATGGCGCTTTGTAATTGTTCAATTCGCGTTGAATGTCTGCAACCACTTCATTGGGGTTGAAGTCTGTAAGTACGTTTGAAGAAAGTGTGATGATACGCTTTTGGTCTTTACGTTTTATGCCGCCATAAGTAGTGCTGTACTGCACATCTGCGAACGCACTTACAGGCACTTGTCTTACTACCCCACCCATTCCCATATCTCGATAAACGATGGGCATGTTGCGCACAGCATCAATATTGCCGCGCTGCTCTTCATTTAGCCTCAGAGTAATTTTATAATCATCATTCTGATCGCGGAAACGGGATATTTCTTTTCCAAAAACTGCAGTGCGGAGATTGTTTACAATGGTGAACGTATTGATGCCCTCACGGTTCATGCGTTCGCGGTCTATATTGAAAGTAATTTCAGGATTACGCACCTGAAAATCGGAACGCAGTTCTTCTACCCCAGCAATATTTTTCTTTTCGAGGTAGCGTTTCAGACTTTCAGAAGTGGCAACGAGCGAATCAAGATTATCTCCGGTAATATCTACTACGATTGGCTTGGGCAATGGCGGACCTCCCTGTTCTTTATCAACCGTTACTTCTGCACCGGGCACACCCCTCACAGCATCACGAATTCGCTCCATGTATCTCACTGTACTTTCTCCTTTTCGCTCAGAAAATTTTACATAAGCAACGGTGATTTTTCCTTTATTCGGGAAATCTCCTATCTCTCCACTGTTTGGATCTACTGCTCCAACCGTTACATTCGAGATCACAGACTTTACAATCGGTGTGCGTTTTCCGCTATCATCTTTAAGCGCATCGTTTACTTTCTTCTCCAGTTCCTGCAACACTTCATTGGTGTAAGCCTGATCGGTTCCTACCGGCATGTTCAGATACACATAAGTGAAGTTGGGCTGTTGATCCGGGAAGAATACCGGTGTTTTGCCGCGAACCGCAACAAGTATTATGGAGAATACAAACAGTGCAATGGTGATGGCAATAACCTTTCCGGGATGTGCCAGCGAAATCTTTAGCCATTTGGTGTACCAGTTTTGAAAAGTCGGCCACGTCCTTGTCTGGAAAGTGTGTATCCATTTTGAGAAGACAAATTTTTCCAGCAATACAAACAGATAAATGAAGACAATGAAGTTACCCATGCCCCATGCTGCTGCGAGATAACAGATAGCTGCAAGCGCTGCAAAAATGATGAGTGTGATCTTATCTTTCTTACCCCACTTTCTGCGCGACATGGGATTTTCCTGATCGTGCGGCTTCATAAAATCAACTGCAAACACAGGGTTGATGATGTATGCCACCAATAACGAAGCAAGCAACGTAATGATAAGTGTGATGGGAAGGAAGAACATAAACGAACCAATTACGCCTTTCCAGAAAGCAAGTGGAATGAACGGCATAAGCGTTGTGATTGTTCCCGTCAATACCGGCAGGAATACTTCGCTGGTTGCTGCTTTGGCGGCTGTTTTAATCGGCACTTTTCCGTTGTCGAAAATTCTGTGTGTATTTTCTATCACCACAATGGCATCATCCACTACAATTCCCAGTGCAAGAAGGAATGAGAACAGCACGATCATGTTGAGGGTGAAGTCTATTCCGGGCATTACTAAAAATGCTATTGCGCACGAAAGCGGAATGGACATTGCCACGAACAACGCATTCGTTACACCCATGAAAAACATGAGGATGATAGTAACAAGAACAAAACCGATAATGATGGTATTGATCAGATCGTGCACTGTAGTTCTTGTCTGATCGCTCTGGTCGCCGGTGATAACAATGTTCAAATCTTTCGGTAGTTCTTCCTGCTGCATCTCATCGAGCAATGCCATGATCTTGTCTGACGCTTCGATAAGGTTTTCGCCAGATGCCTTGATAATGTTGAGCGTAATTACATTTTGATTGTTGAGACGCGCGTAGCTTTTTTGTTCTTCAAAATCGTCTCTTACCTGAGCAAAGTCTTTTAAATATACCGCCCCGCCTTGTTGATTTTTGACAATAATATTTCCAATCTGTTCTGCACTTTTAAATTCATTCTTGATGCTCAGAATTCTCTTCTGATTATTCATGGAAACCTGTCCGGCAGTTGCTGAAATATTTTCTGCCTGTACCGCGCGTTCTATATCATCGAAAGTCAAACCTGATGCCTGCATACGAAAGAGATCAACATTGATCTGAATTTCTCTTTCCAATGCACCGACCATATCCACACGCTTGATCTCCTTCATTTCCTCAATCTTATCCTGAATGCGATCAGCATATTTTTTCAGGCGATTGAGATCGTAGTTGCCGGAAATGTTTACATACAAAATAGGTAGTTCGGAAAGGTCAATATCTTTTACTTCCGGCTCGTTGGGCAAATTTTGTGGCAGATCAGGACGCGCTTTATCCACCGCATCTTTTACATCTTCTTTTGCTTTGTCCACTTCCACATCGGTGGTAAACTCAACAATCACTACAGAGAAATCCTGAAAAGAATTGCTGGTTACTTTCTTTACACCGGTAAGATTTTTTACCTGCTTTTCTATTGGCTTGGTAACAAGGTTCTCCATGTTTTCAGGAGAAGTGCCAGGGTTGAAAGTTTGTACAATAATCTGTGGAATCTTAATCTCCGGAAAGCTTTCTTTCGGAAGATTGAGATAGGTCATCAAACCTGCAAGCGTAATGATGATCGTTATGATATATACGGCTGTACGATTGTCAATCGCCCAGCTCGATGGCTTAAACTCTTTGAATTTGTCTTTCATACGTCAATTCGTTGTTGATAGTGTTTACTGGATTGCTACAAGTTCTCCGTTGTCGAGATCTTCAAAACCCGCAGTGATTACTTTGTCACCGGCTTTCAATCCCCCGAGAATCTCTACCATGCCATTCGCATTTCTTCCGGTTTGCACTACCACACTGCGCGCCTTATTTCCATCGGCCACGTAAAGCATTTCGCCCTGTGCTGTTTTTTGAAGCACTGCTACCGGAACCACAATTGCATTACTGTTCTGATAATTTGCAATTTTCATTTTGCAACTCATATTCGGGTGCAGCTTTGCATTTGACCCGAGTTTTACTTCTACGTTGAACGCACGAGAAATCGGATCAACCGCTTGTGCTACATAACTAATCTTAGTGCGCATAGAATCATTTAGGTCAGGAAACACGAGCGTCACAGGATCATTCTGGCTCACTTTACCAAGATAGTTTTCACCCAGGCTGGCGCTTGCTTTCAATTTGTCTTTGCTCACTACACGTATGCCGTTAACCATTGGGGCAGACATCATTCCAACCTTAGCATCTACCTGATCTACGACTCCACTAATAGGCGCTACAATCTTGAACATATTGCGCTGTGCTTCTTGAGCCTGTTTCTGATTCAATAAACTTTCATATTGTGTTTGTGCTTGAAGAAGCTGAACCTGTGTTCCAATATTTTGTGCCCAAAGTTTTTGTTGTTTTTCGTACAAGGTCTTCGCTAAAGAAAGTTGTGATTGTGTTGATTGAATTGCTTGTTCCAAATCGGCCGCACTTAGAATAGCCAATGTTTGGCCCTTCGATACTCTTTGCCCAGGTGTTACTAATACTTTAGTTACTGTTCCCGATGCTTGCGGAGCAGCGTATATATTTTCATCACCGGTTATAGAAGCCTGTACTTCAATAAAGGAATTAAAAGATTGAGGTTGTAAAGTCATTACCGAAACCGGTGTTGCTTTTCCTGGATTATTCTTGCTTACTTCCGCTTCAATTTTCGCAATCTTCTGGTCAATTGCTGCTCTTTCCTTTTTAAGCTTGGTAAGTTCCTCAGTTTTATTTTCCGTCTTTTTTTCTCCGCCGCAAGATGCGAGGATAATAGTGGTTAATACAAGATAAACGGCGCGTTTCATAAAAGTATATTGAGTGGAATTTTTTGTTTTTGATTATTTGAATTGACCTAAGGCTTGTTGTAAATCAGCCTCAGCATTTGTGATGTTGAGTAACACGTTGAAATAGTTGTTTTGCGATTGCAAAAAATCGGTTTGCGCCTGCGTCACCTCAAGGTTGCTGCCTACGCCTTCTTTATATTTTCTTCTTGCAAGATCAAGTACACCTGCGGCAAGCGCTACATTCCGGCGTTGGCTTTCTGCCTGCAACAGTGCATTTCGAAGATTGCTGCGCGCTGATGTAGATTGGAAATCAACGGTGCGGCGAAGGTTTTCAATATTGTTTTTGGTTTTCTCAATAGCAAGCTTTGCTTCCTTAACCTGATTTCTTCGTTGAAAACCATTGAATATCGGCACGTTCAATTGCAGCGTCACGAATGAACTCCAGACATACTGCGATCCGAACAACTCATTGAAATAGTTGGTTGCATAATTGTATCCCATATTTCCCATTGCCGACAAACTCGGATAGGCTGCATAGCGGTAGCGTTTTAAATTGTATTCATTCAACCTTTGCTGGGTGTTCAGTAAATTAAAGTCCGTTCTTTGGTTGTAATCTAAAGTCTGCTCAGCCAGTGTAGAAGCCTGCAATACATGCCCATCAATTGCCGTATCGGTAAGCACAATGGGTTGCTTAATGTCCATGCCCATCTGGTATTTCAAAAGCTGTTCGCTTACTTGCAGCAGGTTGGCGATGCGCATACTATCCGAAGCCAGGTTGTTGATCTGCACATCGGTTCTGTCCACATCTATTTTCTCTGTAAATCCTGCTTCGTGCAGTGCATGAATATCTCTGGACATTTCCCGCGCATTGCCCAATGTAGTTTGCAAAATTTCGAATTGCTTATGCGCTATTACCAGCGAATGATAGGCTTTCTGCACATTGTATCTTATCCCTTCTTCGGTAAGTTTTCCATTTTGTTTCGCAAGCTCAATTATGGTTTTACGAGCTTGAAGCGCCACCAGAACGCTGCCATCAAACAAAAGTTGAGACCCGCTGATGTATGCGTTAGATGCATACTTGGGTGTGAACTGCACGGGCACAAAACTTCCGGGCTGACCAATGAATTCGCCCGGCACAAAGGACTGCATCGGATCAATATAAACAGTGCCCTGTGCTTGTCCGTTAATTCTGGGGTAAGCCGCCGCAGTAACCTGTGCATTTTGTGCCTCCTGAATAAGTACATCCAGTTGTGCATTCTTCACTGCTATGTTATTCTTCACAGCAAAGTCTAATGCATTCTGTAAAGAAAGGGGTGTAGCAGATTCTTGCGAGAAAGCATTGCTATAAAAAGCGAGCAAGGCTATGAGTAGAGGTAAACGGTACACGTATCGTCTCATATTTTTGAAACTGTCTTTAGGTATTTTTCTTTGTATTTCTGATAAAGTTTTTCTCCTTTGGGTGTCATCATGCCATAGAGAAAATGTTCGCCTACTTCACGCGCTACAAGGTGCATATTGTTGCGGTCGGTTACTAAAAGATTGGGATGAAAAAACAGTAGGGAAATTTCCATCCGGTAGCGAGCCATAACGTCTGCATCAATCTCTGCCCGATAAAGTCCTTCTTCCTTGCCCCGCTCTATATTTCCCTTAAGGGCAGAAATATCCTGTTTCAATAAAATTTCGCGGAACCTTTGAAAACCTTCAGGATAGTAGCGCTCCAGCTCATACATTGCCATAGGGTTTACCTGGCGGTGTATATTGTCGAACATGCCCATAGTGTGAACCATGCCCTGTATCGCGTTTTCAGCTTCGTTCATAGCAGCGTTGCACATCTCGGTAATTTGGCATTTATACCATGTTACCGATTCATTCACTACTTCATTTTTATTGGCGAAATGCTGGTAAAGTGTCTTCTTAGAAATACCCGCCCTGCGCGCTATATCGTCCATTGTAATTGTTTTGAAACCATATTGGCGAAACAATTCAGCGGATGCACTTAGTATTTTAGTAAGAGGCTCCATAATAACGGCAGCAAAACTATGGAAACATTTTTCGTAAAAAAAGTTTCCAGAGTATTCTTTTATTTATGGACTGCATTGAAAAACAAATAGCCTTAATGAGCAGGATAGCTGAAATATGAGTTTTTCAGCTTATTGTATAATTTGGCAGCGTTAATCAAAAAAGCACGAAATGGGTTTTGTAAAAGAATTCCGGGAGTTTGCCCTCAAAGGAAATGTGATGGATCTGGCAGTGGGTGTGATTATCGGGGGTGCATTTGGCACTATCGTAAATTCGTTGGTGAATGATGTGATCATGCCGCCAATAGGTTTGCTGATAGGAGATAAAGGCTTTGCAAATTTTTATTTGGCATTATCGCAACCTGTAAGAGATGCCGTGGTAGCTAATCCCACGCTTTCGCTGGAAGAAGCTAAAAAACTGGGAGCGGTAATAGCATGGGGCAATTTCCTCACTGTTGTTATCAATTTTATGATTCTTGCCTTTATCATTTTCTTGATGGTGAAAGGAATGAATCGCTTGAAACGACAACCTGAAGCTGCTCCCGAAGTACCCGCAGCGCCATCGCCACAAGAGCAATTGCTAATGGATATACGCGACGAATTAAGAAAGCAGAACAGCGGAATGTAATTTTACAGGAGCATAAGAAAGATTATTTCCTTTTTTTTGTGCTACAAAGCTTATGACCGGAAAGATTTATCAGGATTTATGTAGCCTTAAAAAGAAAGGCAAGAGTGGTTTTGCGGTGTTGGTAGATCCCGATAAGGTAACCCCTTCCGAGATGCCTTACCTCGCAGAACTTTGTAATGATGCAGCAGTTGATTTTCTTTTATTTGGTGGAAGTCTGATTGTTGAGCATCAAATGAATGCCTGCATTCAAAAATTTAAATCAGAGTCGGACATTCCTGTAATTCTTTTTCCCGGCAGCCCTGCGCAGGTAACACCTTATGCAGATGCGCTTTTGTATCTCTCTTTAATTTCGGGTCGCAATGCCGATCTTTTGATCGGACAACACGTAGTTTCTGCTCCCGCAGTAAAAGCCAGCGGACTTGAAGTGATCTCCACAGGATATATGGTGGTGGACGGCGGCGTGCCAACTACCGTTTCTTATATGAGCCACTCGGCAGCCATACCTGCCAACAAGCCCGACATTGCTCTTTGTACTGCCTGGGCTGGCGAGCTGCAAGGAAAACACATCATCTATATGGATGCCGGAAGCGGTGCACGCATTCCTATCTCTGAGGAAATGATTCATAAAGTAAGTTCAAACATTCAGATTCCGTTGTTTGTAGGAGGTGGTATTACTACACCTGAGAAAGTTTATGCAAACTGTAAAGCAGGTACAAACGTAGTGGTGGTTGGCAATGCCATAGAGCGCGACCCGATGTTGATAAAAGAACTGGCACAGGCTACGAAACAAACAACCGCTACCGTAGAGCAATAATGCTGTAATATGCAGGTTTAGATTTTTTCAGCACTTCCAAAATATTATTTTACAAGCAGCGCAGCATTGAAATATTTTTTCAAAAAAGGAATTGTAGAAGCAGGGTGCGACGAGGCAGGACGTGGATGCCTTGCCGGACCTGTGTTTGCTGCGGCTGTAATTCTTCCGCCAAACTTTCGACATCCCTTACTCAACGACGGTAAGCAGCTTACAGAAGAGGAAAGAAACACACTTCGGCCGATCATTGAAAAGAAAGCGCTGGCATGGGCAGTAGCATCGGTAGATCATGCAGAAATAGATCAGATTAATATCTTGCAGGCTTCTTTCAAAGCAATGCATCTTGCCATTGACCAATTACACGTTCGCCCGGAATTGTTGTTGATAGATGGCAATCGTTTCTCCCCTTATTTCGGAATTGTTCATCAGTGTGTGATACAAGGGGACGCGATCTATGCTCCCATTGCAGCAGCGAGCATTCTTGCAAAAACACATCGTGATGAATACATGAAAAAGCTGCACGAAGAATTTCCTCATTACGACTGGAAGCAAAACAAAGGTTATGGCACACCTCACCACCGCAAGCAAATGAGCGTACATGGTTTTTCACCTTATCACAGGCTCACGTTTAAAGTGGATCTTTCAATCTTTGAAGAAGAAGTTGTTGAAATGAGTGAAGCAACTATGCAAGCGGCAGAATTAACTCAAATATTGACCCCGTAGGCACATTATCTTTTACGGAGATTTTCCCTTTATGCTGTCTTACTATTTTTTGGGTAAGATATAAACCAAGTCCGGTGCCTTTTGTTGTTCGGGTATTTTCATTCCCCAACCTATAGAACTTGCGAAATATTTTATGCTTTTCATTGTCCGGAATACCTACCCCTTCGTCAATTACCTGCAAAGAAATATGGCGGGAGGTTTCTGATAGTTTTATTATAATTCCTGTGCTTGAAGGAGAATATTTTATGGCATTTTCAATCAGATTACTGACTGCCATCTGAAGCATTAACCTATCTCCGGTCAATACATTCTCTTCGTTTGAAATTGCAGTTTCAAAACGGTCAGGGTAACGTTGCGCATATTCTTTGGTAACATATTCTACCAACTCTGTAAAGCTTAGTTTTTCTTTTGTGGCTTTGTACTGTCTCCCTTCCATTTGCGAAGCCAGAAGCATATTGTTGCAGAGATCATTTAGCCTGTTCGCCTCTTTGATACATTTATCAATCAGCGTGTATTTCTTTTCTTCATCAAGCTGGTACTTTTCCAACGTCTGAAGATTTAGCTTCATAGCTGCGATTGGAGATTTTAATTCGTGCGTCACTGAAAGCATGAAATTATTTTGCTGCCGCGACAACCGAATACTTCTAAGAAATGAAGAATAAACTACTGCGGCGCCAATGAGGATCACCACTAAAAATGTACTGCCTTCTCCCAGATATTGCTTTCTTCTACGCTCTCTTTTTTCTTCAAATTTTTCCCTTTGGGCTGCAAAAATTTCAGGTTGCGAAATACTATCTGTTTGCGATCGAAGATGGAAAAGCTCCTGTTCGTAAATTATTTTGCTTTGCTTGTTCAGGCTAAATCCCCAAAAAAGCATTGCTGCAATAGTGTAGGCTAAAAGCAGAAGATATATGATGTTGAAGAAGCGCATTGAGTAAGTTGGAATGAAAAATGTAAAAAGTAAAATGAAAAATCCACGAGAAAGAAAAGCCAGAATGTATGGTGTGTCTACACTTTTTTCATTTTACCTTTTTACCTTTCACATTTTGCATTTTGCATTTTCAATTTACTTTTTATATCCGAGTTTCTCTACCCTCAATCCTACCTGCAAGATTTCCGGCAAAGGATTTACACGCATGTTTTGCTCGAATTTTATTTCGTAAGTGCCTTTTTTATCAAAGATCATCGGCGCATCATTGCGAGTAATAGGCATACGCTGCTCCCATATTTCGCCCATTCCTCTTCCCAGCCATTTTCCTGATTTTTCTGCAAGTGGAATTTCTATTCTTGATCGTTTGAACGTAGTGTCGTTGGGTTCTTTAGTGTAAATCCACATCCAGATGTTAGAGTACGGATATGCCTCTGTGTGGCGAATCATAAAATACAAATTATACAGTGCTGCCGTGTCCTGTATATCAATTTTGAAAACCGGCTGATAATCATATTTCCATTGGTAGTTAGGAATTGCTACATCCTTCTGAAAATAGGGCGACTTCATGCAGCCTGTAAAAACAAGCACTGTGGCCAGTGTTATGAAAATTCGAAATGATGAAAATTGCATGGTGGAAATAGTTCCTTTTTTCTATAGCACGTTCAATATTTGCTCCTTAGCTTTTTCCAGCTCATCTTTCATTCCAATTACCAATTGCTGGATCTCCGCGTTGTTTGCTTTTGCTCCGAGTGTGTTGATTTCTCTTCCTATCTCCTGCAAAATAAAACCAAGTTTTTTGCCCTTCGATACTTCCTTCTGAAGAATGATGTCCTGAAAATAAGTGCAGTGTTGTTTAAGGCGGGTTTTCTCTTCCGAAATGTCTATCCGTTCTATGTAAAATATCAGTTCTTGCTCAAAGCGATTCGGATCTATATTTTCACTGCCTACACCTTCACGAAGTGCATTGCCCATTTTGTTGCGCAGTTTGTCTGTTCGCTGCGCTTCAAGTGGCAAAACCTGCTCCAGCAATGCCTCTATATTTCTTATTCTTTCTGAAAGATCCTTTTGCAAAGCAGCGCCCTCATGCCCGCGATGATCCATAAGATGACCAGTAGCTGTTTCAATAATCTTTATTACTTCGGAAAATTCATCTTCAGGCAACACATCGCTTTCCGGCACTACAACCTCTGGCATTCGCATCAGCGTAGAGAGCACATTGTCTTCCGAAAGCTGCAACTGGTCTGCAATCTGCTTCATGCCTTTGTAATAATAAATGGCAAGATCTGTATTGATGGTCATTGGCTTTGAAGCGCCTTCCTGCTTCACAGCAATGTTGAAATCTATACTGCCCCGCATCAATTTACTATTCAGCAAATTGCGAATATCCAATTCATACGAACGAAGAATAGGAGGAAGTTTTGCCGCCACTTCAAACTGTTTTCCATTAAGCGATTTTATTTCTACAACCACTTGTCGCCCGTTTACCATTCCTTCCGCCCGACCAAAGCCCGTCATTGAATACAGCATAGTTCCTATTTGAAACAAAAATGAGCAAACGGATTGCAATAAAAAAATAGGCCGGGAAGATTTATGGAAATTGCTTTTAAAATCATCATAAAAAAGGTGGGCAACCTGGGATAGGCTGGATATTTGGCTATTTTTGTTTGCACCTTTAAATAACCTGCGCATGCGCATTTTCCATATCATTTTATTCTGCTTTTTTTCGTTGGCATCTGTCGCGCAACAGTCGCGCTCTGATCTTGAAAAAAGAAGAGAAAACATTTTGCAAGCTATCCGCGAAACGCAGGAGCAACTTGAACTTACCCGAAAAGATAAAAATGCAACACTTGCCGAACTTCGTGCCCTGCAAAGCAAACTTGCAGAACGGCAAAAACTGATTGGCAACATCAACCAGGAAATATCTGCCATCAACCAAAACATTCAATACTCTGCAAAAGAAATTGAAGCGCTGCGCCAAAACCTCGACATGCTGAAAGTGCGGTATGCACAATCTGTACGCTATGCTTACAAAAACCGGGCATCGTACAATATGCTTGCCTTTCTTTTTTCTTCCAATGATTTTAATGAAGCCATAAGACGACTAAAATATTTGAAGAAATACCGCGATCATCGGAAGGAGCAGGCCGAGCAAATACGCGTAACGCACAAGAAAATTGAGCATAAAATTGATGTCTTAAATTCTGAGAAATCGCAAAAGGATATTTTGAGAAAGGCGGAAGAACAGCAGCGACTTGCTGTGCAAAGAGAGGCAAGCGAAACAGATAAGGTAGTGAGAGAACTGAAAGGAAGAGAAAAAGACCTTTCGAAGCAAATTGAAAAAAACAGAAAGGCTACCAGACAAGTTGATTTGGCAATTCAAAAAGTTATTCAGCGAGAAATAGAATTAGCGCGAAAGAAAGCTGAGGAAGAAGATCGCAGAAGGCAAGATGAAGAGAACAGAAGAATGATGGCCAACAGAGGCGCAAGTGGCATTGGCGTTAGCGGAAGTGTAAACACACCTGCAACTGCGTCATCAACAAACAAACCTATGGTTACTTCAAACGAAAGCAGACCCGTGGCAAGCAATGTAGCAAAACCCACTACTTCTTACATCAACAACCTTACTCCTGAAGTCGCTGCATTATCAGCAAACTTTGAAAGCAATCGCGGCAAATTACCATGGCCGGTAGAGAAAGGTTTTATTTCCCAAAGCTTTGGAAAATACAGGCATCCTGTAGAAGAAAAAGTAATGCTGGAAAATAACGGAGTGGATATCACCACTAATCCGGGTATGTCGGTTAGGTCTGTATTTGCAGGCGTTGTATCCAGTTCATTTTCC
>ENA-UOUJ01001376-UOUJ01001376.1-activated-sludge-metagenome-genome-assembly--contig:-NODE-1376-length-12875-cov-4.269891_pt1 | contig 12875 bp, 10 predicted proteins | sample MGYA00249839_ERZ747224 | MGnify/ENA primary metagenome ERZ747224 (study PRJEB28782, sample SAMN03220277) | activated sludge metagenome | biome: wastewater; feature: sewage sludge; material... | reverse complement strand
GAGGATGCTCAGGCGATGGAGTACCCGAGCCTTGTGTGGGCGGGGGCGAGTGCGAAGAAACAAGTTGTCTTTGCGACAGAGCGAGCGGCATACAAAGACGAGATCGATGCCAGCGCTTTTTCCGGCGAGCAGTTGAAGACGGCGATTGAGTGGATAACTCGTGAATTGTGATGAAAAGAACGATAGTGAGATGCATGTGTCTTGATAGCAGAAAGAGTTGTAAAGGCTCTTCTATTAAGTCTCGGGGTCCGTATTTGCCTTGTCTGGATGCGGCCGAGATCCAATATTGGATAATGGTCTCGTGAGACTTTATGTTATTGAAAAGGAGAGGTGGGTTTCCTGCAAGTGGCAACAATATGCCACCCACGTCCAATAAGGCATTGGAAGACATGGACGACCTTATGAATAAGAGAAGCATCTCCAAGAATGATAGGTGTTTGGATCGAAAGTTCTGTAGTGCCATTCATGCGTAGGAGAGACATTAGTGTTTCTCGTGTGAAAAAGAACCGGTGTTCATAGTAGGAAACTTTACTATTGTTGAACCGAACTTTCCGTCGCAGCAGTGATGTAAGAGCTTCTATTTCACTTGGGACAACCAGAATAAGAATCCCACCCGGCTTCAAATACTCAAGGCAGCGTAGAACAAACTGGTTCGGGTTTTCAATATGCTCTAAAACGTGGTTGGAGTGGACAACATCGAAGCTTTCTTTGTTTTCGTCTGGCAAGGTCTCTTTCAAGAAATCAAAATAAAAAATATTCTTGCTGATAGGTGATGGCTGGTTTGCGCTCTGTTCGTCGACCCGCGTTGGCTGCCATGGTGTTTGGTCGATACCGACTGCGGTCCAACCCCGATTTGTCGCCGCCTTAACGAAGGAACCTGTACCCGCTCCAACATCTAAAAGTCTTCGCCCTTTAGTGGCTCTCTCCAGAGTTTTGAGACGCTTGATCATATAAGGTGGGGCTTGTTGAGTTCCACCAATCCATTCTGTGTATCGAAGGTTTAATGGTTCATTTTCCTGTGTGGGTAAGGAAGTGCGTTGAATCAGGGAACATTGTTCGCATTTAAAGAACGCCCCTGGAGAGCCAGCCTGGATTTGAAAAAAACGGTTCATCCTTGGGTCTGGGGTTAGTCTTGGACTGAGGCATACTTTGCATGAGCTTTTCATTGTGTTGATGGTTCAATGAGTTGCCGAAACTTTGCAATAAAAAAATTTTGACACGAAGCCAATTGTTCAGGTCCTGTGGTGGTCCCTAATTATTCGGGAGGATGGCGTGCTTGGCTTAAAGGAGGGGACTGGGCATCTTTGCTCTTGGTCGAAATAAGAAATGCCCAGACAAGAAGAATAATCGCGCGTAATTTTGCGTACTCGAAAGTCACATCAGTGACGCACGCCAGGTAATACTCAACCTGGGTGATGAGACCAGCAAGCAAGAGCGTTCTCTGCAGACCTGCAGGTCTTTTTTTAAGAAGGAGAATATTCATTCGTAAAAAATAGATGAAGATTGCGATGAAAAAAAGGAATCCCAAGAGGCCAGTAGTCCCTAAAACATTTAGATACTGATTGTGCGCATGGCTTGTGAAATAGTCTGAGGGAAGTCCGATTTTTGGCCAATAATGTTCAATTTGTCGATACTGATCCCAGTATCCGATTCCGATCAGGGGATGATCTTTAATCATTTCCCAAAAAACCTTATATAGATTCAAGCGGATGCCATCACCGTCGCTAGCTGTTGTAAGTCGTGATTTTATTGATGGCGCGAAGAAAAGAAGAAAACTGCAGGTTGCAAAGAGAATAGGAAGTCCTCTTTTGAGAATCTTGCCGCCCATGGTGCATAGTAAGAAAAGAAGAGAAAGAGTGATAGATAGCCAAATGCCTCTCGTGTAAGTGAAGAGGATGCTGAATGACATAAGGGTTGCACTTATGAAAGAGAGCGTGCGTAGACTCCATGAAAGGAGCGGCCACTGAATTAACAGGATGGTAAAGAAGAAGACAAAGATCGCGCCATTTCCATGAGCATGATAGGTGGCACTGTTTACTAGTCCCACGGCGCGATGGATGCCATTTCCTGTAACGAGGTCTTGGCCCATTAGGAACCCTGTAATTGCGTACAAATTAGGTAAGAAAAAAACGACAAGCGAATATATCAGAAGAGTTTTTGCTTTCAGGTATGAGTTCTGAAAGAGCCAAGACATTAGATAGATATCAGCAATCCAAGTGAATTTTTTTAGCGAGTAAAACCAGGGGATGGGTTCTGGCGCATTTAGAGCTAAACTTAGGGTGGCAATGATGAAATAGGCAAGAAAGGCCCATTCGATTCCTATTATTCGAAAAAATGGTATGGAGTAACCGTAGCTGGACGGACGAAGTTTAGAGTAAATGAGCCATGCCCATCCTGTGAGAAGGCAGAAGTCCAAGAGCATCTGGGACGTAACGGTCCCAAGGAGCATTCCACCCAATAGCAGTTCAGCCATAGCGTTGCTTTCGTGAAAAAAGTTAAGCTGATATCCTAAGGCTATTTTTCCCTAGTGTCACTTCAGGTTCAGTGCGATCCCCCTCGGGGAAGCTACTTTTAACGTTCATTCCATACGTCATGTTGCTGCTTGTCATTTATGGCTCTCCGGTAGGTATGAGGAGGTGGACCTTTTAGGGGGAGAAGTCGTGAGGCATAAAGAAAGATGAGTCAATCCACACTTTCTTTGTAAAGAATAATTAATCCGAGGGCAATGGAGAGTGGGCTTGGGGGGGTGCAATCCCATTTGATGCCTTTTGGTTCCAGGTGTATGTTCTGAGAACTCTGCAATTGAGCGATTTTTTGAGACTGGGATGGTGCCTTTCGGAAAGGGTATATGCAGACGGTACTGGTGACGGGATGTGCAGGCTTTATTGGAAGTGTTGTCTGCATGCAGTTGTTGAGTGGTGGCTGCAAAGTCATCGGTGTTGACAACATGAATGACTACTATGATGTGACTCTCAAAGAGCTTCGTTTGAGGGGTCTATTAGGGCGAAACGAGTTTTCTTTTGTAAAAGGAGATATCGAAGACGGACGACTGATCGATGCTCTTATGAGATCTGGCGAAAGGATAGATGTCGTCTACAATTTGGCGGCGCGGGCGGGAGTTCGATACAGTCTGCAGAATCCCCATGTTTACATGACGACGAATCTTATTGGAACTTTGAATATCCTGGAGGCGATGAGGAGAAATAACGTTCCTAAAATGGTCTTGGCTTCCACGTCCTCTCTCTATGCAGGACAGGTAATGCCTTATAATGAAGATCTTTCTGTCAATACACCGATTTCTCCATATGCGGCCTCGAAGAAGGCGGCCGAGGCCTTGGCCTATTCCTATTTTTATCTCTATGGAGTCAGTGTATCCGTCGTTCGATATTTTACTGTCTATGGCCCGGCTGGCCGACCTGATATGGGTGTATTTCGATTTATCAAATGGATCGACAGCGCTCAGCCAATTGAGCTTTATGGTGACGGTTCTCAGGGGCGCGATTTTACATATGTGGACGATATTGCTCGTGGGACGATTCTTTCGTCGGCAGTCTCAAACTACGAGGTTATCAATTTAGGGGGGGGGGGCAGCCCCGTCCAGGTAGCGGATCTGATCGATATGATCGCGAAGAAGATTGGGAAAAAAGCCATTGTCAAAAAAATGGATTTCCATCGAGCGGATGTTGATTCCACATGGGCAAATATTGACAAAGCAAAGCGTTTGATCGGCTGGGAGCCAAAGGTTTCTTTGAGCGAAGGGCTTGATCGGTCTATCGAATGGTACTTTGCAAACAAGGATCTAGTTCAAACAATGAAATTGTAGTGAAAGCGTGAGGATGGTCATGAAACAAAAGAAACTTCTGTTTTTTGTAAATGACGCCTCATTTTTAATTTCTCATCGACTGCCGGTGCTAAAAGCGGCTCGATCGGAAGGCTTTGAAGTTCATGTTTTGGCGGCTAGCACGCCAGACGAAGAGCAGATCAAAAAGTGTGACTTTCGTTTTCACGAAGTCCCTTTAGTACGAGGTTCTACCAATCCGCTGTACGAGATACGATGCCTTTTGATGGTCTGTTTTTTGTTTCAAAAGATAAAACCTGACCTTGCGCATTTGGTGACTATTAAAGCTGTGCTTTATGGGGGGATAGCAGCCCGTTTAACAAAGACGCCGGGCTTAGTTATTGCGGTGGCTGGTCTTGGTCATTTGTTCACCAGTCGAAATATGATGTTTAAATTCCTTAAAAAGTTTGTTGTGGCTTTGATTCGGTTTATCTGTCGCCACCCAAATCTAACAATTATTTTTCAAAATGAATCTGATCGGGCGGTTTTTGTGGGGAATCGGATGGCTGACCCTCGGACGATGACTCTTATCAAGGGGTCGGGCGTTGATTTGCTTGAGTATCGCGAGAGACCAGAGACCGAGGGTCCACTCCGAGTTGTTATGGCGTCGCGGCTGCTGAAAGAGAAGGGTGTTTTTGAATTTGTGGAGGCTGCTAGAGCTATTCGTCAAACTCACCCTACTGTTGTTTTTCAGCTTGTGGGAGCTCCCGACCCACATAACCCATCGTCTGTCTCTCGAGAAGATCTATTAACGTGGCATGAGGAAGGGTGCGTAGAGTGGCTCGGTTATCGCTCGGATGTTTCCAAGATTCTTGGCGAGAGTCATCTGTTTGTGTTTCCTTCTTACTATGGGGAAGGTCTCCCGAAATGCCTCATTGAAGCATCCGCCTCGGGACGGGCCATCGTAACTACAACGACTCCTGGTTGTTCGGATGCCGTCATTGATGGTTTGTCTGGGTATCTTGTTCCGCCTCGGGATCAGAAAGCGCTGAATTCCGCAATTTTGGATCTAATAGAAGACGGTGAAAAGCGGCGTGAGTTTGGGGCTTGTGCGCGTCGGCATGCAGAAGAGAACTTCTCTATTTCTGAGGTCGTTGCGAAGCATATGGAAATTTATCAAAATAAGGTGATGCCTTATGATTAAAACCCCAAGGACTATTATTGTATTTACGACAGGTTTGAGTACTGGTGGGGCGGAAATGATGCTGCTCAAAATAGTACGATTCTTTAAGGGCTCCGAGATTAAATTGTTGATTGTAAGCTTAGGTCCGAATTCATTCATTGCAGATGCGATTGAGCAAGAGGGTGCCTTAGTTTACAAAATTGGTCTTTCTAAAAACGTATTCTCAATTTTTCGCCTTCTGAAGATTATTCCTATTCTTTGGAGCTATGGACCTGCGGTCTATCAGGGTTGGATGTATCATGGGAACATTATAGCTGTATTAGCGAATCTCTTTCGCCCTTCTTTGATGACATTTATTAGTATCCGGAAGACTCTAAACTCCCTGCGCGGGGAAGGTCTGCTGTTCCGTCTCGCGGTTAGGATGGACGCGATTCTATCTCACTTTTCCGAGAAGATAGTTTTTGTATCGGAGGAAGCGATCGGATTTCATCATTCGATTGGATACCCCCTTGAAAAAAGCTGTGTGATTCATAACGGATTCGACGTAAATCACTATCGACCTGATAGGCAGGAGGGATTGAAGCTCCGACAAACTTATGGAATTCCTGAGCGGGCTATCGTGATCGGCAATATTGGTCGTTTTCACCGTATGAAAAACCATGAGGGATTTTTCCGATCGACTCTTCCACTTATGTTGATCAACCAAGATATTCATCTTCTGATGGTTGGAAAAGGGGTTGAGGCAGCTGCCTTTTTTCATTTGAATGGCTTCGAATGCGTGCAAGATCGTATCCATTTTATGGGTGAAGTTGCCGATACTCTCCCTTATCTTCGTGCCATGGATATTTTTTGTCTCAACTCAAGTTATGGAGAAGGGTTTCCCAATGTATTGGGGGAGGCGATGGCAACGGAAGTTCTTTGCATTTCGACAAATGTGGGTTCGTCGAAGCTGGTGATTGGCGATACAGGAGTAATCATAAAGCCTGATGATGACAATGCTTTGAGAGAGAGTTTAGAGCGACTTATTTTGGAAGGGCGTTCTTTTCGAGAGAATATGGGACGTGCTTCTCGAGATCGAATCGTTAAATACTTCACAATTGAAGAGACGGCGAAAAAGTTTGCTAGGCTCTGGTTGGGCTCTTAAATGCTGGACATAGTGACGTATGGGATGTCGAAGCTCATCCCGTCAGCCCTGAATTTTTTTTCGATTACATACTTCGCGAGAATGCTAGGTCCTGACCAGTATGGAACTTTGTCGCTGGTGACTAGTGGGGCGACTTTACTTGGGAGCCTTGTTCTGCAGTGGCCTTTGCATTATTTGATTCGATTTTATTCTGCGACTGAGTACAGCCCCAAGCAGTTGACCCACTCCTTGCTGCTTATGCAGGTTTTGACTTTATTTGTTGCTACCTGCGGACTCCTTGTAGCGGGTGTTTGGAGCGGGAGTTTCGTATGGTTCGGCTGCCTAGCCGTTTTCACTGTCTCTCAGTCGTTGTTTGCCTTTACTCTGAGGGTACATAATGTTCGGGAGGATCGCAGTGAGTATCTGAAGTTGAACATCGGAAGAAGTGTTCTTTATTTTCTATTTGGATATCTGGTAATTAAATGGTGGGGGCCGAGCTATGTGTCCGTGGCGCTTGCTGGAGTATTTGCATATTTGCTGACAAGTCTTTTCTCCTATCCGCGAGACTCATTTAGCAAATCCATGCTTGTTCGCATTCCGAACGCGAATCGATACATCATTCCCGTAATGTTATCGAATGGCCTTCTTCTGTCTTTTGATACCCTTCCGAGATATCTGCTGAGTCATTTTCATACGTCTGCTGTTACGGGCGTTTTTTCAATCAACTATGAGATAATCCAATTTAGCTTACAATCGTTGATTACCGTTACTTTGCTAACGACGGGGCCACTGCTATTCAAAAAATATGAGAAGGGTGGTCTTGCGGAAGCCTTTTTGGTCTTAGATAGGATTGTAACCTACTGTGCGGTCCTCGCCGTGCCAGCGATGGTTGTTCTGGCTTTTGTGATTGATCCTGTGGTCAAAATTGTTTCAGGAAAGGATTTTGTGCAATCTAGTGGTTCTACCAATTTTTTGATCGCAGTCGGAGCCACGCTTTCTGGCATCAAAATCGTTTTATTTGATCAGATTCTTCTCATGCATAAGAAAGCACTCTTGTTGTTCAAGTTGAATATAGCCGGGTTTCTGGTTAATGCATTATTATGTGTCCTTCTAATTCCGCCTTATGGGGCTTTTGGGGCGGCACTTTCGGTTATGACTGCATTTTTATTTCTTTTCGTGATTGGTGCTATATCGACCTTTAAGGACTTGGCTCTGACGGAGTGGGCTCATAAACACCTCTTTTGGACGGCTATATGGATACTCATCGCTGCTGTGTTGATGGTGTTTTCTGATTTTTTTCAAACTCGTGTGGTCAGCGTACTTGCCGTACTCTCGGCCTTGTGGCTGCTCCATGTTTGGCGGTTCATGTGGGAGAAATAGGCATTTGTCGAGCATTTTGCTGCTTATTCGGCTCGATTTTAAATATGATGTCTAATGGATAGATTGGGATTATAAAGAGCCTTTCTTAAGGACTGCGTTTTTTGAAGATTAGTTATCAACTGGTGGATTTGGGGCTTTGAATGAAGATTTCTATTATTGGTTCTGGATATGTTGGATTGGTGACAGCAGCATGCTTGGCAGATGTTGGGCATGAAGTGCTTTGTATGGATACCTCTGAAAGTAAGATTGATGGTTTGAAAAAGGGAATAATTCCAATTTATGAGCCTGGTTTAGATGAGTTGGTTAAGTTTAATACGTTGGCCGGCCGGCTTTCTTTTTCAACCAACCATGCTGAGGCCGTGAAATTTGGGGAGCTTATCTTTATTGCCGTTGGTACGCCTCCGAATGAGGACGGATCTGCAGACCTTCAGTATGTACTCTCGGTGGCGGAGTCGATCGGTCGATCTTTGGGTGTTGATGGGAAGATCATTGTGGATAAATCCACAGTTCCCGTGGGGACCGCTGAAAAGGTTCAAGAGCGTATTCTGTCGGTACTGAGGCAGCGAGGTGTAAACTACCAGTTTCATGTTTGCTCCAACCCTGAGTTTCTGAAAGAAGGAGCGGCGATTGAGGACTTCACAAAAGCCTCGCGAATCATTGTTGGAACAGATGCGGAACATGTGCGGCAGAAGATGAAAGAATGCTACGCTCCATATAGTCGCAATCACGATAAAATTGTTTTTATGGAAACGCGAGCGGCCGAACTAACCAAGTATGCAGCAAACGCCATGTTGGCCACACGAATTAGCTTTATGAATGAGATCGCTGCTTTGGCTGAAAAATTTGGTGTAGACATTGAGCAAGTGCGCTTGGGAATCGGCTCGGATCCGCGGATTGGATTTCATTTTATCTATCCAGGATGTGGCTATGGCGGTTCTTGCTTTCCAAAGGATGTAAGGGCTCTTTTGAATATGGCTCGTGAGAACGAGATGTCTTCTTTACTGATTCAGGCGGTAGATGTGGTCAATGAGAATCAAAAAAGAGTTTTGTTCCGAAAGGTTGAAGCGGTTTTTAAAGGACAACTGAAAGGAAAAAATATTGCTGTCTGGGGACTGGCATTTAAGCCTAACACTGATGATATGCGCGAAGCACCGAGTCGAGTCCTCATTGATGCGCTATTGGAAAAAGGAGCCGTAATCAAAGCATACGATCCTGAGGCCCGGAATGAGGCCCTGAAGATATACGGAGAACGACTCGACCTTCAGCTCGTAGATACGAGGGATGCAGCTGTCAAAGATGCTGATGCTCTGATTGTATGCACTGAATGGAAAGAGTTTAGGACAGTCGATTTCAACTGGCTAAAGGCTGAAATGAGAAACCCCATTGTGATCGATGGGCGCAATATCTTTAATCCTGAAGACCTAAAAAAGGCCCAGATTTCTTATTATGGGATCGGACGTGGCGACTTACTAGCTCTGGAGAGAATTGACAGCGAAACTAGGTAGGTGAGCCATTCATAAAGTTCCGTTGAAACGGGCTGGAATAAAAAATTCATCCACCACGTTGCCGCAATTAAAGTATACGGAATGAGTGGAGGCGTTAGACGATGTGTTATCCGAAGCTGCCGAAGGGTATAGATCCAACAGAATAGGATGAGAGATAAAAAACCGGCCCCGGGAATCCCGACATCTCCTAGGGATTGCAGAAATGCATTGTGAAGACCTTGAAATCCCCGTGAGGTTTCTACGCCTGTTGAGCCGATGCCTGTTCCCCAGAAGCTCGCATGCCCAATAATTTCGTAGGACTTAGCGATCATTTCGAGCCGTATCTCTTCGTTGAAATCAGGAAGCTGAGGAAGAAGTTCTTGGTTTAGAAGGATGGCGATGGCTCTTTCCCACCTGATGGCAAAAGATGAAGTCTTGCTCATTAAGATTGGGCTGAGTGTGAGCATGGGAACGCTGAACAGCACAACAAAGCTATAAACCTTGAATCTCTTGGCTGCGACCGAGTAAAAGAGAATGATCAGGTAGATCGTAGCGATCAATAAGACAGCTGTCCGAGCGCCGTCTGCACCACAGAGAAATAGGCCCAGTGCGAGCCAGAGAAAGTTTTTAGGATGAGGCATCCGAATTGTGTCAGGTAATGACAAGCAAGAGATGAAAAATCCTAATTTCCATAGTGATCCATAGCTATTAATGGGCGAATCGAGTCTTCCCGAGGTGGAGATCGCGATTATGTTGATCTCAAAAGGGGAAAGCATTGCATGTAAGAGAAAGGGAACGAGATTAATCAATGCAACAATATAAAAGGTTCTGCGGACCAGGGAGGGTGATAGGGGTATCCGGTTGAGTGAAAAAAAAAGGAGTCCCAGCATTCCGAACTTTAGAAAAAATTTGATCCCTCGGAGATCTTGGAGGTGATGAATGGCGGCAATTAAATACCAGGAGCCGAGGAGTATGAAGAGGACGCCGCATGCGTCCTCTTTTGAAAGCGTGAAAAAGCCTGGGGTTTTGGATTTTGAAAAACTGAAAATAACCAGGGAGAGAGCTATGACCCACGAAACCGTCATAAGGCCATGTTTTGCGAAGAAGGGGGTATAGGACTGTGCGCAGAGGACAGTGAGAACAAGAAAAAATGGCCAGAAGCGGCGGGGTATCAGCGTATCTGTTTTCATGAGGGTCTGAAAGAGCCTAGCCTATAGGGTAAGTGGGAAGAAAAGCTCTAATGTATTCAATTTAGTTAGGAAAGGTAAAGAGGGGTGAATATGATTGTGCGCCGCATTTGGTCAAGCCTCTTTTTTTCTGAGCTGGTAGATTTAACCGATCGTGGCATTTTCATTGGCGAGGAAGTATGTTTGTCAACAAGTATGTGAAGAGAACAAGGCCCTATCCGTTGGTTACACATTTAGCCTGGAAGTTTGTAGAAGACAAAAGTGTGTTGAAGTTAGACTGGAATGAAGCAACGATTCCTCCATCGCCGAAGGTTTCACATGCTCTTTCTCACCTAGTTCAAGAGGGACGCTTAAATTGGTATCCCGATGTCAATAATTGCGAGTTGAGGGCCTCGATTGCGAGATATGTCTCTCTTCCTGAAGCCAACCTTCAGTATTACGCAAGTTCCGATTCCCTACATGAGTATATCGTTAGAGCCTTCATTGAACCAGGCGATCGGATCATGGTGGTTTCTCCAACCTACGATAATTTCCGGGCTTCGGCAGAGAGCCTTGGGGCACTGGTTGACTATTTCTACTTAAATGAAAAATTCGAATTGGACTATCAGAGTCTAGCGGATCAAATTCAAGTTTTAGAGCCTAAGCTTGTTTATCTGTGTAATCCTAATAATCCGACAGGAACCGTTCTTAGCATAGACGATATACAGAAATTAATTTCTGATTTTAAAGAAGTCCTTTTTTTGGTGGATGAGGCCTACTTCGAGTTCTGCGATGTTACATGTGCTCCGCTGGTTCTTGAGTTTAATAACCTCATTGTCTCAAGAACTTTCTCGAAAGCCTTTGCGCTTGCTTCGCTTCGAATCGGGTATGCGATTTCAGCGGCGGTTAATATCTCATTTTTGGATCGCATCCGAAATCCTAAGAATATAAATTTGTTTGCTCAGGTGGCGGCGATTGCGGCTTTGTCAGATACGGAATATACCGCAAAGTATGTTGCGGAAGTGAGGGGCGCTCGAGATTCCCTAGTCGCGGAAATTAACCAGCATTCGGCTGGAAATATCGTGGCACATTCGAGCGGCGGGAATTTCATCCTGTTGAGAATTGATCAATCTTTAAAATCAAATTTTATTAGTTTTCTCGAAGATGAGAAAATTTTCATTCGCAATTACTCGCATGTTCGAGGAATGGAGGATTTTGTGAGAGTGACAGTTGGAACGCGAGATCAGATGCAACGCTTCCGGGGACGTCTTTTTCAGTTCTTGGAGTAGGCGGAAGATGAGGCTCGTGTTGCTCGACTTTTGTGACACTTTTGTTAGTGGTCAAACGGCGGATGAATTCGTCAATTTTTGTCTCTATAAAAGGGGTAAAAGGCCTCAAGGCATGAGACGATACATATTGAAGCTTCTTGAAAGATTTCGGTTTGTTCCGCAGGGGACGGGAAAAAAAAGGTTATTGGCTCGACTTCGCGGGGTGTTAGAGAGTGAAGTTGATGAAATGGCGACCGAGTTTGCAACGGTCCTGATGTCTCGGTTAAACCACCGAGTACTCAAGCTTGTCTCAGAGTATAGGCAAAAGGGTTATCAAATCGTCATCGTTTCGGGTGGATATGAAACATATTTAACAAAGATCGCACATAAATTTCAATTTCATCATGTTCTGGGGACTAGGCTTCAGTCTGCCAATGGGGTATTGACGGGAAAAATTGAGGGGGTGGACTGTCTGGGTGAGGAGAAGATCCGTCGGATTCTAGAGTCTTTTAGGGAAATGAATATTGATTGGAAAGAGTCGGTAGCAATTTCTGATCACATTTCAGATCGCCCATTGTTGCGCTTGGTAGGTGTCCCCTATGTGGTCGGAGTGGGCGAGTCGGAACCGTGGGTTCTTGCGCTTGGGGCGAAGGTTCTAAGGTGATGTTATGCTGAGAGTTTTTCGCTGCTGTAGCTATTGGGTGAAAAATCTGTTTTCAATAAGGACGGGGTTTCGGCCTTATGGCGGGCATGGTTGCATTAAAAACATTCAACTTGAGAAGCTCCGTACCCTTCTTCAGTTTTGCTGGGATGAAGTTCCATTTTATAGAGAACTCTGGGTCTCTCATGGGGTCAAGAGTCCATCTATTTCGTCTGTCGAAGATATTGCGCGTTTTCCTGCCATCACGAAGGGGCAATTGCGCGATGGGCTTAAGCGCGGGCTCTTCATTAATGTGAGCGATTGGAGTGGTGGATTTTCTTGGCAAGAAACGACGGGTTCTACTGGTGAGCCGTTTCGGTACCCGCAAGAAACAGACTTGTTGAGGAAAAAGCGCGCAGTATCTTTAAGGACTCAGTCATGGACCGGGTTTCGTCCTGGTGATGTCTATGTTCGTTTATGGCGTGGAGATGTGGTTCCGTCGCTCCGAACCCGGATCGTCCAAACCCTTACGGGTGTATATACTATCTCAATTTATGATCCCGTGAATGTCCAGGCCTCGACACTTAGTCAGGCCAGGCTGCATGAAATCTTTTGTAGGTTGTCTGAGCTGCGGCCTGCGGTGATTGATGGATTTGTCAGCGCTCTCGTGTTGTTAGCGGCGCACATGAAAAAAAACAAACTCAGTGTCACTTGGCCTCTTAAGGCTATTGTGACGGGAGCCGAAGTCCTCACGGATGATGATCGCAAGATAGTCGAGGAAGGTTTTGGTGTGGGAGTATTTAACCGATATGGTGAGACAGAGTCTTCGATCTTAGCTCATGAGTGTGCCCAT
>ENA-UOUJ01001374-UOUJ01001374.1-activated-sludge-metagenome-genome-assembly--contig:-NODE-1374-length-12883-cov-3.116698_pt1 | contig 12883 bp, 7 predicted proteins | sample MGYA00249839_ERZ747224 | MGnify/ENA primary metagenome ERZ747224 (study PRJEB28782, sample SAMN03220277) | activated sludge metagenome | biome: wastewater; feature: sewage sludge; material... | reverse complement strand
CCCCTCACCTGCCTGCCGGCATCCTCTCCCCGTGAACGGGGAGAGGAGGAGCTGCCGCGACGTTGCCGTCTTTCCTTCTCCCCGTTCACGGGGAGAAGGTGGCCCGAAGGGTCGGATGAGGGGCAGCGCGGCGTTCCAGTTCGAAGCGCCATCTGAATGGGTTTCGGGCCGCTTCTGCTGCTGGCCTCGCTGGAGGCCGGGGGCTTGCGCCCCGATCACATCGTCCATCTGTGGATGCTGGACGCGCAGGCGGCACGGGCGGGGACGACGGCGCTCGATTCCACGCTGGCGCGCGGCTTCTATGGGCTGATGCATCTGGCGCAGGCGATCGGGGCGGAACTGGGGGACCATCCCCTGACGCTGACCGCCGCGACCGAGGGCGCGCAGAAGGTGGCGACGGAATCCGTGCCCGCGCCCGAGGCCGCGACCGTCGCCGGTCCCTTGCTGGTGATCCCGCGCGAATTGCCGAATGTCGCGGTGCGCTGGATCGACCTGCGGCTGGACCCGCCCGCCCGGCGCGGCGCACGCGCCGATCACGCCGCGGTCGCCGCCCGGCTGGCCGAGGAAATCTGCGTGCCGCCAGAACGAGGAACGACCGAGGTGGTGGCGTGGCGCGATGGCCGCCGCTTCCGGCAGGCGCTGCTGCCCGTGGCCCTGTGGCCGGTCGAGCAGCCTGCCATCGGGGCGGACGATGTCTGCCTGATTACCGGCGGCTTCGGCGGCGTGGCGCAGACGCTGGCGCGGGGCTTGGCGGCGCGCGGCGCGCGGCTGGTGCTGATGGGGCGCGGCGCCGACCGCGCCACCGGCCAGCGCGGGCGGCGGCAACGCGCCGCGATTGCGGCGCTGGAGGCCATGGGGGCCGGGGTTCTGGCCGTCGGCGCCGACCTGACCGACCCGGATTCGGTGGCCGCGGGCATCGCTGCCGCGCGGGCGCGGTTCGGGCGGATCGACGTGGTGCTGCATGCGGCGGGCGTGATCGATGATACGCTGATGGCGGTGAAACAGGACGCCGCCGCGGCGGATGTGCTGGCGCCCAAACTCTATGGCACACTGAACCTGATGCAGGCCTTGGCGGACCAGCCGCCGCGGCTGACAGTGCTGTTCAGTTCAAGCTCGACCGCGCTGGGGGCGGCGGGACAGGTGGATTACGTTGCGGCCAACGCCTGGCTCGACGCGCTGGGGGCGGCGCAGCCCGCGGCGCTGGGGCGGGTTGTGACGGTGAACTGGGGCGTCTGGGCCGAGACCGGCATGGCCGCCCGCGCGACCGGCAGCCATGTGGTCGAACCCGTCGATCCTGCCAGGGCGCCCCTGCTGACGGGCGAAGGGCCGGACGGCTTCGTGGCGGAACTGTCGCCCGGACACTGGCTGATCGATGGCCACCGCACGGAAACGGGGCAGGCGCTGCTGCCCGGCACCGGCATCATCGAACTGATGGTCGAGGCGCTGGCCGCGGCCGGGCAGGCCCTGCCCGTGACGCTGCGCGACCTGAGCTTCATGCGGCCCGTGCTGGCGGGCAACACCGAAGCCGCCCGCGTGACGGTCCGGCTGGGCGACGACGGCACGGTCACGCTGGACGACGGGCAGGACGACAGCCCGAACGCCACCGCCCGGATCGAGACTGCGGAACTGCGTCCCCTGGCCAGCCTGCATGTCGGCGCCGTCTGGCAACGCGAGGACCCTGCCGGCCTGCGGTCTGCGCAGGAAGGGCGGATGCGCTTCGGCCCGGAATGGCGGGTGCTGCGGGCGCTGCGGCTGGACGGCGATGTGGGGCTGGCGCGGCTGGCGCTGGACCCGGCCTTTGCGGGCGATGCCGACCGGATGTGGCTGCATCCGGCCCTGCTGGACATCGCGACCGGCTGGGCGATGGACCTGATCCCCGGCTATGACCCCGCGCATCTGTGGGTGCCGATGTCTTACGCCCGCATCTCGGTCTTCGGCCGCCTGCCCGCGCGCATCCTCAGCCGGGTGCAGTTGCTGGACAGCACCGGGGAAACCGCCCGCCTTGCCGTCACGCTGACGGATGCGGACGGCAGGCCGGTAGTGGACATCGATGGCTTTACCCTGCGCCGGATGGCCGAGGGCCTGCCCGCGGCCCACCCCCGCAGCCGCCTGTCCCCGGCCGAGGAGCGGCTGCGCCACACGACCCGCCAGGGTATCCGCGCGGCCGACGGACTGCCCGCCCTGGACCGGGCGCTGGCGGCGGCGCTGAAGGGGGGGCTGGGGCAGGTCCATGTCTCGACGCTGGACCTGCCGTCGCTGGTGGCGCAGGCCGGGCCGCAGGATCAGGACGCCGCGGCTGGCGGTCAGGCGTTCGAGCGGCCCGACATCGACGGCACCTTCGTTGCGCCCGAACCGGGCACCCAGGCGGAACTGGCCGGGATCTGGGCCGGGCTGCTGGGCATCCGCCAGATCGGGGCCGAGGACAGCTTCTTCGATCTGGGCGGCCATTCGCTGATCGCGGTTCGGATGTTCACCCAGGTCCGCAAGCACTATGGGGTGGATTTTCCCATTTCGGCCCTGTTCGAGGCGCCGACCGTGGCGGCGCTGGCCGCGCGGATCGACGCCCGCACCGGGCGCACGAATGCGGCCCATGAAGCTGCGCCCGGCGCTGCCCCTGCCCCGCAGGCGCAGGATTACCGCTTTGTCGTGGACATGGGCGGGCGCGAGGGGAGCGGGCTGCCGTTCTTTGTCGTGGCCGGCATGTTCGGCAATGTCATGAACCTGCGGGCGCTGGCGCAGCGGATCGGACGCGACCGGCGCGTTTACGGGCTGCAGGCGCGCGGGCTGTTCGGGGGCGATTCCCCGCACGAGGATTTCGCAGAGGCCGCGCGCGACTATCTGGCCGAGATCCGGCAGGTCCAGCCGCGCGGGCCCTGGCTACTGGGCGGGTTCTCGGGCGGCGGGCTGATTGCGCTGGAAATGGCGCGGCAGCTGGCCGAGGCGGGCGAGACGGTGGGTCAGCTGATCCTGCTGGACACCCCGCTGCCGCTGCGGCCGGAGCTGAGCCGCCGCGACCGCCTGGCGATCCGCTGGGCCGAGATGCGCGAACAGGGGCTGTCCTTCGCAGGCAACTGGCTGCGGGCCAGGCGCGCTTACCGCCAGTCCCTGAACGATCGCGCCGCCGCAGCCGAGGCCGATGCCACCCAGTTCCACGACCTTGCGATCGAGGCCGCCTTCCGCGCCGCCTTGCCCAAGGTGCGCCTGTCGGTCTGGGACGGCCCCGCCGCGCTGTTCCGTCCAGCCCTGGACCGGCGCTGGCGGGTGTCGGGCAGCCGCTGGGTCAGCGAGGCGCGGGAATATGTCATTCCCGACAACGGCTGGTCCGACTGGATGCCGCAGCTGAAGGTGGTCGAGGTGCCGGGCGATCACGACAGCATGGTGCTGGAACCCAGCGTCCGCGTGCTGGCCGCACGGCTGTCCGATCTGCTGCAGGCGGCCGACGGCGCGGCGGACGCCGCCGATGAAACCTTTATTGCAGAAGCCGCCGAATGAAACTTCACACGATCATCGTCAATTTCCGCACGTCCGGCATGACCATCGAGTCGGCCGAAGCCGCCCTGGCCGCGATGGAGGGGGTGCCGGGCGGCATCACCATCGTGGACAACGATTCCGGCGACGGCTCGCTGGCCCGGATGGCGCAGGAAGCGGCGCGGCGGGGCTGGCCCGCGGACCGAGTCGCCATCGTGGACAGCGGCCGCAACGGTGGCTTCGGGGCGGGCAACAATTTCGCCCTCCGCCGCGGCCTGCCCGGCGGCGGGCGGGCGGATCTGGTCTATCTGCTCAATTCCGACGCGCTGCCGCATCCCGACGCGATCCGGGCGCTGATCGACTGGCTGGCGGCCCATCCGCAGGCCGGAATCGCCTGCAGCCGCCTGCAGGGAGAGGACGGCGTGCTGCATCCGACGGCGTTCCGTTTTCCCTCGGCCGCCAGCGAATTCGAGGGGGCCTGCCGCAGCGGGCCGGTGACACGGCTTCTGCGCAACCGCATCGTGCCGATGCCGCAGCCGGTCCAGTCGGGCCCGGTGGGCTGGTCGGCGGGCGCCAGCATGATGATCCGCCAGGAGGTGCTGGACCGGATCGGCCTGTTCGACGAGACGTTCTTTCTGTATTTCGAGGAAACCGACCTGTGCCTGCGGGCAGCGGCGGCCGGCTGGCAGACGCATTACGTCCTTGAAAGCCTGGTCACCCATATCGGTTCGGTCAGCACCGGCATGAAGGATTGGGAGCGGGTGCCGGATTACTGGTATGCCTCGCGCCACCATTATTTCCGCAAGCATCACGGCACGAGGGGCGCCACCGCTGCGACGGCGGCGCATCTGGCCGGGGGGGCGCTGTGGCGCCTGCGGTGCCTGCTGCAGCGGCGGCCCACAGGCATTCCGCCCGACCACCTGCGCCGCCTGGCGGCCCATGCATTGATGCGCAAACCCAAGGGGATTTCAGCATGACCTCTTTTTCCGCCATCGCGGTCGGCAACGAAAGCCTGCTGCGCCATTGCGTCCAGCGGATGCTGGACCGCGGCCACCGCATCGCCGCCGTCGTCACCCGCGACCCGGACCTGCGCGCCTGGGCCGAATCCCAAAGCCTGCGGGTCGAGGATCAGGACGCCCCCTTGTCCGCGGATGCGCCGCAGGCCGACTGGCTGTTCAGCATCGCCAATCTGTCGGTGCTGCGCCCCGCGATGCTGGCGCGCGGCACCCGCGGCGCGATCAATTTCCACGACGGCCCGCTGCCCGACATGGCCGGGCTGAACGTCCCGGTCTGGGCCATCGCGCAAGGGCACGACGGCCACGGCATTTCCTGGCACCTGATCGGCGGCGGCATCGACGAGGGCGATCTGCTGGTCACGCGCGACATCCTCCTGTCCCCGCGCGAAACTGCGCTGACGCTGAATGCCAGATGCTATGCCGCGGCCGCGGACAGTTTCGAATCCGTGCTGGACGGGATCGAGACCGGCAACCTGCAGCGCCGCCCGCAGGATCTGGAGGGGCGCGAATATTATCCCCGCGACCGTCGGCCCGCGGCCTGCGGGCTGATCGACCTGCGGCGCAGCGCGGCGCAGACCGACGCGCTGGTCCGCGCGCTGGATCACGGCCATTACTGGAACCCGCTGACCGTGGCGCGGCTGATGCTGGCGGATGGGCCGGCGGTGGTGACCTCGGCGGAACCCATGCCGGGTCAGGGCGAGCCGGGGCAGGTGCTGGAATCCGGTGAGGCCGGGCTGGTTGTCGCCACCGGGGACGGGGCGATCCGGCTTGTTCTGGATGGCGTGGATGCGGGGGACCTGCCCGCCGCGGGCACGCAACTGCCCCAGATCGACGAGGCGCAGCGCCAGCGGCTGACCGAACTGGGGACGGTGGCGGCGCGCCATGACGCCTGGTGGCGCAAGCGGCTGGCGCAGGCGATCCCGGCTCAGTTGCACAATGCGGGCGGCGGGACCGGCGCGGGCATGGGCCAGCGGCGGCTGGAACTTGCGCCGGACCGCGCGCTGGCGGCATCGGCCTGGGCGCTGGCCCGGCTGGACGGGCGTCCGTCCGTGGATATCGCGGTCCGCCCCAAGGATCTGCCGTCCGAACCCGGCATTGTCGCTGACTGGCTGCCGCTGCGGGTGCAGGCGGACGGGGATGCGACGCTGGCCGATCTCGCCGCGCAGGCCGATTCGGCGCTGGCCGAGGTGACGGCCCGGCAGTTCCATCTGACCGACCTGCCCCGCCGCGCGCCCGAGTTGCGCGATCAGGCGCCGCCGCGGCTGGGCATCGACCTGGCGGGCGGCGGAACGGGGCTCGACCTGTGGGTTGCGGCCGGGGACGGGGGCTGGACCCTGCACTGGAACCGGGCCGCTGTGCCCGATACGCTGGCCAAGATGGCCGGTGCAGCCATCGAACGCGCCGCCGCCGCCCCGGACCGGACGGCGCTGGCCGATCTGTCGATGGTGGACGCGAATGCGCGCCGCGCCATGGTGGTGGACCGCAACGACACCGCCCGCCCGGTGCCCGCGGGCTGCATCCACGACCTGATCGCCGCCACCCTCGCCCGTGACCCCGACGCGCCTGCGCTGGTGTTCGAGGACCGCACCGTCACCCGGGCCGGGCTGGACCGCGCGGCATCCGCCCTGGCGCTGCGGCTGCAGGCGTTGGGGGTGGGCCCTGACCGCCCCGTGGGCCTGTTCGCGCGCCGGGGGATCGAGATGGTCGTGGGGGCGCTGGCGATCCTGAAGGCCGGGGGCGCCTATCTGCCGCTGGACCCGGATTATCCGTCCGAACGGCTGTCGCTGTATCTGTCCGACAGCGGTGCCGACATCGTGCTGGTCCAGCGCGGGCTGACCGGGGCGCTGCCCGCCTGCGACGCGACGCTGGTGCCGATCCCGGCCGATATTCCGCCTGCGGTGACGGCGATGCCCGCGCCTGCGGCGGACCCGTCGAACCTCGCCTATCTGATCTATACCTCGGGATCGACCGGACGCCCCAAGGGCGTGATGATCGAGCATCGCAACGTCACCAATTTCTTTGCCGGCATCGACGAGGCGATCCCGGTGCAGGACGGCGACTGCCTGCTGGCGGTGACCAGCCTCAGCTTCGACATCTCGGTGCTGGAAATTTTCTGGTCGCTGGCCCGCGGCCTCAAGGTCGTGATCGCGGGCGAGGACTCGCGCCTGATCGCCGCTGGTGCCCATGCCCCGGCCGACGGGATGGAATTCAGCCTGTTCTATTGGGGCAACGACGACGGACCGGGCGAACAGAAATACCGCCTGCTGCTGGAGGGCGCGCGTTTCGCCGACCAGAACGGCTTTGCCGCCGTCTGGACGCCGGAACGGCATTTCCACGCCTTCGGCGGCCCCTATCCGAACCCTTCGGTCAGCGGGGCGGCAGTCGCGGCCGTCACCTCTCGCATCGGGGTCCGGGCAGGCAGTTGCGTCCTGCCGCTGCACCATCCCGTCCGCGTGGCCGAGGAATGGGCGGTCATCGACAACCTGACCGGGGGGCGCGCGGGCCTTGCCGTGGCCTCCGGCTGGCAGCCCGAGGATTTCGTGCTGCGTCCCGAAAACATCCCGCCCGCCAACAAGCAGGCGCTGTCGGACGGCATCGACCAGTTGCGCCGCCTGTGGCGGGGCGAGGCGGTGGCCTTCCCGACCGCGAGCGGGCGGATGCAGGATGTCGTGACGCAGCCGCGCCCGGTGCAGCCCGAACTGCCGCTGTGGATGACCATCGCGGGCAATCCCGACACCTGGGTCGAGGCCGGACGCAAGGGCATGAACGTCCTGACCCATCTCCTGGGGCAAAGCATCGACGTCGTGGCCGACCGCATCCGCGACTATCACGCGGCCCTGCGCGAATCCGGCCATGACCCGCGCGATTTCACCGTCACCCTGATGCTGCACAGCTATCTGGCCGACACGCGCGAGGCCGCGCACGAGGCCGCGCGGGGGCCGATGAAATCCTATCTGCGCAGCGCCGCCGGGCTGGTGAAACAGTTCGCCTGGGATTTCCCCGCTTTCCGTCGCCCCGCGGGCATGACCAATCCGATGGCGATCGACCTTGGCACCCTGACCGAGGAGGAGGTGGACGGCATCCTGGAATTCGCCTTCCGCCGCTATTTCGAGGAATCGGGCCTGTTCGGCACGGTCGAGGACGGGGTGGCCCGCGTCGCCCGTCTGGCGGAAATCGGCGTGACCGAGGTCGCCTGCCTGATCGATTACGGCATTGCGCCCGATCAGGTGCTGGCGGCGCTGCCCCTGCTGGCCGAGTTACGCGACCGGGTGAACGCGGGCGGGGGCGCGCCTGCCGAGGATGACTTCTCGATCGCGGCGCAGATCCGGCGCCACGGCGTCACCCATCTGCAATGCACGCCCAGCATGGCCCGCATCCTGGTGGGCGACCGGGCGGCGACCCGCGCCCTGCGGGGCCTGCGCTGCCTGATGATCGGGGGCGAGGCGCTGCCCGATTCGCTGCTGGCGGAACTGCGGGCGGCCACGGGGGCGGACATCTTCAACATGTATGGTCCGACCGAGACGACGATCTGGTCCTCGGCCGGCCGGATCGCGCCTGAGGATCGTTCGGCCACGCTGGCGGGCGGCTTTGCCAACACCCAGCTTTACGTGCTGGACGCGACCGGGGCGCCCGTCCCCGACGGGGTCGAGGGCGAACTTTACATCGGCGGCCACGGGGTTGCGCGCGGCTATTGGCAGCGTCCCGACCTGACCGAAAAGGCGTTCGTGCCCGATCCCTTCGTGGCGCAGGATCGCGCGGCACCGGGCGGGGCGCGGATGTATCGCACGGGCGATCTGGTCCGCTGGCGGGACGACGGGCGGCTGGATTACGTCGGTCGCGCCGATCACCAGGTCAAGCTGCGCGGCTTTCGCATCGAACTGGGCGAGATCGAAACGCGCCTGATGGCCATTCCGGGGGTGCGCGAGGCGGTCACCATCGTGCGCGAGGACCGGCCCGGCGACCAGCGGTTGGTGGCCTATGTCACCGGCCCGGCTGTCCCGTCCGAATCCGACCTGCGCGCGGCGCTGATGCGCGATCTGCCCGCGCATATGGTGCCGGGCCGGATCGTGACGCTGGCGCAGATGCCGCTGACGCCAAACCGCAAGATCGACCGCAACGCCCTGCCCGCGCCCGAGAATGCGGTGGCAGCCAGGCCCGTGGCCAAGGCGGAACCTGCGCCCGCAGTCGCGCCCGTGGCGGCCAGGGCGCCCGCGCCGGTCGCGCCGGGGGCGCTGTTCGCCGACATCCGCTCGGTCTGGTCGGAAACGCTGGGGATTGCGGCGCCCAAGGCGTCGGACAACTTCTTTGCCCTGGGCGGCCATTCGCTGCTGGCCATCCAGTTGCACCGGACCCTGCGCGACCGGCTGGGGGCGGACCGGCTGGGGGTAACGGACATCTTCCGCTTCCCGGTGCTGCGCGATTACGTCGATCACGCGGAAAGCCTGATGCCGAAGGCGCCGATATCGTTCGCCGGACCGGCCGCCGCTGCGGCGCGCCCTGCCGCGGCCGAACCGCTGCCGGCAAATGCGGCGGCACCTGCGGCAGAGATCGACGATCCCATCGCCAAGCGCCGTGCCCTGCGCGAACAGTTCCGCCGCGGGCTGTAACCGGCAGGCGTTGCAGGCCGGCGTTGCAGGCCTGTTGCCCCCCGGTTTCGCCTGCGCGGTGCTGTCCATTGGCACCGATTACCCGCTGCATCCCGACGAGGCGGGCCAGCTGGCGCGCGCAGTTCCCGTGCGGCGCCGCGAATTCGCGGCCGGGCGGGCGGCGCTGCGGGCGGCCATCGCGGCGGCAGGGCTGGACCTGCCGCCGGACTATCCGATTCCCGCAGGGCCGGACCGCTGCCCACGGTTGCCAGCCCATATCACCGCCTCGCTGGCCCATGACCGCGAACTGGCGTTGGCAGTCGCGGGTCCCGCGGATGGGACGGTCGCAGGAATCGACATCGAGCCGCTGGACGCCGCCACGGACGGGCTTGCCGAAATCGTCGCTCCCTTCGACGGCTGCGATGCACTGAGCGCATTCGTCGGGAAGGAGGCCGCCTACAAGGCGCAGTTCGCCGTCACGCGGCAGATGCTGGAATTCGGTCAGGTAGCGCTGACCGCCAAAGGGAGTACGTTCGTGGCGCGGACGCCGTGGCACCGGCTGCACGGGGCCTGGGTCCGCAGCCCGCGCCACCTCATGGCGCTGGCGCTCCTCAGACTTTCATGAGGCGGGCGAGAATCGCGGCGGACCGGTCCACGTCATGTCGCGCAACCACGCGGGCGCGCGCCGCCTGTCCCATCGCGGCCAGCCGCTCCAGCGGGGTTTCCGCCACGGTCTGCATCGCGCCGGCCAGCGCGTCGACATCGCCGGGCGGCACCAGCCAGCCGCAGTCACCGGGAATCACAAGTTCCGGGATGCCGGCGACCCAGGTGGACAGGACCGGCCGGCCCATGGCCATCGCCTCCATGATGACGACGGGCAGGCCCTCGGCGAAACTGGGCACGACCAGTGCATGGGCCTGCGCCATGGCGCGGCGGACGCCGGCCTGATCCTGCCAGCCGGTCAGGCGCAGCGAATCGCCCACATCCGCGCGGATGGCTTCAGCCTCGATCGCCGGGCGCAACTCGCCATCACCCACCAGGACCAGCCGCAGATCGGGGCGCGTGGCGCGAAGCCGCTGCATCGCTCGCATCAACAGGCCGAAGCCCTTCTGTTCGGAAAACCGTCCCACCGCGACCAGCGTGGGCGGGCCGGCGGGCAGCGGCGGCGGTGCAGGGAAATCGGCCAGATCCAGCCCGCAATGAACGACCTTCAACCGGTCCCAATGGCCGGGCGCGACCCAGCGCATCAGCTGCGACCGTCCGAACTGGCTGACCCCCACCGTGAAGGCTGCGGCCTCTGCCTTGCCGGCCAGGTCCAGCGCCTGCGGGCGGTCGAATTCCTCGGGTCCGTGAACGGTCAGGCTGAAGGGAGGTCCCCCCAGCATCCGGCAATAGGCCGCGACACGGGCCGGATTGGTGCCGAAATGCGCATGCAGATGGCGCACCCCCAAGGCGGCGCAGCGGTCGCGCAGGATACATGCCTGGGCCACATAGGCCAGTTGCTGACCGAGGCTGCTTTCCCCCGCCACCGCGCGCCGGTGCGCGAGGCGGAGAGGGGCGCCCCCGGCCGCCCGCGCCAGGGCCGCGGCCAAGGCAGCGGGACCGCGGTCGAGCAGGTATTCCGTCCGTGCCGCCTCGGCCTTGATGGCGGGATCGCTTGCCGATTCCTCTGCGCGGCGGGCGGCAAAGCGATGCACCCGCAGCCCCCGCCGTTCCAGCGCCGCGATCTCGCGCCAGATGAAGCTGTGCGAGCCGCGTGGATAGGTATTGACGATATAGGCGACAGTTGCCATCTAATCTCTACTTCAAGTTGAACGGAGGTTGGGCTGTTTTCCGCCTCAACTTAAGACTTCTTTAAGCGGTTTTTGGCACAAATCGGCAGCAGACAGTTTTTCATCTTGGAACCAGCGACGCGGCAGCGTTTCATATGCGTGTGGGATATGCGGCACTCGCGTTCTGGTCCGGGCCGGACTGGGGAGAATCGGACATGATCGGCATGGTGGCATTGGCCGTTGGCGTCGCCTGGATCGGGGGGGTCGCCGCGTGGTGGGCAGGGATGGGCCTGTGGGCCGCCTTGGGTGTCTATGCCGTCGGCGGCGCGGTGTCATTGCTGCTGTCCGCTGCGGCCCGCAGCCTGTGTCCGGGCGGACAGGTGCTCTCGGATGCCGGCGTCAGTAACCGGTGCAGCGCAGAACAACCCCCACGGTCTGCCACATGATCCGGAAATCGGTGCGCCAGTTCAGCTTCATCGCATATTCCGCATCGAAGCTGGCGCGCTTGGCAAAGGTCGAATCGTTGCGGTCGGTGACCTGCCACATGCCGGTCAGCCCAGGCCGCAGACGCACATAATCGGCGCCGGGATACAGGACCTGCTGGGATACCATGATGGGACGCGGGCCCACGATGCTCATGTCGCCGATCAGCACGTTCAGCAGTTGCGGCAACTCGTCCAGCGAACTCTTGCGCAGGAACCGGCCCAGGAAGGTGACGCGCGGATCCTTCTTCAGTTTCTGCGTGTCGTCCCATTCCGCGCGCGCCGCAGAGTCTGATTCCAGATGACGCTTCAGCGCGGCTTCCGCATCGGGCACCATCGTGCGCAGCTTGAACATGCGGAACGACTTGCCGTAACGACCTACCCGCGCCTGGGTATAGAAAGGTTTCCCTCCCTCCAGCGCCACCAGCATCGCCAGAATCAGGATCACCGGCAGCACGAAGGGCAGGGCCATCAGAACGGCCGTCATGTCGAATGCACGCTTGACGCGGCGTGCATAGAACCCGTCCACGCCTCCCCTCCTGTCCGAGTTGATGACCCTGAGCAGATGGGAGTGATCGGCAGAAGCATACTTCTTCATAATTTTGCCTCTCAGACGCAACAGAGTGTTGCCAAAAACTACTCAAATACGAAGCAGATATTTTGAACCGACCGGTCAAAAACACCAGCTTGCGGGTCCATTCACTCCTGCAAGTTGGTGTAATCTAAAGTGGGCTTGTCCTGAACCTGTCTATTTGGCCAGTCAGGCATGTGACCTGAAAAAACCCGGACAGAGCGTCGAGATCAGTCCCGATAAAATTTGACGAATCGGCTTGGAATGCTTGTCCGAATGGAAATCCCGCGTCTTTCCGGCCACGCAGCCCGAATCCGGCCGCGAAGAAGAGGCATTGCCGTCCCTTCTCCGGCGCGCGGCCTTCCGGTTCCTTGCGCTTTCTGACGGAAGCGCCGGCCATCCGTCCCGCCGGTCAGCGCCCGCGCGTCCAGTCCCTTCCCTGCGGGCGCAAGCGCACGGCCAGCGCGACCGCGGCATAGGCGGAGAATCCCCTAGGGTCCGCCGCGGCCAAGCGCAGGGTTTCGGCCCGCGTGAGGCGGCGGTCCTGCGCATTCGCCAGCAGGTCGGGGAAAAGGCGGCGGATTTCATCGACACCCGCATTCTGGCGGCGGCGGACCGCCACCAGGGCGGGAAACCCCTCGACCACCGGCCAGGTGAAATTCTCGGCCACCCGGATGCGTTCGGCTAGGGCAAAGTGAAGCCGCGCATAGGTATCGTCGGAAATGATCGCCGGAAAGCGGTCCCAGCGTGCCCGTCCGGGGCCATTCACCGCAAACAGGCCGGCCCCCGGCACCCCTTCGGCGACAAAGGGCAACCGGGTCCAGAACCGCGCGTAATGCCGGCTGATCCGGCTGGAGGCAGGTGGCACGGTCAGGCGGCCGCTGGCATAGAGCGGATGCGGCCGGTCCAGCGCCTGCGCCAGCAGGCCCAGCATCCGCGGCCCCGGCCGGATATCGGCGTCCATATAGATGCGGGCGGTATGGCGGGC
>ENA-UOUJ01001373-UOUJ01001373.1-activated-sludge-metagenome-genome-assembly--contig:-NODE-1373-length-12900-cov-4.865551_pt1 | contig 12900 bp, 4 predicted proteins | sample MGYA00249839_ERZ747224 | MGnify/ENA primary metagenome ERZ747224 (study PRJEB28782, sample SAMN03220277) | activated sludge metagenome | biome: wastewater; feature: sewage sludge; material... | reverse complement strand
GAGAGTATATACCCCCGGGGCTGCATACGTATGAGATGGGTTCTGTACGGTACTGGTGGTATTGTCGCCAAAGTTCCAGTTCCATGTAGTGATGTTCACACCATCCGGAGTAACACCTACACCGTTGAATTGAGTTGCATCACCCAAGCAACCGGTGAAGTTTTCTGTAAAGCTGGCAATCGGTGCCGGTTTAACCAACACAGACAATGTAATTTCCAGTCTGTTACCGCAACCTTCCACATCAGGATGTTCGATATAAATTGGAATGTTGAACGTACCGGGTTGTGTGAAACTGTAACTTCCAGACAATACAAAGTTGTAGTACCACTGACCATTTGAAAATGAAGAGTCAACCGGTGTTGGGTTATTCTCCACCACATCCACATTCGGCGTTAAGGTAGGTGCCTGGCTCAATCCCCAGGTGAGTACAACCGGTTTAATATTCACACGAATGCTGAACTCAAACGGCGCATTTACGCAAGTATAATCAGGCTGTGTACCGGTAGCGAGGGTATTATTGATGGCAGGGCTGCCATTGAGGTTGCGCACCAGTGTACCGGCGTTGTACGCGTAACTTTCCACACTTCCCAAACCATAGGTAATAGCAGTGAATGCAGAATCACTTTCTACAATTACTTGTGCATTGGTTGCCGGCGACCAACGTTTAATCACTACGGTATAACCCGGTTCGTTATGTGCATAAGTATGATTAAAGGTATTGGATCCATCAATTGTGAGACTAGCTAATCCTGCAGTGGGGATTATCAGTGTCAGATATTGTGTAGTGATTGCAGACTGGGTGTTGCGGTACATACCAGTACGCTTTATCCCTTGTTCAACAGGGCTTATGTACACCATGGCGGGGTCTCCACCACCACTGGTGTTAGGGCAATAAGTAGATGATGCCATGATTTGAGCCACGATTATAGGTTGATCAGCTTCAATGACATCCGCGGTATTGCTTTCAAATTGATAGTAGAAATTGTTAACCAAACCCGTCAATGGAACGCCATTTCTTCTTACAACAGTTGCAGGATTTTTAACGGCTACCCTGTAAATGTTTGTATGTAAACTGCTGGCACTAGAACTATTAGAAGTAGGAGCCACAAGATACTTTTTACCCCAGGCACTGAAAGGGAAGTTTTGCTCAATAATATTATCACCACTAGCTGTTGGGTTAGATGTCCCACAACCGATATTGGTACGGCTGCTTCCGGAGAACATTGCAAAAGGCAGACAACGACCTTGATTATTCTGAATAGATTTTACAGTACTACCAGTTAAATCATAACCATCGTCACCACTTATAATTCCACCCAGTGCCTGATACACTTCTCCTTTATTCAATTTCACTATAAAAGGCACCCGGGCAGGTGATCCTCCCAGGGTAACATTGGATGGCGTAATTTCCAACCAAGTGCTATCTTGATCTGCAATTACATAAAACCATGAATATGTATCTGAAGCATAGTTTTGTTTAGTAGTTAATGCTGTATACTCATATCCATAAGTACCTACAGGCATGAGCATGGCTGCTTCTGATGTAGTACTTGCATAGATATGTGCGTATGCAACGATAGGCACATCACTTTCAATACTGATACCACGGGTTGATTTTCCATCTATTAACAATCGAGAATCATAAATACCTGATTTGGGCAACAACTGACTAGTGATTACGGTGTTGGCAGGTACGCTGTACTCACGTACATATCCTGTGCCGTTCAGGCGCACTTTTACACTGGCAGCTTGTTCGGCACTGAAAGACAGAATCATATCCTGAGAGTAACCGCTTCCAAAGTTTTGATGGTGGCCGTAACCCACCCAGAAACGCGTTCCTCTGTTGGAACTGTCCGGTGTTGGCAACTGAACTACAGGAGGTGGTACAGTTCCATCGGTTAATCCGGTGAACTTATCCATGAAGTTGAGTGCATTATCTACAAAGAAGTTCGCAATCTCATCCACCGTACTGGCTGAATTCACCAACCACGTATTGGTATTATCGGTTCTGCCCAGTTTAATAAACGGTTGAGCCGGGATGAAACCTTGCCAAGGGTCTATGTAATACTTCTTCACGCTGTAATTCGAAGGCTGACTTCCGGTAACCTGAGCTTCGGTGTAGAAGTACATAGATTCCTGACCCGTAGCCAATGCAGGAGGAATAACACCGGAATATCTTCTGAAAGTAAGATTATCTGGAACAGTAGACCCTGCTGCATAGGTAACTTTGATAACGGTATCCGTGCCATACATAAAGGTTTGTGTAATTCCTGGAGCCGGTGTGGCCGGAGTTCCAATAAGTGTAGTAGGCAGTGAGCTCGGTACAAATTCAAACGCACCCATATCCGGCACACCTGTTGTGAGTGTAATCGGTCTGGTCTGATAATTGAAATCATACGTATTACTTTCGATATGTACACCCCTTCCATGCATGGCCCAAACATCCGGTGCGGTTACATCGGGTTCCAGATCAACCATATTGGTAAATGCCGGTGGATATACAATAGAATTCACATCCCAGAAAACGGCATTAATCAATGACTGTAATGTAACATGGTTTACGGTACCTGCTCTCACCAATGCGAGACCAGTGGAGAACAAATAGTTGTAATCGCTATAAATGAAATTGGTGTTGGCAATGTGGTATGCGATACCGCCACCCATGTGTGTAAAGACGTTATTACGAATATCTACATCACCGCTACCGCCGGAGGTTTGGCTAAAGTAAGCCGCCACGTTGGTGGTTGAGTTGGCCGCTGCGCTGTTGTTGACCGTGTTGTTGTAATACGTATTGGCACTACCGGTAGTTAAATACAAACCATATACGGTTGATGCAGTTGAATTTACACTCACTACATTATTACGTACATCACAGAAAGTTGTACCAGTTTGATAAATACCATATAGGTTAGCGGAATTGCCATTGATTGCGGTTATTTTGTTATTGACAATACGTGCACGTGCCGCTGTGGTAGCATTGCTTAGTGTGTTGTAAATACCATAGGAGATAGACGTTGAGTTTTCTATAGTTATACGGTTTGCACTGATATCAAATGCTGAATCGGTATTGGTTCCATAGATACCATATACTGAGCTGGCTGAAGGAGATGTAACGGTGATTATATTACCCCTCACTTTCAACCTGCTGGTAAAATCATTATAAATACCATGGCTGTAGAAACCGGTAATACGGTTACTGTCTATCACAAAACTTTCAGCCGGGATAGCGATAGAAACGCCTTCAAGCCGAATACCTTGAGAGCCGCTGCTGATGGTGTTGTGGCTCACCACGTTTTCTCTACCACGCAAATCAGTTCCAAAAACAGCTGCGTTTACATCCGCAGTAGAGGTACTGGCAGGTGTATTGATGATCAAGTTGGTGAGGCTATCGTATGAAGCGGTGTTGGCCATCTGAATCACTCGGCCACTGGTGGCGCTGATTTGTGTGATGGTCATGTCTTTGTAAGTTATATACTCGGAGCTATCCAACATCAACACATAGTTACCAGCAGAAGTAGAGGCATTCCATGTAAGTGTCACCGATGTTGGATCTCCGTTGGCACTTTGGAATGTTACCCGCTTGTTCGGCGCGGTACCGGCCACATATTTCATTCTGATTTGTTCGGTGTATGTACCCGGTGCTACCAGGAAGGTTACCGCATCCGTGATACCGCAATCCAGTGCCAAAACAGCAGATGTGAAGTCAGGGAAATCACCACCTACCGGATTGATGGTGTACACACCACCGAGGAAGAGCGGATTCAGGCTCACTTGAGTGATGGTGGAGAATGCTGGTTGACCTCCGTTGCAAATTAAAACAGCACGGAAGAAAGTATCTACTCCCACCGGCCATTGGAAAACAGGGTTGTTCAACAAGCCACTGATGTCGGTCCACGGACCGGCAGCTGTAGGCGCTGATTGCCACTGATAGGTTTGACCGCCGCCAATAGAGTTACCACTCAATGATAAAGTAACGGTTACGCCTAAACATATTCCGGAATTTGGAACAACAGTAGCAGCCCCTGCAACCGGAGGTTCTACGCATGGGGGGACTGCAAATTCAATAGCACCTATATCCGGGGTTGTAGCACTCCTAGGCGCATCGTTAATGTCAGTGGTAACACCTGGCACAGGCACTCCTAGATTATCAAAGGCACCTAATGTTGGGGTATAGTCGTTCACAGGCATGTTTGCATATTCAGGATCCATTTCCTGACCATTCGCTTCCTGTCCGGTTGAAGTTGCCCAGTTGTTCAAAGTTGCACGATTTGCACCGTTATATCCCCAATAAGTTGTAGAAAATCCTCCTGTATAAACATTGTTGAAGTCATGAATGATGTCACTTGAATTCGTACCAAAGTAAAATCCATGGTTTAAACCTCCTCCCCTGCGTGTTAACGTAATTAAGTTATTTTTTAACTCGATTCCGGAAGCAGCCGTAATCTGATAAAATCCGCGTGTTAGTGAACTTGAAGTATTTAATTGGTCATCAAGCGAAATAGTATTGTTATAATAACGGGTAAAATCAGAAGTAGTATTATAGATGGCATAGATAACCCCGTTACTTACAATATTATATATCAAATTATTTGATACGTTGTTCTCTGCACCTTGACTTGCATCTACGCCAGTGAAATATATTCCATAAAAAGCAGCTGTTGAACTAGGTGTTGCACCAAAAGGATTGTGGATTTTATTCTTGGAAATGTTTAATGATGTACTGATTCCAGTGGCGTAAACGCCATAAAACGTAGAATTATTTGTTCGGGTTGGTCGGCTTAATTCGTTTTTCTCAATCAATGTCCGACTGGTTCCACTTAAATAAATTCCATAAAAGTAGAAATCATAAAAGCGGTTATTTAATAAATTATTGCTCGTGACAGGCTGTGCAGTAGATGCAACAATTGTTGCGCCATAGTACCCACCAATTACATCATTATTTTCAAATAGGTTAAAATCGCAATCTGTATTTCCGGTAGTAGTGGCTGATGTTTCAGAGTTACTGATCACAATTCCTGCGAAACCAGTAGTTATTTGATCCGTTGGAACACGGATAATATTATTTTTGAAAACATTACTGTCCGCACCATTGATGAGTTGAACACCAAATGCGAAAGTACCACCCTGCAAGCTACCATCAATATCAAATCCATCGAAGGTAACATGGTCGGCACCATCCAATTTAATGACCGCTCTTTGATCATTTACCTGAGGCAGGAAGCGAATCACTGCACCGTTTCCAATAAAGGTTACGGTATTGGTTGAACTTGCGTTCAAAATTGTAGGTAAAATAATTTGTTCGGCATAAAATCCGCCCGGTAAGGTAGCCGGGGTTGCATTTACGTTAAACGTAACCGGACCTGCAATTCCGCAACGCAGGGCAATGATGGCATCTGCAAAAGACTGATAGTTGGTGGCACTGGCAGGGATATCCGGATTAATGGTATAATTCCCCTGAGGCAATGCCGGATTCACTGTGAGCAATGCAGGTGCAGAAGGTGTGGTTTGGCCCGTACACGTAATCAGGATACGATAACTTAGTGTAACCGTAGCTGTTATGTTGATATTTGGATTCGTGAGCACACCGCTGATATCCGTCCAGTTTACACCATCCGGAGACGACTGCCAAACATAGGTTTGCGTTAAACCGGCAGAGTTTCCGAATACGCTCAAGGCAACCAATTCGTTCTCACAAACAACATTCTGACTCAATTCAGCGGTTCCGCCTACAGGAGGTGCCACACAAGGAGGTGGTGTAAATTCATACGCTCCTAAATCAGGTGTGGTTAAACTACGTACCGCGTTATTGATATCCTGCGTAACCCCTAAAGGTTCACCCAAGTTGTCAACAGCCGGGTTCAGGGGAGAATAATTGCCGATAGCCGGGTTAGTAAATTCAGGGTCGTTGGTCACCGAGTTTAAATCGTACCCCTGTGCCTGCCAATCAGCCAACAAGGTGCGGTCGGCACCATTATAACCAATATGACTTACACCGGCAGGTGACCCCATAAAATAATTGTTCCGATTGATGTCTAAAACAGATGCCAACGTATTCAGATAGATTGCGTGTTTTACACCATCTCCACCTCGGGTGATTGAAACAATATTATTTTTAAATTGAATGCCGCCCGCCTGAGTAGTTTGATAGAACCCACGCGTAATGGTTGTGCTGGTTCCGGCAGGTGCGTTACCATCCAATGAAATGGTATTATGGTAGAAGAATACATTATCAGACCCCGTATTGTATATGCCATATGATGCACCACTACCATTGAAATTATGGATAAGGTTATTCGTAAACTTGTTCTCTACACCAGCAAAGGCATCTACAGAAGTTAGATAAATTCCATACATAGCCGAGGTATTGGTAGGGTCGCCACCGCATGGGTTGGAAATCCTGTTCTTGGCAACTGTTGCTGTAGTACTCAAACTGGTAAAATATATTCCGTAGAAAGTGCTCAGTGTAGTTCGAGTGGGTCTTTGAATGATATTACCTTCTACTTCCATAAATGAAGTTCCAAGGGCATATATACCGTAAGTATAGAAGTCGTTTATATTATTAGCAATAATTTGGTTAGCTCGATTGGCTACCGTAGTACTTCCAACAATAGTAATACCATAATATCCGCCATTGATGGTGTTGTTTACGATAATATTATTATCACATTCGTTGGCATCGCTGGAAGCCGTTGCTGAAGTATTGGTACCTCCCAACACAATACCGGCATAGTTGGTAGAGGTTGAACTGGTATTTAAGTTTATAGTACAATTGTTAATGGTATTATTATCCGCGTTGTTCATTAACTGGAATCCAAATCCATATTCTGAAGTGGTAGTTCCGGTATTGTTAATCACCAAATCATTAAAGTTGATAAAATCGGCACCATTCAATTTCACCACAGCACGTTCGTTGGTATTGGTTGAGGTAAAATTCAAGCTAGATCCGTTACCATTGAAAGTAACTGTAGCACCCGGACCTGCACCCGGCACCGGTGTCATAATCAGTTGCTCGTTATACGGACCGGATCCTGCAACTACATTGAATATTACATTGCCCCCAATTCCACATTTAATATAATCATATGCATCATTAAAAGAAGCAAAGTTGGTTCCACCGGTAGGCAATGCATTATTAATAGTAAAAGAACCTACTACTGCATTCGGCGTTAAAACCTGCACTACATTAGTTGAAACAGAAACACCACAAGTTATTAATGCTCGATAACTAGTAGAAGCAGATTGAGTGGAAGTGTATGTAAAGTTGGTAGCACCCGGTATATCTGACCAAGAGATTCCATCTGGTGAAGATTGCCATTGAATAGTTTGTCCTGACCCACTAGTGCCGCCTGCTAAATTCAAAGTGAATGAAACACCCTGACAAACAGAGGTAGGATTAGCTGTAATTGTACCAGGAGTAGGAGGGTTTGTACAAGGTCCACCAGGTGTAAAAGTTATTTGAATAAATGGACGTCGGTCATTAATATCGGATATTGTGTTGGTTGTGGATGATAATGTACCCGCATTAGCTAAAACCGTTTCTCCAATGCCGTAAATACGATCAACTACCGTAGACCACATCCAATTAAATGAACCAGTTGATGCATTTCCCGGAACTCCATTGACATCCCACTCAGTAGCAATTTCAAGTGATCCACCGGTATACACAAATGGAACATTTAGAGGGAAAGTTATATAATCTGGATTTTGTGTTGCTGGTACAGTAAAACTTAAATTTTCATATACCATTGTTGTGCCACTATTCAAGTTAACCCACGACTGTGTTGACAGATTGTAGGTAGTTGCACTTGAGTTCTTCATATAAATACGAAAAACACCCCCACCAGTTGACGTAGCGTTGTTATCTTTTATCCATCCAACAACATTAATAACGGCCCCCGTAGTTATGCCTACTGCAGCCAGCTCATCAGCTGTATATAAATAGGCATATCTGCTCGCATCATATGCACTGCTTGCAGCTGATCTATAAATAGGACCTGCATTGTATTGCGGAGTACCCGGTGTACCGGTGTTGATTACAACAGTTTGGGCTTTCAGGTTGCTCATCGAAGCAATGGCAAGCACTGTACAAACCATAAGCCTACCCATAAAACTGGAAAAGTAATTCTTTCTCATATTACGACAATTAGTGAAATGTAGCTTTGAAGGCTATTAAATAAGTGATTGAAAATATAAAAGTACACAGTTGCGAAAAATCGCTTTTGTTTCCGGTGGGTATGTTCAAGCAAAAATCTTGGCAATACGCAAAAGCATTGACCGATTAATAGTGACAAATTTACAAATTATTGTTAACAAAACTTAAATTCATAGGTGCATTGTTAAATATTTTTTACAGGTATATGACTTTATTTCTATTTAATAATCAATCACTTCCCTCAAACCCCGATAAGTACTGCAAACTTTTTATTATTGGTTAAGTTTTAAGATATTTGCCTAACCTCTTCAACATGCGCATACTTATACATCAGGCTAAAATTTATTGCAAATCTTCTCCTTTCCATCTCCAAACTATGGATCTGCTCATCCAAGACGGAAATATTGTCAGAATTGCTGCAAACATTTCCGTGGATGTGGATAAGATGGTAACAGGTGAGGGTTTATGCGTGAGTACAGGTTGGTTTGATGCTTTTGCCGATTTTGCGGAACCGGGATATGGCAATCGGGAAACGCTTATCAGCGGAGCCCGGGCAGCCGCAGCCGGTGGGTTTACCGATGTAATGCTCATGCCCGATACTTCCCCACCCATTCATAACCGGGCAATCGTTGAATTTGTCAGCTCCCAAAACTTACCTATTCAGGTGTACCCTTTAGGCAGTTTTTTGGATGAGAAAGGCAGGCTGACCGAAATGTACGATATGCGCGAAGGCGGAGCCCTGTCGTTCACCAATGGAAACCGGCCGGTGCTTTCAGCCGGACTCATGTTGAAAGTTTTACAATATACCCTACCCATGCAGATTCCGGTGATACTCGTTCCCGGAGAAACACAGATGTTGTCTGACGGACTCATGCACGAAGGCACCATGAGCACCCGCCTCGGATTGGCAGGTATCCCCGCCATGGCCGAAGAACTCATGATCATGAGGGATATTGAACTGGTGAAGTACACACATTCACCGGTACATTTTACAGGGGTATCCACTGATAAAGGTTTACAACTGATTCAGGCGGCCAAAGCGGAAGGCTTACCGGTAACCTGCTCGGTAGCCGCATACCATACGGTGTTTACCGATGAAGACCTCGCCACCTACGACACCCAACTGAAAGTGTTTCCACCATTACGAACCATAGCCGACAGGGATGCCGTGCGTGCGGCCGTTTTAAGCGGACTTGCAGATAGTGTAGCCTCTCACCATATACCAAGGCATACTGATGAAAAGTTGTGTGAATTCAACCACGCCGAACCGGGTATGTCTACCATTCAACAGGTGTTCAGCGCCTTACGGTCATGGACAAACGACATTGAAACCATCATCGAACGCCTGACCGCATCACGCCACATTTTTACTGGGCACACATTGACCATTGAAGAAGGTGCCCCGGCAAGGCTCACGATGTTTTATCCGAATGAAAACTATACATTTACAGCCGAGATGAACCGTTCATTATCCACCAACAATCCATTCCTGAATAAAACACTAACCGGAAAAGTGGCCGGTATCATCACTGAAAACCAAATCCTTTCTGCATTATGATTAACCTTAGTCCCACTTTAAAAGGCCTTATAACAGGTGTACTCATGATTGTTATGTCTGTCTACATCTATTCAACGTATGGAAATTTTGAAAACAACGCTCAATACATCACGTATGCATTGTACATTGGCGGACTCATCTGGACCCTGGTTTCATATCATCAACAGGAAGTACTCAAAACATTTAAAACTTATTTTAGTCAGGGTTTTAAATACTTCATAGTAGTAACCATGCTGATGGTATTGTTCACCATCGTGTTTATGAATATGAATCCATCCATCAAAGAAGAGATGGCACAAAACTACCGCAATGAATTATTCCGTGAAGGCAATAAAACGCCGGCTGAAATTGAGAACCTGGTGTTGCAAATGAAAGAATACTACAGCACCATGATTACTTCGATGGCCATATTTTTTTACTTGCTGGTAGGAACAATCCTTACCGTCATCTTTTCTATTCTTTTAATCATCCTGAATAAAAAACGCGCACGGCACTAAAGGTGCAATTATACGCTATGGACTTGTCGATTGTTATACCCCTGTTGAACGAAGAAGAATCGCTACCCGAATTAACGGAATGGATTCAACGCGTGATGACACAACATCAATACACTTACGAAATCATCTTTATTGATGACGGCAGCACCGACGATTCCTGGAAGATTATTGAACAATTATCTAAACAAAACCCTGCCGTACGTGCCATCAAATTCCAACGCAACTACGGTAAAAGCGCTGCGCTGAATGAAGGTTTTAAAGTGGCTCAGGGAGAGGTGGTTATCACGATGGATGCTGATATGCAGGACAGCCCCGATGAAATCCCTGAACTGCGCCGCATGATTCTGGAGGATCAATACGACCTCGTGAGTGGATGGAAGAAAAAAAGATTCGATAATACCTTTACAAAAAATCTTCCATCAAAATTATTCAACGCTACTGCACGGAAAACGTCCGGTATCAAACTGCATGATTTTAATTGCGGCCTCAAAGCCTACCGAAATAAAGTAATTAAAACCATTGAAGTGTACGGCGAAATGCACCGATACATTCCTGTGCTCGCCAAATGGAGCGGGTTTCGGAAAATTGGAGAAAAAATTGTTGAACACCGCCCGAGAAAATATGGAGTGACCAAATTTGGATGGGAACGTTTCATCAACGGATTCCTCGATCTTACCACCATTATGTTTGTGAGTAAGTTTGGAAAAAGACCCATGCACTTGTTCGGCTTGTGGGGCACACTCGTTTTTGGAGTAGGTTTACTGATTTGGGTGTATTTGTTCATTGCCAAATTTGCTTTTTTAAAATACAACATGACCGACCGCCCCATTTTTTATGTAGGAATCATTTCCCTCGTTATTGGGGTACAATTGTTCCTCGCCGGATTTCTGGGCGAACTCATCAGCCGAAATTCCAGTATTCGCAATCAATATCTTGTAGAAGTCAAATTGCGCATCTAACATATCCTGCATGATGGCTCAGCGTACAGTAATTATCATTGGCCCCGCACATCCTTTACGTGGCGGACTCGCATCCTTCAACGAGCGTTTGGCAAGAGCGTTTATGCATAATGGTTATGATGTAACGATTTGCACCTTCACGCTTCAATATCCTGAAATTTTATTCCCGGGCACTACTCAGTATTCAGAAGAACCCCCACCGGCAGATTTGAAAATTCTGCCCATGATCAATTCGGTGAATCCTTTAAACTGGCTGCTCACCGGAAAAAAATTACGCCATCTGGGCGCTGACCTGATTGTTGTCCGATACTGGCTGCCTTTCATGGGACCAGCCCTTGGCACGATATTACGCCAGGTGAAAAAGAATTCACATACACGCATTGTGTGTATTGCCGACAATGTCATTCCACATGAAAAACGGATCGGCGACAAAGCTTTCACACGATATTTTTTAAAACCTGTTGACGCGTTCATCACCATGAGCAACAAGGTACTCAATGATCTAAGACAATTCACTACTAAACCCGCACAGTGTGTGAGCCATCCGTTGTACGATAATTTTGGCAACCCGGTTTCAATGGCAGAAGCCAGATCGCATCTTCATTTACCTGCTGATAAGCGCATCCTTTTATTTTTCGGATTTATCAGAAAGTACAAAGGGCTCGACTGGCTATTGGAAGCTATGCATATTCTCAAATTGCATGCAGAAAAACATCCTGACTTTGAAATGCCCATCTTGGTCATTGCCGGTGAATATTACGAAGACCCAAAACCCTACGAAACACTGTTGAACAATCTTCGTTTACACGATAGCGTTATACTACATACTCAATTTATCACTGATAGTGAAGTGAAATATTTTCTGTGTGCAGCCGACGCTGTTGTTCAACCGTACAAAAATGCCACACAAAGTGGTGTAACGCCCCTGGCCTATCATTTCGAAATCCCCATGATTGTAACCCGTGTAGGTGGGCTGCCCGACATGGTGCCGGATGAAAAAACAGGTTTAATAGCGGAGCCCACTCCTTCATCCATTGCAGAATGCATCATACGTTTCTATAGTATGAATCGGGAACGTATGGTACAGGGTCTTCAGGAAGAAAAAAAGAAATACAGCTGGCAAAACCTCATTGACGCCATCCATCAACTCAAATAATGTACACTCCAACAGGCTACTGAGCAGTTACTTCACCATCCACCACAACCGTCTCAACAACCATTCAAAGGGCCGTTAGTAACAACACTGCATTACCTGATATGTACTATGAACGAAACAAAGTACAGGTATTTAAGCCTGTGAACAGCTAAGCCTTACATCCGTATTTGTCTCGGTCATCTGTTGTAAGTCCGGTCCCGGAATCTTTCGGAATCCGGCAGCCTTTCTACTGGGGTTCAACAATCAGTATATACTTTTCGTTTAACCGTAATAGTTATTACCAAAACCTGAAAACAAAACAGGAGAAAGTATGCAGCGTATGTGTTGGAGACATGGAGCTTTTAGTTTTGAAGATATAATTCCGGTGGAACTACACAGAAAAACTCACGAAGAAGGGCACTTAAGATGATAAATAATAGCTATGCGAAATTCTATGAAAACTTCTGCTCAATACTGAGGAATGAAGCGATTACGCATCAAAATAATTCTCCCTTAGGGACGGCTATACCCACAAGCCCATTTGAAAGTTCGGAAAATTTTTGCTTCCTGTCAATTCCCCGGATGGGGGTTTCAAGGGG
>ENA-UOUJ01001372-UOUJ01001372.1-activated-sludge-metagenome-genome-assembly--contig:-NODE-1372-length-12900-cov-5.218373_pt1 | contig 12900 bp, 9 predicted proteins | sample MGYA00249839_ERZ747224 | MGnify/ENA primary metagenome ERZ747224 (study PRJEB28782, sample SAMN03220277) | activated sludge metagenome | biome: wastewater; feature: sewage sludge; material... | reverse complement strand
TAGATGAATTTAAAAGAAACATCCCCGGAAGGATTATCGGTGTGAGTATAGATGCGGAAAACAAACGTTGCCTGCGCATGGCACTTCAAACGCGTGAACAACATATCCGCAGAGAAAAAGCAACCAGCAATATTTGCACTGCTCAGGCCTTACTGGCCAACATGGCGGCGATGTATGCTGTGTACCATGGTGCAGACGGATTGAAAAACATTGCCAAGCGCGTCAATCTGTTAACCTCCACTTTAGCAAAGGAGTTAACGCATGCAGGTTTTAATGTTGAGCATAATCATTTCTTCGATACAATCTGTGTTCAGGTGAATGATGCCAACGCATTACGCACATTGTCTGAGCAACAACAAATGAACTTCCATTACGTAGAGAATCGGGTAACGATATCATTGGATGAAACCACTACACAATCTGACATCCTGGATATCCTACATGTATTTGCCCGGTTAAACGGCAGTGATTCCGCTCAGGCACATTTTGAAGACGACGCACTGCTGCATCATATCCCCGGTGCATTAACGCGTACATCTCCTTTCCTCACCCATCCGGTGTTTCGTGACCACAGAAGTGAAAGCGAGATGATGCGCTATATCAAACAACTGGAAAATAAAGACCTTAGTTTAAATACTTCCATGATTTCATTGGGAAGCTGTACCATGAAACTGAACGCAGCAACTCAAATGATGCCTGTAAGCTGGGGTGCATGGAATGGTATCCATCCGTTTGCTCCGGCCAATCAATGGCAAGGATATCAGTTTATCATTGAGCAACTTGAAAATTGGTTGAGTGCCATTACCGGATTTACAGCTACTTCCCTGCAACCAAACAGTGGCGCTCAAGGTGAGTATGCCGGCTTGCTGACGATACGTGCCTATCATGCCGACAGAAGCAATCAACACCGCAATATCATCCTCATCCCCATTTCTGCACATGGTACCAATCCGGCATCGGCCGTAATGGCGGGATTTAAAGTAGTGGTTACCAAATGCGATGCAGCAGGTAACATTGATGTGGAAGATTTACGCGCTCATGCTGAAAAATATAAAGATACCCTCGCGGGTTTAATGGTTACCTACCCAAGTACACACGGTGTATTTGAAGAAAGCATCCGCGAAATATGTTCCATTATTCACGACCATGGTGGATTGGTGTATATGGATGGGGCCAACATGAATGCACAGGTTGGATTAACCAGTCCGGGTAATATTGGAGCAGATGTATGCCATCTAAACCTACATAAAACTTTCTCTATCCCTCATGGCGGCGGTGGCCCGGGTATGGGACCGATTTGCGTGAATGAGAAACTGGCCCCCTATTTGCCCGGGCACTTTGGTATTGCCAATGCAACCGGAAAGTCTATTTCACCGGTAAGTGCCGCCCCATTTGGCAGTGCCAGCATTCTGCTGATTAGTTATGCGTACATCCAGTTGTTGGGAAGCACTGGTTTGAAACAAAGTACCATGTACGCCATCCTGAATGCAAACTATATGAAGGCCAGGCTTGAAAAAGAATTTCCTATTTTATATTCGGGTAAGCATAACCGTTGTGCGCATGAATTTATAGTTGATTTAAGACCTTTCAAACAATCTGCCGGTATTGAGGCGGAAGATGTAGCCAAGCGGCTGATGGATTATAACTTCCACGCTCCTACACTCAGTTTCCCGGTTCCAGGCACTATCATGATTGAGCCCACAGAAAGTGAAGATAAAGGAGAGTTGGATCGGTTTTGTGATGCGTTACTGAACATCCGTAAAGAAATCAGGGATATTGAAGAGGGTAAGAGCGACACATCCAACAACGTTTTAAAAAATGCACCACACACCCAGGCGGTGGTTTGCAGTTCTGACTGGAACAGACCATACACCCGTGAAGAGGCTGCATTTCCTTTGGAGTATGTGAAGAACAATAAGTTCTGGCCATCCGTTAGCCGTGTAAACAACACTGCCGGTGATCGTAACCTGATTTGCACCTGCGAACCGGTCAGTGCGTATGCTGAATAGTTATCGTAGAAAAAAAATATAGCCGTGGACACACTCCACGGCTTTTTTTATGAATAGAGCATCTCGTAATAATCTTTGGCCATGCGGTTGCTGTCGAATTGCCACCGTACATCGCGCATTCCATTCTTCATGATCTGTCGCCAAATAGCCGGGTTATCGTAATAGATAGGCAGGATCTGGTTTTCAAGGATATCAAAAATCTTTTCTGTATCGTATTCATCCATTTCGTGTTCCGACATAGCAGCATAGTCTGTCAGTGGTACTACAAATCCGTTGTTGCCATGATTCACAAACTCACGAATCCAGCCATCGTTGGTGCTGAAATTCACCGCACCATTCATGGCAGCCGTCATGCCACTGGTGCCACTCGCCTCCCTTGTAACACGTGGATTATTCAGCCAAACATCCGCAGCCTGTTTCAACCTTTTACTCATGGCCAGTTCGTAACCAAGACAAACCGCCATATTATCGTATTGTTTACTCAGGTAAATCAGTTCATTGAAAACATTTACCGATGCATAATCAAGAGGATACGGTTTACCGGCCCATACAATTTGTACAGGATATTGTTTATTGTTCATGAGCGCATGAAAACGCTCTTCATGCTGTGTAATCAGATTGGCTCTCTTGTATCCTGCCAGCCTCCTGGCCCAAACGATTGTCAGTACATCGGGGTTAAATAATTTTCCGGAGTTATCTGCAATGAGGTCCATTGCCCTTTTCTTCAGGTAGCGCTTCCGGTCGATAAAGGCATCAATTTTGTGGTCCTCCATATGTGCATACATCTGCTTGTCTGCCCAATAATGCCAGTTCTGAGCATTCGTAATAGCACGGATTGGGGCTATATCTTCAAAACGACTCCACATTTGACGGCTCACTTCACCATGGAGCTGACTAACGCCATTGGCTAAACGCGACATACGCAACGCAGCTAGAGAATGATTGAACATATTATCTCCATCCGTTCCCAATCGCCTCACTTCATCCATGGGAATACCGCAGAAGTAATTCATTTTCTCACACAAATGAATGTCGTGTTTTTCATTACCCGCTTCCTCGGGTGTATGTGTGGTGAAAACAACCTTTTGCTTAACCGCATTTAAATCACCCGACTTGCCGTAGAGATAGAAAGCGCCACTTACTGCATGCGCTTCATTGAAGTGATAGAGTGCCGCATTATAATGTAAAATCTCACAAAGCTTTATTCCTCCCACACCCAACAAAATAAATTGTGCCAGCTTGGTGGATGCATTGGCATCATACAAACGATGTGTGATGGTTTGAGATACATGATCATTTTCCGGCAAATCGGTACTCAGTAAAAACAACGGAGCTGATTTAAAGACTTCCGGATCGAGATACCAGGCTTTCACCCATACCGGATGGCCATGCACCGTAACGGGAAACTTTATCCCTGTATCCACGAGAAAATTATACAACTTCTCATTCCACTCCACATTCAGGGTTTGATCCGGGTTTTTGCCCTGGTCATAATATCCATACTTCCAAAGTATACCGATACCTATCAGCCCCTGACGCAATTCGTAGGCACTACGTAAATGTGATCCACTTAAAAAACCCAAACCCCCGCTGTAAATTTTTAATGGCTGATGGATAGCAAACTCCATTGAAAAATATGCTATCCGCTTGGAATATGCCGGAGAAAGTGCATATGGAAATTGAAACTGACTAAAATTCATGTTGGTTAAATTCGCTTGCAATATAAACCCTTTTGCCAAAAACATTTTTGAATATACCACAGATGGTTTTTAGATAAATAATAATAAATTGTTAGATTTGTCTAATTATCGTAGCACGAGTAACAGTATGAAACCTGAATTCAAAGACGGACAATCACTCAGCGAAGTACATGAGAGCGTGAACACAGCCACCCGGGCTACGGGTTGGAGAAAAATATTTGCTTTTCTTGGTCCGGCTTATCTGGTAAGTGTAGGTTATATGGACCCCGGAAACTGGGCTACTGATATCGCCGGTGGTAGTCAGTTCGGTTATAAACTGGTGTGGGTATTGCTGATGAGCAACCTCATGGCACTCCTGCTGCAGGGTTTATCGGCAAGATTGGGTATTGTGCGTGGGCGTGATCTGGCGCAGGCTAACAGGGAAGCATACCCGAAACCTGTGAACTTCCTGTTGTACATCCTGGCTGAAATTGCCATTGCTGCAACCGATTTGGCGGAAGTGCTGGGCATGGCCATTGGTATACAGCTTTTAACAGGATTGCCATTGATATGGGGTGTGAGTATAACCATACTCGACACTTTCCTCCTGCTGTATCTTCAACGCCTGGGCATCCGTAAAATGGAAGCATTTATCATTACACTTGTAGCTATCATTGCCTTGTGCTTTTTCATTCAAATTTTTATGGCGAAGCCCGAACCAATGGAAGTGCTATCGGGTTTTGTACCGTCTCTTCCCAATAGCGATGCACTCTATATTGCCATCGGAATCATCGGTGCTACCGTGATGCCCCATAACCTGTATCTGCATTCCGCCCTGGTGCAAACCCGAAAAATTGAAAAAACACCGGAAGGCATTCGGAAGGCAATTCATTATAACCGGATTGATACCACTATTGCACTGAACATCGCTTTTCTGGTGAACGCAGCTATATTGGTACTGGCAGCAACCGTTTTTTACAAAACGGGAAACGCTCATGTGGCTGAAATTAAAGAAGCCCATCGCCTGTTGCCCGGATTTCTGGGAGAAACCGCACCGGTATTGTTTGCACTGGCACTCATTGCAGCCGGACAAAGCTCAACGATTACGGGTACACTGGCCGGACAAATAGTAATGGAAGGCTATCTGCGCCTCAGAATCAATCCTATACTCCGGCGATTAATTACCCGGTTGATTGCTGTCATTCCCGCATTCTTTGTAATACTTATTGCAGGTGAGGATAAGGTAGACACCTTATTGGTTTTTAGTCAGGTGGTGTTGAGTTTACAATTAGGGTTTGCTATCATTCCACTGATTTATTTTGTAAGCGATAAAAAAACAATGGGCGCATTTGCAATCCGGCCCCATATCCAAATACTCGCCTGGCTAATGGCCGCCGTATTGATTTTCCTTAACCTCAACATGCTGGTGAATGAAGTGAAACCGATTTTTATGAGCAACGCATGGGGCCCAAAAATCTGGGTGATTGCCTCGGTGCTGCTCTTTGGCGCTTTACTGGTGTACATCCTGCTGTTTCCGCACCTGAAAAAGCGTGTAACAAAACAAAATATTTTCATGCATGAAAAAGGGAGTAGCATTGATATTGAACATCCCGTGTATAACCGCATTGCAGTGACACTGGATTTTTCCGGCAACGAAGAAAAACTTTTATCCCACGCCCTTGCACAAGGACATCCACAAACACACTATTACCTGTTGCACATAGTTGAAAGCGCCGGTGCAGGACTTCACGGAAAAGACAGTAATGATTATGAAACCCGAAAAGATCGGGAAACATTGGCACATTATGTTGAAGTGCTACAACAAAAAGGAATAGAAGCAACCGGTTTGCTGGGTTTCCGAAACAGAACAAAAGAAATTGAAAGACTAACCAAAGCATGTGATGCACAGTTGCTGATTATGGGTGCACACGGACATCGGGGCATTAAAGATTTTATTTTTGGTTCAACAGTGAATGCCGTGAGGCACCGGCTAGACATACCGGTACTCGTAGTTAAAACGTAGCTTCGCTCACCGCCTTTTCCAAACGTGCATTCCATTTTTCCTGCACATCCGGTTCCAGTCCGTTGCGCGTTTCATTGTCGTACTCATCCTGCATTGCATGCATCGATTGCACTCCTTTTTCGTAAAGGGCAGGTAATAATGATTTATAATTTTTATCTGTGAAACGGGTTTCCCTGACAGCCTTAACAAACTCCATGGTGGCGAGATAGCTGATATCAAAATGTAATTGCTCATGGTTCAACACATATGGTGTTTTTCGATCAGGCTTTACCCATGATTTTTCTTTATCGAAAAAACAATATACTTTAATATGGATGGTGTTTTGATCATCAGACCTATAGATGCCTGCAGTGTACCCGAAACCAGATACCGTTATGGCTGCGGAACGGCCTTGTAATTGTGGTACTCCCTTAAAGTCATTCCATGTCAACGGTTTGTCTTTGGAATAATAGATTGTAGATGCCGCGGGCAACTTCGACGTTTCGGCCCATTCAATGGTAGGCGTCAACACTACATCCTGTTCAGGTGCAGGAATCATGGTCATCAGTATCATCCAAATCCACATAGCTTTATATTTAGTTCATTTGAAAATAAACAAACCCAGTAATAATAAATACCAATGAAATGCAATTTGTAAAAAGATTATGAAACGGCACGGCCGAGGCGACGGTGAACAGCATGTGCGAGATCCTGCATGGATAGTTTTTCCATACAATTAAAATGTTCGCGCGGGCATGACGCTGCGCCATATTTGTTACAAGGTTGGCAATGCAGGTTTTTGAGGAAGTTTTCATATTTACCTTGATATCTGGCATCCGAACCATAGTAAGGTTCTACTTGTAACTTAGGAGAAGTGCTTCCCCAAATAGCAATTACCGGCCGTTGATAGGCGCAGGCAATATATTGCATACCGGTATCGTGTGAAACAATCAGCTTTGCCTTTTTTATCAGATCGGCACATTCATTCAAACTGAACTTACCGGCTGCATTGTAAATTTTTGCCGGATCGGTGGCAGCAATTTCATCGCCTTCCGTTGCTTCGCCAGGCCCGCCTAAGAGAATGATGGGATGCTGGATATAAGCACATAATTTTTTAAGTTGATGTACCGGAAGTTTTTTAGTGCGATGATTTGCACCAATCACAATACCAATATATCCTGCATGGTGAGAGGTAGGAATATCCTGAAAACTCACTTCATCAGACTTGGATATATAATAATCCAACCCATGTCCGTCGTCTTGTACACCCAGAATTTTAGCGGCGTCTATACATCGTTGGGTGATGTGTCGATTGGGCATAAAATTCAATCCCAGTTTCGTAAGGAAGAACTTCGGAACCGTAAGTTTATCAATAACTGAAGACCGTGCTTTGAGTGCCCGTCTTATTTTGTTACTTCTGAAATTATTATGTAGATCGATCACTACATCATAATTTTCCTTTTTGAGTGCGTCTATCAAACCCTCCCAATCCTCATCGAGGTAGTGAAATTTGTCGATATAGGGATTTTCACTTGTAACCGCTTTAAACCTGAGTTTCGTTACAAAATGAAGTTCTGCTTGTTCAACCTGTTTTTTTATCAGCCGAAAAACGGGAGTGGTGAGCACGATGTCTCCGATGGAAGAAAATCGTATCACTAATATTTTCGGCATACCGATAATTTATTCCGGAAGGTCGGCCTCGTTGCGTGGGGCTGTTTCCGTTTTCTTTTTATTAAAAAACAATTTATAAATAACGGGTGCAGTGGTAATCAGCACGATAATCAGGATGATGATTTCGAGGTGGTCTTTTAAATGGAAATCATAAGATTTCACCAGGAAAGCGTTCAGGTAATGCCCTGCAAAGATGAGTGAAAAAGCCCAGGCAATAGAACCTACAATATTGTAAAACATGAATTTTTTACGTTCCATTCCTACAATACCGGCAACAATGGGTGCGAATGTGCGGATAATAGGCAGGAAACGGGCAACTACAATAGTGCCTCCTCCATTCTCTTCATAAAAATCATGCGCTTTATAGAGGTATTTCTTTTTAAAGAAAAAACTGTCTTTTCGTTTATACAATGCAGGGCCAGATTTTTTTCCGAACCAGTACCCCACCATATTGCCAATGATACCGGAAATAGCTACAAGTGAAGACAATACAAATACATGCAGGAAATCACTTTGCAGATCAACCCCCAACCCCTTTATCATTAACTCGGAGCTATAAATGCCGCTAACGAACAACAAGGAATCCCCCGGAAGGAAAAAGCCTGCGAACAAACCCGTTTCAGCGAATACAATGAAAAGCACCAGCCACAAACCACCATTGGCAATGTAAAACTCCGGATTCAGTAAGTCTTTGAAAGTAAACTGTAAAAATTCCATGTGCAAATAAACGATAATTTTTTCTGAACCTGAACAATATGAAAGGTGTAATAAATTGTTAATGAAAGCTATAGGTTAAATCAGCCTTCAAAAGACTGAGCCTTCTGGTCATCGAATTCCCCTTCCCAGCGGGCTATTACACAACTGGCCAGGGTATTACCAATAACATTCACCGAGGTGCGGGCCATATCCATCAGTTCATCAATACCGAGGATGGCCATGATGGGCCAGAGCGGCAAACCGAAAGAGGCTGCAGTACCCAACAGAATAACGAGGGATGCCCTGGGGACCCCTGCCACGCCTTTGCTGGTAAGCATTAACGTTAGTCCCATGATAATCTGTTCACCAATCGTTAAATCAATACCTGCAGCTTGTGCCACAAATACAGCGGCTAATGACAAGTACAAGGTAGTACCATCCAGATTAAAAGTATATCCTGTGGGTAGAACGAAAGAGACAATCTTTCCGGGCACACCAAATTTTTCCATGTTCTCCATGGCTTTGGGTAATGCAGATTCTGAGCTCGTTGTTGCAAACGCAATGGATACGGGTTCTGAAATGGCTTTAATAAAATTCTTTATCGGTATTTTAATAATTAAGGCCACCGGTAGTAATACCAATAGCAGAAAAACGATTAGTGCTATATACAATGTAATGAGTAACTGGAACAGATTCCCCAATACTTCCAGCCCCAGATGCCCTACCGTTACTGCAATGGCAGCCCCCACACCGAAAGGTGCAAAGTACATGATGATGTTAGTGAATTTAAACATGACCTCGGCCAGGCTTTCAGAAAACTCCAGCATTGGCTTCTTCTTGGCATTGGGCAACATAGCGAGGGCAATACCGAAAATGATACTAAAAACTACAATGGGGAGCACGTCACCATGGTATACCGACTTGGCAAAATTTTCAGGGAAAATGTGCAGGATGACATCCTGCCATCCCTGTGCTTTTACATCAGGTAATTCTTCTTTCAAACCTTCAGGAACCAGTATACCTTTCCCTGCACCGCTGATATTAATGGCAATCAAACCAATGATGAGTGCAATGGTGGTAACTACTTCAAAATACAAGATAGACTTCCATCCCATTCTTCCAACCTGTTTCAGGCTGGAGTGCCCGGCAATCCCCACTACCAACGTAGCAAACAGGATAGGTGCAATAACGGTTTTCACTAAACGAAGAAATATCTGGCTCAGCACTTTTAGGTTTTGAGAAAATGCAGGGAAATCCATACCGATATTGATTCCAATCACCATACTCACCAATATCCATGTGGTGAGAGAACGCTTAAACACGGCATAAGCAGATAAAGCAACAATCAACGCCCAGCGCAATGATTTCAATACCATTTCAGGTACTGCAACCCATTCATATAAATGCAAGACATATACAACGGCGAGGATGGTAAACAACAACAGAGAAACAATTCCCGTACTTCTTCTATTCATTATCTATGATATTGTGCGGGGATAAAACTAACCGATTGAGTTTATACGGGGAAATTTTTTATTGCATTACCCTTATATGCACCTCAAATTATCCATAAAAAAAAAGGAACCGTTACTGTATTTTAAAAAAGATTGTACTTACCGGTGGTACAAAAAATTATTTATGGTCGGTATTTAGTAAAATTATTCATTATTTTTCCGCTTAAATTACCAAAACATCGTGTATGAGTTTATTTGTGAAAAAGCCTATCAGTACTTTATTGAATGAGGCCGGTGAAACCGGTGAACATGCATTAAAACGGACTTTAGGTGGTTGGGGGCTTGTAGCCTTGGGCATTGGTGCCATCATTGGTGCAGGATTGTTTGTAAGAACTGCTGCTGCTGCATCGCAAAATGCCGGTCCATCGGTAACCATTGGTTTTTTACTGGCTGCATTGGGATGTGCTTTAGCGGGATTGTGTTATGCTGAACTATCCTCCTCTATTCCCATTTCAGGAAGTGCCTACACATACACCTATGCCACTATGGGAGAGTTTCTGGCATGGATTATTGGATGGGATTTGGTATTGGAATATGCAGTGGGTGCCGCCACGGTGGGTATAGCCTGGAGTGAGTACTTGAATAATTTATTGGTGGAAGTATTTAATATGAGTCCGATTCCTTATCAATGGTGTCACTCTCCTTTTCAAACCTCGCCTGACGGAGTGGGTGGGATTGTAAACATTCCGGCTTTATTCATAGTTACAGCCATCAGCTTATTACTCATCAGGGGAACGCGCGAGTCAGCATTTGTAAACAATATCATTGTTATTGTGAAAGTAGCCATCGTAGTGCTAATTATTGCGTTGGGCTGGGGGTTCATCAATGAGGCCAATCATGCCAATTACATTCCTGAACCGCAGAAGTATGTTGACCACCAGGGCATCACATACAATTTCGGTGGAATTATGGGGATATTGGGAGCCGCAGGGACCGTGTTCTTTGCTTTCATTGGTTTTGATGCGGTGAGTACGGCTGCCCAGGAAACCAAAAACCCTAAGAAGGATATGCCTTTTGGAATTCTAGGTTCGTTATTAATCTGTACCATATTATATGTATTGTTCGCGCACGTATTAACCGGATTGGTTCCTCTGGAGTTCTTCCGTGACCCTACCAAGGGCGGAGAAGCATCTGTAGTGGCTGCAATCAAAGAAGCGATGCCTCAATATGGCTGGCTTAGCAAATCTGTAACGATCGCCATCCTCGCCGGTTTCTCTTCTGTGATATTGGTGATGTTACTCGGACAAAGCCGTGTGTTTTTCTCTATGAGTAAAGACGGATTATTGCCTAAAGCATTTTCAGAAGTTCATCCAAAATATAAGACGCCTTATAAAGGCAATCTGGTGATTTTAATTTTGGTTGCTTTGTTTGCCGGATTTGTACCGGGAGATGTGGTAGGCCACATGACCAGCATTGGAACCTTATTTGCCTTCATGTTGGTATGTGCTGCAGTGATTATCCTGAGAAAGACAGAACCCAACATGCCGCGACAGTTCAAAACGCCCCTGGTGCCGTTTGTACCCATTTTGGGAATCATCACCTGTGGTGCAATGATCTTTGGTTTAGGTTGGGAAAATTGGGCGCGTTTAGGTGGATGGCTTGCTTTAGGATTCATCATCTATTTTGTATACAGTAAAAAGCACAGCAAACTAAACAACCCGAATAAAAAATAATGGTTTGAAAGACGATCATAGGCTGCTTTTTAAGCAGCCTTTTTTGTGTAAAAAAAATCCTCCAATAAGGAGGATTCATAAAAGAAAAATTGATTTTTTTTAGAACGGGAGATCATCACTAATCGCTTCTGCAGATTCAATCTTAGATGTGTTAGGTGATGTGTTTTGTTGATAGTTTGAAGCAGGAGCCCCTGTGTTTTCACCGGAGTTACTCCCTCCTAAAAGCTGCACATCTTTTACACGCATACGCTGTGTTGCAGCCGGTTTCCCTTCACGATTGGTATAGGCATCTGCTTCGGGAGTTCCTTCTACGTATACGGTTTTACCTTTTGTAAGGTACTTTGAAATATTGGTGCGGTCAGTCCAGTACGCACATTCCACCCAATACGTTTTTTCTTTAAGGTTTCCGGTTGCGTCTTTAAAGCGATCTGTATGTGCCACACTGAAGTTAATTACGTTCTTCCCGTTTACTTCGTTTACAATACAATCCTTTCCCAGGTTACCGATGATTTGTAGTTTGATCATGTTGTGTTGTTTTAATAATTAAGCGATGTATCTGTTATATGTCAATACTAATTCATTTTTTTGGTCAAGGAGGACACCTGGTCTTGCAAATTATTCACAAGATTTGCCAATGTATTTACATCCCATCTTTGCTGGTCGGCCACTTTACCAATAATCATCTGAGCCATCCAGATTTCGGCCACATCTTCAGCGTTCACCTGATAAGGCTGATAAGCGGGATTGTCGCTCACTAGGGTGAGTTTATTTTTGCTGCGGTTGTTTTTGACCACTCTTTTATAAACGATTCCTTCCTGCATGCTCACCACGATGCAGGGGGTATTGGATTTCAGGTCATCCAGGTTTTGAACTTTTTCTCCGACAATAATACTTCCGGAGGGGGTTGGCAACATACTGTCGCCTATGATTTCGAAAGCGCGGTAGTTACCTCCGCTGAGCATGGGCAAGGTAAAAGTGTTGAGTTCTTCAATAAATTCTGTGTCGGCGTAACCGGCCAGATAACCTGCCGCTGCTTTAACCGGAACAAAATGTATCAGGTTATTTTTAGTAGTCGTACCCAATTTCTGGTTTCTGCGTTTCATCCAGTAGCTCGATTGGTTTTCGCTCAAATCTTTCAGTAACAATTCATCGAGGCTTACTTTGAACATTTCGCTGACCATTTCAAGTACTTCCAAACGGGGATCCGCCCTTTCTTCTTCATAAGCACCTATCAATGAACGTTTTACGTTAAGTTTGTTAGCAAACTCCTCCTGCGTCCACCCCCTGAGTTTACGCAGGTATTTCAGGTTTAATCCGGCTTGTGACATAAGTAACTAATTTGATTAGCACAAATATACTAAATATTTTAGTTATCAAAATTTATTTTTTAATCCTCTTTTGGAACAGTGCGAAAAAAAAAAATTGTAAAAAAGCTTTGACTTACCAAAACCCGAATCTATATTTGTTCTCCAATGGTGCAGTTACCTCCTGCGCCGCTTGCCTAACCTGATCCACCTATCCCTCGAAATTTACCGCTTACCTCCACGTATCTATTTAAAAGCCGTATTAAGCTTCCTCTTATTCCTGTGAGCCATTTTTTATCAACGTAAAAGTTAAAAAAATGCTTACTAAATTTACCACAATCGTTACTATTGT
>ENA-UOUJ01001370-UOUJ01001370.1-activated-sludge-metagenome-genome-assembly--contig:-NODE-1370-length-12915-cov-15.627760_pt1 | contig 12915 bp, 9 predicted proteins | sample MGYA00249839_ERZ747224 | MGnify/ENA primary metagenome ERZ747224 (study PRJEB28782, sample SAMN03220277) | activated sludge metagenome | biome: wastewater; feature: sewage sludge; material... | reverse complement strand
CTGAGGGCTTCATCCCATGCAGTATCCGTAGCCTGTGTGTGGGCGTGGTAGCCGATGTATACTTTATGTTTCGCGGCAAGCGCTCCCAGGCGTTTGGAATGGGCCGGATCTTTGGGTAATTCAACAGTAACGGAATTCGCCCCCAGTGCTTTGGCAGCTTTCAGTGCATATTCAATTTCCGCATCGGTATTGTTTGTGCCCAGGGCACTGGGTTTAAAAGCATAGATGCTTACCCCGGCTTTTTTGAACATTTTTTTTACTTCCTTAAACTTATCCATGGAAACTGTGGCACGCCAGTCGGCTACTTTGCTTTTATCGGCCGGCTTTCCTGCATAATCTTCTACCGATTCGCCCATCAGTTCTACGGCGCTGATGCCGCTATCAACAATATATTGTAAAAGTTGCTCAACATTGTGCGGCATGCTCCGGAATGAATACGTGATCACACCGATCTGCACGCCAAAGAATTTCGAATTGGGTACTTTATCAAACGAAAATGCTTTTGACCATGCAGCCGAACCACCAATCAACAATCCCGCCGAAGCCAGTGATCCTTTTAATAAAAATTTCCGACGCGAGGCATTATAAGCATTGTTATTATTTAAAGACATAAGGCAAATTTTGAAATGAGCGATTTTACTAAGGGTAAATATATGCCTTCAATGTAAAGTGAAAAAATTAAATACCGGAACGCTAAGTACATAAAAACATTCCTCTTCTTATACGCGGCAACCCTTTTTGTTTTATATTAGAACATCCTTTTATTATGTATCATTTCATGAAAAAATATATTGTAAGCTTATTGCAATTCTCTGCTGTAATGCTTTTGACTATATCCGCAACGCAGGCCCAGCGATGGGTTAATTTGTTTAATGGCAAAAATTTAGATGGATGGCATATACTACCCGGAGGAGAATGGAAAGTGCAGAATGGCATAATAACGGGTACAAGTAGGGCTTCGGAACCGAAAGGAAGCACCGCGGCAGATGGTAGCCAGCTCTTTTCATTGCCGGACATTTTAGCCATTTTCTTTTACGGAACGGAAAACGCAACCACGAAATCTCCCTGCTTGCTTCCCAGTTTTCCATGTCCGCCGGCGGCTATCACTATATATTGTTTACCATTAACTTCATAGGTCATAGGCGTGGCCTGCGCGCTGGCCGGCAATGCATACTCCCATAACAGCTCACCGGTTTTTGTATTAAAGGCACGCAGGTGATTATCTAAGGTAGCGGCTACAAATAAGGTATTACCTGCGGTAACAATGGCGCCGCCAAAGTTTATTGAGCCCCAGTTTTTGGCATCAGGATACTGGCGCGGATCAAGCATATATCCCAGCGGCACTTCCCATTGCTTTGCTCCGTTATGTAAATCAATAGCAAGCAGCGTACCCCATGGCGGCTGGATTTGCATCATCAAACCTTTGTTTCCGGCTTTAAACAAATAATCGCGTTTCATTACATAGGGCGTGCCGGCCTGCCTGCCGGTTTCTGCTCTCATGATTTCCGAATGCTCCTTTTCTAATTGCGTCACTTTTTCCCTGGGCAGCATTCTTATAACTGCCGGTATCCGGTTAATATTAGTGATCAGTAATTCCTGCTTGGGGTCATAGCACATGCCACCCCAGTGAATGCCGCCCACATTTCCCGGCGCCACAAGGGTGCCTTCATAACTGGGAGGGGTAAACGGTCCTTTATTAACATATTGCGCAATCCGTTTTTCCGCCTCCGCTTTGTCCTCTTCGGTTATGCCCCATGCATCTGCTATAGTAATGCTTTGCAAACCTACAGGGGCAGGAAGCACAGGGAAAGGCTGGGTAGGATGTGCTTCTTCCCCTGCAATATCAGATGCCGGCACGCTCCGCTCTTCAACAGGGAATAAGGATTCGCCGGTTTCACGGTGCAAAACAAAAATGTGCCCCATTTTGGTGCCTACCGCAACTGCGGGAATTTTCCTGCCTTCTCTTGTTATTTCTATCAGCACAGGCTGCGCCGCAATATCATAATCCCACAAATCGTGATGCACCACCTGATAATACCAAATCATTTTTCCGGTGGAGGCACGAAGCGCCGCAATACAGTTGCCATATAAGTTCTGTCCTAAACGTTCTCCTCCGTAAAAATCCGGGCTCGGACTGCTGGCAGGAATGAATACAAGGTCACGGTCAGCATCAACCGAAATAACAGCCCACGCATTGGCAGCACCGGTTTTATGCGCTTTGGGGCCATTCCAGGTATGCCAGGCCTTATCGGTACTATCTGTTGGAATGGGATCCCAACTCCAGCGCAGCTCGCCCGAGTTGGCATCATAGGCCCTTACGGTGCCCCTCGGGTAATCGAAGCGCTGGTTATCGCCCATGGAAGAACCTACAATTACAAGATTGCCTATAACGGCAGGCGGGGAAGTTACACTGAGGTCTTTACCAAAGCCCTCCCTTAAATCAACCACTCCATCCTTACCAAAATAAATAACCGGGCTACCTGTTTTTGCATCCAATGCTATCAAACGCCCGTCAATTGTGGCAATAAAAATCCTTTTTGAAGCAGACTGGCTGATTTTATCACCTGGCGCGGGCCAGGCGGAAACCCCACGGGAAGTAATTTCAGAAAAATCATTCTTTAAATTCACCTTCGGATCAAAAACCCACTTTTGCGCTCCCGAAGCAGCATCTATCGCAAACACCCTGCAGGAAGCTGTACTGAAATATAATGTGCCGTCTATAAGAATGGGCGTTGCTTCAAAGGCCGCTTTCTCCCTTGCATTTGTGCCTTCATACTTGCCTAATTCGCCCGTTTGGAAGGTCCACGCTACCTGTAACTTTTTTACATTATTACTGTTGATCTGCTGCAATGAAGAATAACGGCTCCCCCCGGCATCGCCACCATAGGCTGACCAACCATTGTTACTTTTGCCATTTTGTACATTATGATTTGTTTGCGATTGTAAAGCAGGTGAAAGCAGGCTCAACCCCAGGAAGAGAAGCAATGTATTTTTTAGTGACATAACAAAATATTGAGCGAAAATGATATGGCACAATAAAAATACACATCTTTTATACTTGCAGGATAAAAGATGTGCAACAGTAGCAGAGTCACTAAAAACATCAGATCAGCCGAAGAATGTGGGCTTTAAAATAAACCGGCATATATGCCGGCGCAGCGGTCAGTTATCAATACGCAGAAAATTTCCGTTCTTATCAAACTCCAGCGTTATGCCGTTAGAAAGCTTTATCTCCTGCTTTGTTCTTTCCAGCTTCCACTCTTTTATAAATTCCGAAGCATAATTGGCGTTAACGTAAGCGAGGATAGCAGATGGGATTACACTATCCGGCAGTGCACTGTTGCCCTCTATTTCTTTTACTTCCCCGTTTTGATTAAATTCAATTTTAACTCCGTTTTTTAGATACACCGTATATGTGATCTGAAGATCATCAAACTCTTTTACGGCATGAACGATTGTTTGATCAGGAAAATGAGTAATAATATAGTTGGTGCTGGTGGCAGGCAGGTCATTGGATCCTACTACTTTTTCCTTGGTGCAGGAAGCAAGTAGCAGCACGGGCAATGCCAGTAACAAAAATGTTCCTTTCATAAAATGCATTTTAGATAACGGGTGAGAAGATGATATTTTCACATATGTAGCATGCTACTATGCTTATATTTGTGTGAAGTAAAAAAGAAAAATGTTTAAAAGATGTTAATAACGTATTCAGAAGCGCATAATGCGCTTTAACTGCGGCTATTTAACTTTTCATTTGTTTTCAACATAATGCTTAAACAACTGCAGGTTATTATCCATGTAGGTTTCCCTGAAGCTTTCAGAAAACAAACCATAGAATTTTTCCCAGGGATACCATTTAATATCTTCATTAATCCACCACTCTGTTTTGGTGAGCAGGCTGTCCTGCGGATGGCTTACAACAGTAAACCCGCTGGAAAAAACCTGTTTGTTTTTAGATCTTATAAGAACGGTTATACTGTCGCGCGCAAATTGCTCTAATTGTATGGAGTTTGGAACGCCATCGGCGCTTATCCAGTCTACCCGTTGAGGCGATAATATGGTATACTTTGCAGTACTGTCCTGCAAAATAGGATTCCAGTTTTTCCAGTCCTCAATATGCAGCAGGGCAGCCATTACCCTTTCGTGGGAAGCATGTACCAGTACAGATTTGGATACCCTTATTTTTGAGGGCAGCAGAAAGGAAAACAACAGCAGTATGATGCTGAATATTATAAGTCCTGTTACCGCCTGTTTTAATAAACGCATATTTTTAAGATCAAAATTTATTACTATTTTTTATTCCCATTTAAACGCCTTTACCGCAAGCGTATAGCCTATTACAGCCCATATAGCAAGTATGCCTAACTGTTTGCCGCAATCTGTTAAATGCGCGCCTTCAAAAGCCACGTTGCGCATGGCATCATTTAAATGGGTAAGTGGTAATATTTTACAAAAAGGCTGCAGCCAGGCAGGAAAGTTATCAATAGGAAAAAAGGTACCCGCAAGCAAAAACTGGGGCAGCGTAACCATATTAGCTAATGGCGGAATAGTACTTTCATTTTTCGCTATCCCGCTTACCACAAATCCAAACGACATAAAAACAACCAGTCCTATGAAACTCAATACCAGCAATTCCATAAAGGTGATCCAGCCGTGGATTAATGTAAAATGAAAAAAATAATATCCTACTAATAATATCACTACCGCCGTTATCAGTTGAAAGGTTACGCGGCTCAGGCCTTCACCCAGTACGATAAAGGTGCGGCTGACAGGTGTGGCGAAAAAACGTTTTAGCACTAAGGTTTGCCGCAGGCTGAAAAACAAAAATGCTACCCCAAATACGCCGGCACTCAATAAAGAGAATCCGAGTTGCCCCGGTAAAATGAAATCAATGGTACGATAGGTTCTTCCGGGTATTTTTTCAATATGATTATTAATGGCTGCAATAGTAGGCGTATTCGGATATTTTTGACGATCAATATTTTTGATGACTGATTCAAGAATGGAGCGCAGTACCTGCAAATTCTGTGGACTTACCGCTTCCGAACTTTTGAGGTTGATAAAATATGCCGGCGACTCATTATCATTTTTGTGAATGGAGATAATAGCTGTTAGCCTGCCTTTTTCAAGTTCCTCATTGAGCTCAATGTCCGGTTTTTCAATGATGCGGATACCGGCGATATTATGGATTACGCTATATAAATAGTGAGTAGTATCCGTACCGGGAGCAAAAGCTGCACGCAGGGAAACCTTGCTCCCCCCGCTAAAGAAACCAAAAACAAGAATAAATATAAGTGGAAAAGCAAAGCTGAAGGCAACTGCCGAAGGACTTCTGAAAATAGCAATAAGTCCCGCTTTGGCAATAGCTAACATGGCTTTAAACTGGCTATAGGATTTTAACATGCAATGTATAATTTGCCCGGTAAAGGTAGCGGATTGAAGTACATTAATAATTTACTCTACAACAATATCATAAGGCAGCCTTGTTTGTGCCGTACCCACCCTTTGCCTGATGCGCTGCAGTTGTTCATATAACTGGTATTGGCTGTAACTCAGTTCCTCCCTGATTGCTTTGGCTTTTACTGTTTTGCTGTAACTACTTTTTAGCATATCCCAGAACGACACCGGCTCAGGGTATTCTCTCAACGAGTAATCTTTAAGTTTGGCCATGCCTGCGGCGCATGCTATGGCATCGTTCAGTCCGCCAAGGCGGTCTACCAATCCAATTTGCATAGCACGACTACCAGTCCATACCCTTCCCTGTGCAATACTGTCAACCAGCAGCATATCTTTTTTCCGGCCGTCCGCCACCCGTGTTTTAAAATCATGATAAATGGTATCTATTGCGGCCTGTATAATTTGCTTCTCTCCTTCGGTGAGTGGCCGAACCGTTGTACCTATATCTGCATAGGGCGTGGTTTTTACCTGGTCGAATGTTACGCCTAATTTGTTTTTGAAAAAATCCTGCATATTAGGTACGATGCCAAAAACACCAATGGAGCCGGTAATGGTATTGGGTTGTGCAAAAATGCTGTCGGCCGCGCATGAAATATAATAACCACCGGAAGCGGCCACATCTCCCATGGAAACCACCAAAGGCTTTCCGGCTTTTCGGGCAAGCAGGGTTTCCCTCCATATAATTTCACTTGCCAAAGCGCTGCCACCGGGCGAATTAACCCGTAATACAATAGCCTTAATATTTTTATCCGTGCGGGCTTTTGAAATCAGGTTCCTGAATTCATCTGAACCTACCTGCCCTTCGCTTCCCCGGCCATATACAATATCTCCTTCGGCATAAATAACGGCTATCCTGTCGGATGTATATTTTTTTATGCTGGTTGCTTCAGCATAACTCCCTATTTGTACAAATTCAATTTTGTCATCTTCTTTAATATCCAGTCTTTTCCTGATCTCATCTTTCACCTCATCGTCATATTTTACACCGTCTAATAACTTATATTTTACAGCATCATTGGCTGTTTGTATCATATAGGCGTTGGCATACCCGTGAAGCGTTGCGGTATCAATGCTTCTCGCATCCGCAACCGCAAGTAAAAAACGATGGTATACATCTCCCAGCCATACCGTAGTTTGCAACCGGTTGGCTTCCGTCATCTTTTCTTCGCGCAGCGGTTCTGTAGCGCTTTTAAATTTACCATCATAAAATATCTGCGGTTCAATTTCAAGTTTCTTTAACGCGTTCTTAATGAAAAAAAGCTGGGAGGCAAATCCTTTCCAGTCTATCATGCCTTTAGGGTTGCAGTAAATTTTGTCGGCCGCGCTGGCAACAAAATAAGCTTTCTGGGAAATCATATCGCCGTAGGCAATAACGAATTTCTTACTCTCCTTAAAATCAAGGAGTGCGTTGCGCAACTCTTCACTTGCAGCAAACCCGTTTGCGTTTTCATTACATTTAATATAAATACCCTTTACCAACGAATCGCTTTTAGCATGTTGAAGGAGGCGAACAACATCATACAGGGAGGTTGAATAGATATCCCTGTCACCACTGAGCCGCGCAAGGGTATTGTCTGTTTTTTTATCCTTAAAACTCCGGGAAAGGTCAATAAATAAAACTGATTTTGCTGCTATTGTTGTTTTTTCACTACTGGCAATACTACCTGCTACAGCAAATAAAATAAGAAACCCAATCAAAGTAAAAACAACCAGTGCCAGCAAAGCGGCCAGGAAAAACTTAAAGAAACTCCTCACGTTAAAAATTTTAATCTGGTAAAAATAGAGATATTTGAAGCCGAAAATTACATACTATCCATGAATAAAGCGTATTTACTGATAGGCGGTAACATGGGCGACAGGAAAAAGCAACTAAAAAAAGCGGCAATGAGGGTTGAAAAGGCATGCGGCAGAATAGCGCTTTTATCGCATTTTTATGAAACCGCAGCCTGGGGGAAAACCGATCAGCCCCCTTTTTATAACCAGGCACTTATTGTACATACCACTTTACCTGCTTTGGAATTGCTTGATACCATACTGCATATTGAAACCAGTATGGGGCGACACCGGGTTGAAAAATTTGGCCCCCGGGTCATTGATATTGATATTTTGTTGTTTAATGATGCGGTTATTCATTATCCCAACCTGGTGGTTCCGCATCCCGAATTAGCTAACAGGCGTTTTGCCCTTGAGCCCCTGAATGAAATAGCTCCTGATGCGGTGCACCCGGTATTGAAAAAAACGATTAGTCGTCTTTTAAAAGAATGTCCTGATACGCTAGAAGTACGAAAACTGGAAAATTAGTGTATAACCCTTTCCGGTTTATTTAAAAGGGTTGTTTAAGTTTGGCTTACTTTATGAATTATCGTTTCATCACCATTGAAGGTAATATTGGTGCAGGTAAAACAACTTTAGCCCATCTGTTGTCGAGATATTTTAATGCAAGGCTGATACTTGAACAATTTGCGGATAATCCTTTTCTTGCTAAGTTTTATGAAAATCCACAACAGAACGCCTTTCCGCTGGAACTTTTTTTTATGGCCGAGCGCTATAAGCAACTTAAAGAGCTGGTACATACCCGGGATATCTTTCAGCACATAACGATATCGGACTATATGTTTACCAAATGCCTGCTTTTTGCAAAAGTAAATTTACCGGATGAGGAATTCCTACTGTACCAGCGTTTATTCGACATTATCCACCAGCAGCTTGTTCAGCCCGACATCCTGATTTACCTGCATGCGCCTGTTTATAATCTGCAGTCGAATATCCGTAAACGCGGACGTGCTTATGAACAAAATATTCCTGATGAATACCTGTTCAATATCCAGCAAACCTACACGCACTATATCAAACAACATAATATCAGAACCTTATATGTAGATGCCGGCAAAGCAGATTTCCTGGGTAATGAAAATCATCTGAAAGCGATTATTGACGCGCTTGATAAAGATTATGATGCCGGCCAGTATTACATAGCGCTACCCTGAAAATTGAAAAGTGATGAGTCTTCAAACCTATTTTAAAACAGGCGCCCCGTTTGAAGCAGTACAAATACCGGAGTTCAGATATTTGATAACCGGACGTTTTTTATTTATCCTTTCGCTGCGCATGATGAGCACTCTCGTTGGCTGGTGGATATACCAGCTTACCAATGCTCCCTTCGCTATTGGCCTCATCGGTTTGTCGGAAGTTATTCCCGCGCTCAGCCTTGCCTTATATGCAGGTCATGTAATTGATATGAGCGAAAAAAGAAAGCTGCTCCTCACAGGCGTGTTGATGTATGTATGCGCAGCTATTGCATTACTGATCCTTTCCTCGGCATATGCCGGAGCACATCTTACACAGCATCGCATAGCCATTTGCATTTACGCGGTAATATGCTGCACAGGTATTGTCCGTGCTTTTGCAGGCCCTTCTTTTAATGTGCTGCTTGCGCTGATCGTTCCACGGCGTGTTTTACCAAATGCCATTACATGGAACCAGGGTGCATGGCTTACGGCATCCGTTATGGGGCATGCCATGGGAGGCTTTTGCATTGCCCTGTTTGGAAACAGCGGAACCTTATGGTGTATTTGTTCGGGCATGCTTGCTGCATTCATAGCGCTATTGCGTATTAAAAAGAAGCCGGCGCTTATACAGAAAAGTGAACAAAAGACATGGGAAAGCGTTAAAGAAGGGCTGCGGTTTGTTTTCAGAACAAAAGATCTGCTGGGGGCTATTTCATTAGATATGTTCGCCGTATTTTTTGGCGGGGCTGTAGCTATGGTGCCCGTATTTGCGCGGGATATTTTAAAAATAGGGCCGGAAGGCTTTGGTATTTTAAACGGCGCATCCGATGTAGGCGCTATATGCAGTGTGTTGCTGCTTACTTTTTTTCCGATGAAACAAAAACAGGGACGGCGGCTCATTATTGCTGTTTCAGGGTTTGGTATCTGTATTGTTATTTTCGCCTTTTCCAAATGGTTCCTGTTGTCTTTTTTTGCATTGATGCTGAGTGGTATATTAGATGGGATCAGTGTTGTGATAAGGGGTACCATCATGCAGTTAAAAACACCCGATGAAATGAAGGGCAGGGTATTGAGTGTAAATTCCATGTTTGTTAATTCGAGCAATGAACTGGGGCAGTTTGAAAGTGGACTGATGGCGAAAATAATGGGGGTAGTGCCTTCCGTTATTTTTGGCGGATGCATGACGTTTTTAGTAGCCGCTGCTACCTGGTTCAAGGCGCCGGAGCTTAGGAAATTAGAATATTAATTATCGCAGGTTTTCCTAACGAAGAAGCTGTTTAAAAACAGTTGCTGTTACGCACGCTATAAGAAAAGATGCCGCAGATTGACAGACGCGGTCAGCGCACCTGCATCAATATACGCTGTCATCAATTACAATCAAGTTAACTCAACTGCGCCAGGCTTTCTTCTATCGCTTTAATTTTAGCTTCGGCATCGGCCATTTTTTTTCTTTCCAGCTCCACTACTTCCGGCCGGGCATTTTGAACAAACCGTTCGTTGCTTAGCTTTTTTGCTATAGCTGCAAGAAATCCTTTTTGATAAGCAAGGTCTTTTTCCAATTGTTCTTTCTGCGCTGAAGTATCAATTTTTTTATCAACGTATAAATAGAATTGTCTTTCAGATGAAGCAATTACAATGCGTTCTTTACCATCAATACTATAATCTTCGTTGGTATAAACTGAAGCGTCAAAAAAAACATTTGTTTGCTTCCTTAACAAAAGATCCATCCCTTCATCTCTATATATATGTTCACCTGCAGCATTTTTTGAGAAGGAAATTCTTTCACTGTTCTTTATTTCATTCTTTTTCCTTGCATCTCTTATTGCTGTTATATCTGCTTTAAGTATAGCTCCCCGTTGCAGTATTTCATTGTTGGCTATCCCCACCGGCTTACATTGCATCACGCATAAGCCTTCTTTGCCTTCATTAAGCCGCTCATTTATTTCTTCCGTAATAAAGGGCATATAAGGATGCAATAATTGCAATAGCTCAGTAAAATAAGCCACTGTTTTACTATATACATCCGCCGAAATAGATTGCTCAAAACCAGGTTTCACCCATTCAAGATACCAACTGCAAAAGTCATCCCATATTAAAGAGTAAATGGTTTTAAGCGCTTCGCTCAACCGGAATTCTGAAAATAGCTTTTCCACTTCGGCTTTTACTTCATTCAGCCTGCTTTCAAACCATTGCGTAGCAAAATCATCATTAGCGGGTAATGAAACATCTGCCCGATGTTCCCACATCTTCACCAGCTTCAGCGCATTCCATAGTTTATTGTTGAAGAATTTTCCCTGCTCTAAGGAAGCATTATCAAACAACAGGTCATTACCAGCGGGAGAAGAGATCATAATGCCAAAGCGAACAGCATCCGCACCATAATCTTCAATGAGCTTCAGCAGGTCGGGCGAATTGCCCAGTTGCTTGCTCATTTTTCGGCCCTGCTTATCCCGCACCATGCCGGTAAAATATACATCTCTGAACGGAACCGCTTTTTCGATGGGCTTTTCTTTATTGTATGCTAATCCCGCCATGATCATCCTGGCCACCCAGAAAAAAATAATATCCTGCCCGGTTACCAGCACAGATGTGGGATAATAATACTGAATATCCCTGTTGCCCGGATCAGAGATGCCTTTAAATACTTCCATAGGCCAAAGCCAGGAAGAGAACCAGGTGTCGAGCACATCTTCATCCTGCGTTAAAATATTGTCTTCGCCATACTGAGCGGTATATAATTTTTTAGCGGCAGTTTCATTTTCGGCCACTACTACATTGCCTTTATCATCGTACCATGCGGGTATCTGCTGTCCCCACCACAACTGGCGGCTGATGCACCAGTCCTTCACATTTTCCAGCCAATACTTATAGGTAGCCAGGAATTTATCGCCGGGGTGTATATTAATCTCACCCTCCAGCACCGCTTTTAAAGCAGGTTCGGCAAGCGGTTTCATTTTTAAAAACCATTGTGTTGAAATACGTGGCTCTACCACAACGCCCGTGCGTTGGCTGTAGCCGAGGCGGGTGGCATATTCCTCTTCTTTAACAATGAATCCTTTCTCCGATAACCCGGCAATGATCTTTTTCCGGGCGGCAAAGCGGTCTTCCCCCACATATATTTGCGCGGCTTCGCTTAATGTGCCATCCGCGTTCAGGGTATCCACTACTTCCAGGTGGTGCTTTAGTCCCAGGTTATAATCATTAATATCATGCGCCGGCGTAACTTTCAGGGCGCCCGTACCAAATGCCGGGTCAACATATTCATCAAAAATAATGGGTATGCTGCGGTTGATGAGCGGAACAACAGCCTTCGCATGCTTTAAATGCGCATAACGTTCATCGTTAGGATTAACGCAAACAGCCGTATCGCCCATAATGGTTTCGGGGCGCTGGGTGGCAATAATAATTCCTTTTTCGCCGGTCAGCGGGTTGATCATTTCTTCTCCCGCTTCATCCGTAATGCTATACCGTATGTAATATAATTTTCCCTGCAGATCCTTATACTCTACTTCTTCATCACTCAATGCAGTTTGCGCCGCCGGATCCCAGTTGATCATTCTTGCGCCGCGGTAAATCAGTCCTTTACCGTGCAAATCCACGAACACTTTCATTACGGCTTTGTAATAAGCATCATCCATGGTAAAGGTTACCCTGCTCCAGTCTACGCTGCAGCCCAGTTTTTCTATCTGGCTATAAATAATACCGCCGTATTTTTCTTTCCATTCATAGGCGTACTTTAAAAACTCAGGCCTGCTTAAACTATTTTTATCAATTCCCCTTTCTTTAAGCATACCTACCACCTTGGCTTCAGTAGCAATAGAAGCATGATCGCTGCCGGGTACCCAGCAGGCATTAAAGCCACTCATCCTGGCCTTGCGCACCAATATGTCCTGCACAGTTTCATTGAGCGTATGCCCCATATGCAAAACCCCGGTAACATTGGGTGGTGGAATAACCACGGTAAAGGGCTTGCGGCTATCCGGCACGCTCTTAAAATATTGTTCTGCTTTCCAGTGCCTGCTCCACTTTTCTTCAACAGCGGCAGGCTCATAATTTTTGCTCAGTTGTTCCATAAAGTTGGCAAAGGTAAGCATATTTGAGGGTGAATGAAATCGTGGTGAGTGGCCAGTGGTGAGTAGTGAATGGTGAAAAAAGGAATTATCAGATCGTTGTTAGTATTCTTTAGCTGAAGGCTGAAAGCCGATGGCTCAGGGAGCTGGTGAGTACCACAGGGCCGGGCGGTGGATAACCTAAAAAAAACACTTTCCCTGTTATCCGGGGAAAGTGCTTCTTCCAGGAAAAATAATTTTACCAGGAGAGGTACGTGATAACCGCAATCGTTGCATAAACCAGTATAACAATCATAGCGATTTTTACACCTTCACCTAAGTGCAATGAGTTAAAAAGCTTCATAATTGATGATTTTAAGATGAAAAAATCAGGACCGGAT
>ENA-UOUJ01001369-UOUJ01001369.1-activated-sludge-metagenome-genome-assembly--contig:-NODE-1369-length-12917-cov-5.396983_pt1 | contig 12917 bp, 9 predicted proteins | sample MGYA00249839_ERZ747224 | MGnify/ENA primary metagenome ERZ747224 (study PRJEB28782, sample SAMN03220277) | activated sludge metagenome | biome: wastewater; feature: sewage sludge; material... | reverse complement strand
CCTGTTACCATAAAACCACCGGGAAACGAATACCCGTTATCATGCCCGTGCATGTATTGGGTAATATCACTGACATGGACCGCCTGTTGCAACTCGCCCAACAGTTTCATCTAACGGTTATTGAAGATTCAACCGAAGCCTTGGGCAGTTATTATAAAGGCAAACACGCCGGGAGTATGGGGCTTATGGGCACCTTTAGTTACAACGGAAACAAAATTATCACGACCGGTGGCGGTGGAATGATTGTAACGGATGATGAGGCACTCGCCAAAAGAGCCAAACACCTCACCACCCAGGCTAAAAGCGATCCGTTCGAGTATATGCATGATGAAGTGGGATATAACTACCGTTTAGTGAATGTGGCCGCAGCCATGGGCGTGGCTCAAATGGAACAACTGCCCGGATTTCTTGAAAAGAAAAAGCACATCATTCAATTTTATACATCGGCGTTGCAAGGTGTGGGCGATATTACTTTTCAGGAGGTGTCTCCAATCGTACAACCTAATTGGTGGATGCCCACCATCCGTACCCAAAAACAACGTGCAGTGCTCGATGCATTGAATAAAGATCAATTACAGAGCCGTCCGTTTTGGGTGCCGATGAACCGCCTGCCTATGTTCAAAGAAAATTTGTATTACCACGAAGGTGACCGTTCCGGCGAATTGTACAGTGAGTGCCTGAGCATTCCGTGTTCTACCAACATCACCGATGCGGATCTGGAACGTGTAGCCAACAAAATAAAATCTGTATTTTAATTTTTGCGGATGTACCCTTTTATCAAGCGTTTACTCGACATCATACTATCTGCAACTGCTTTATGTGTTTTAATGCCCCTACTCGTTCCCGTTATATTGATTTTGTTGTTTACCGGAGAACGTGAAGTGTTTTATTTACAGAAACGTATAGGCTATAAAAATCGCCCTTTTTATATCTGGAAATTCGCCACGATGCTGAAGAACAGTCCGAATATTGGAACAGGCGAAATTACCCTACGCAACGATCCGAGGGTAACACCTTTCGGCAAGGTGTTGAGACTCACCAAAATCAATGAACTTCCGCAAATTGTCAACGTGTTGAAAGGAGATATGAGTATTGTGGGCCCCAGGCCTTTGATGGAAGTGAGTTTTGTGCTTTATCCTGAAGACGTGCGCCAACAGATTTATCAGGTACCTCCCGGTATCACCGGCATTGCATCACTGGTGTTCAGGGATGAAGAAAAGTTATTGTCAGATGCAAAAGATCCCAAGGTCATGTATCAATCTATTTATCCCTACAAAGCGGCACTGGAGATGTGGTATCAACGTAACAAATCGTTATCAACCGATATCAAAATCATCTTTCTTACAGCCTGGTTGATTCTCTTTCCGCAAAGTGATATTCTGCGCACCTGCTTTAAAGATTTACCTGCAGCTCCCCGCAATTCCTGATGTTTCGCCTTTTTTATTCAGGGTGAAGGCACTAATTTTACGCATCATGATGCATGACCCCACGCAGGATATACAAACTTTATTTTCCAGTTATTCGGAGCAAACACTTACTCATATTGATAAACTTCCTCAAAGCGGAAGCAACCGTCAGTACTATCGTTTGCATATTGCCGTTAACAACGCATCTGTCCAGAACACATGCATCGCCGCCTGGAGTAATGATACAAAGGAGAATGATGCATTCATCCGATACTCGCAGTTTTTTAAAGCACGTGGCATTCGTGTACCGGAAATATTAGCGGTTAGTGGTGATCGGCATTTGTATCTTCAGGAAGACCTCGGGTATACATCTTTGTTAGATGTACTGTTGCAACAGGGGTTCACGGAAAAAGTGTACAGACTTTATGAACAGGCGTTGAGCCAACTGGCCGTTATGCAGGTGGCAGGAAAAGAACTGATACAATCTTCCACACCGGTTTTTGATGAACAGGCCATCCTGCAGGATGTACTGTATTTTAAATTTTACTTTGCGGATGTACATTCGGTACCCTATGATAAAGCCATGTTGTTCCAGGAATTACAAACACTTTCTGCTGAAACAGCATCCATGCTGCCGAGGTATTTCATGTTTCGTGATTTTCAGGCCAGAAATATCATGGTGCACCAGGATGAAGTTTATTTTATCGATTATCAGGGTGCAATGCAGGGGCATCCCACGTATGATGTAGCCTCACTCTTATTTCAGGCTAAAGCTGCGCTTCCGGATACATGGAAAGAAAATTTATTCAAGCATTATGTATCTTCTTTTCAACAACAGGCACCCGTGCATAATACAACATTCACACAGGCATACCGTTCCATGGTTTTCATTCGGATGCTGCAAACATTGGGTGCGTACGGTTTTCGCGGGTTGATTGAAAAGAAACCTCATTTTATTTCGAGTATTGCTCCCGCATTGAAGCAGTTGCGCGATATATTGCCTTCTTACCGGCTCTCACAATATCCTGAACTTCATAAGGTGTTGCAAACATTAACCGGTGAGGCAGTACGAAATAAATATGCTGTAGTGAAAGCCGAAGAAGATACTCCATTGGTGGTGCACATCAACAGTTTTTCCTTTATCAAACGAGGTTACCCTGCCGCCGCATCAGAGAACGGAGGCGGCTATGTGTTTGATTGCAGGGGAATTCTGAACCCCGGCCGATTGGAAGCATTTAAAACACAAACAGGCCGTGATAGCGGAGTGATACATTTTTTGGAAACTCAAACCCGCATGAATGATTTTTTGAGGCATGTGTATGAAGTTGTAGACATCACCGTTGAAAATTATATTGAGCGCGGATTCGATCACCTCACGGTGAATTTCGGATGCACCGGTGGGCAGCATCGAAGTGTGTACGCAGCCGATGCTCTGAGTAAACACCTGCGTGAAAAATACAATGTACCTACCGTGGTAAACCATCTTGAACAATCTTTTAATGCCTGATACGCGTATGATTCAAAAGGCGATGATATTTGCAGCCGGACTGGGCACACGTTTTAAACCCTGGACCAACCATCACCCCAAAGCCCTGGCTGTGGTGAACGGTAAAACACTATTGCAACGAAACATTGAGTACTTACAACAGTATGGCATAAACGAAGTTGTGGTGAATGTGCATCATTTTGCCGATCAGGTGTGTGATGCCATTGAAAAAAACAATGGATGGGGCAGTGTGGTGCACATCAGCAACGAGCGCGATGCATTACTGGAAACGGGTGGAGGATTGTGGCATGCACGGGATATGTTACAGGATGCGCCGTTTCTAACGCTGAATGTAGATTTCTTAACCACATTGAACCTGCATCATTTTATTGCGTTTCACGAACAGCAACAAAGCATAATCTCCCTGGCGGTGGCTGAACGCCTCTCTTCGCGCTGCTTTCTCTTTAATGCACACAATCGTTTATGCGGTTGGAAAAATATGGTTTCAGGTGAAGAGCGCATCGCGTATCCGGATGATAACCTGCGCGCTTTATCCTACAGTTGTGTAGCCGCTTTTCAACCCGAAGTGTTTCAACATATACAGCACCGGGGTAAATTTTCTATCGTAGAAACGTATCTGGATATAGCCTCCCAACATCCTATTTACGGATATAATCATACCGGTGATGATATGGTAGATGTTGGAAAGCCCGAGAGCGTAGCTTTGGCTGAGGCCTTGTTTAAATAATCAGCCTTTAATGTTTTTCGTATAACTTATTCTTCTCTGTTTTCTTTACCCGGCTTCCGTTTTTGAGCGTCTTGCTTACGATATCATACGGTCCGCTCACCACTTCATCTCCTTCTTTCAACCCTTCGGTAATTTCAATGTAGTTGATATCCTGTATAGAAGTAGATACTTTGGTTTTCTTTACGGTTTGATCAGGCTGAACAACGAAAACAACAATTTCACTTACATCGCCACTGCGTACGGCAACACTTTCTCCTGCCTTTCCATTGTTGGAAGTAGAGTCGTCTCGGTCGCGGGTGGTTACCGCATTGATAGGTACACTCAGTACATTTTCCCGTGTTTCAGTTTCGATATCTGCAGTGGCACTCATGCCCGGCCGGAAGGGTATCGGATTTTTTGCCTGTAAATCTTTATAACTATCCGGTAAAATGCGGATATACACTTTGTACTGGGTGGCATCGGTACTGGTGGAGGCCGTGAGTGAAGCCGAAGCCGCACCGTTGTTGCTGCTGGCTACCTGCGTAACCACACCGGTGAATTTTCTGTCGTTATACGCATCAATGGTAATGGTGGCTTTATCTCCCACTTTTACTTTGGGTACATCATTTTCACCCACATCAACCCGTACTTCAAAAGTAGACATATCCGCTACGCGCATCATTTCGGTTCCTGCCATCATGTTGCTACCCACAACGCGTTCTCCTTTTTTTACACTCATCAAACTAATGATGCCATCCATGGGTGCTATGATAGCCGTTCTGCTTAAATCCTTATTGGCTCTTGCTAAACTGGCTTGAGAACTTTGTGCATTGGCTTTGGCACTTTGTACACCGGCTTCTATACTGCGGATTCCTTCCCGTGCTGCGTTATAATTGGCCTGTGCGGTTTTTAGATTCGCTTCTGCAATGTTGAATTCGTTTTTGCTGATTACCTTATCATCGAACAGCTTCTTCTGCATATCGAATGTTTTTTGAGCCTGTTCCAGAGAGGCTTTCAATGCTTGTAAAGCGGCAGTTTGGTTAGCAACCTGTGCCTGACTGTTGGCAATTTGCGCCTGACTTTGAGCTAAGATGCTGGCGGCCTGATCGCGCTGCAGGCTGTAAATGTCGGCATAAATTCTACCGAGGGTTTGTCCGGCTTTCACCGTGTCTCCTTCCTTCACATACAACTCGGTAATTTCTCCGCTGATGTCAGGACTTATCTTTACTTCAATTTCCGGATACACTTTACCGCTGGCATTCACCAGTTCAACGATGGTTCTCTTTTTAACTGCTTCGGTGGTTACTTTCACTCCTTCATCTTTTCCAAACACACCGGTTTTAGATAACACAAACATCAGTACAAATAACACGCCTGTACCAATCAGTATCCATTTAGTTGTTTTGTTCATAATCTCTTTTTACAGCTTGGCCGTTTGAATCTTTATAATTTTAAACCTTGTCCTTTGTAGAATTCAAGCACTTTCATTTTGAAAACATAATCATACTGGCTAATCGCATAATTCAATCGTGCACTCAGTAAATTATTCTGGATGGTAATCCATTCAAATGTATTCAACATACCTACTTCCAGTCTTTTGTTTGCAAACTCAAACGCTTGTTCGTTGGCGGCTACATTTTTACGGGAGGCTTCATACCGCTGCAATGCAACCACCGCATTATTATGTGCGGTATAAATATCTTGTTTGAGGGTTTGATCGTCGAGTGTTTGTTGTAATTCCAGCGTTTTTACATTCAGTTTATTTCTTCTCCAAGCCGTTCTCAGGTTGCTGCCATTGAAAAGCGGAACCGACAGACTCAATCCGATCGATTGTCTGAAATTATTAGACAACTGATTGGTGAATCCGGGTTTTACATAACTGTATTGCTGGAAGGGTTGTACCGGTAAAACGGAATAATTTACTCCGCCCACTTCCACCACACCTATGGGTGCAAATACCGGTGTAGAACCTGAAATCTCCAGGATTTGATTGTTGTACGCCGAGGCCAGGTTACCAAATGCTCCGAGTGTGGGCAACATGGCACCTTTTGAGGCTGCCTCCCATTTACGCGCCGCTTTCAACCGAAAGGCATTTGCTTTTTGCAATGGCTGATTCAACAATGCGGTTTGATAGACATATTCAGGTTCCAGCGCGGCAATAGGTTCAATGGGAATGAGTTCAACCGGTGGTGCATCTACTTCAAAAGGCGCCGCCGCATCAATATTCATGTACGATTTTAACAACAGCACAGCCTGCACCGTATTGCCTTTGGCGGAAACAAGATTTACACTGTCGAGGGATAACTGCGCTTCCAATTGTGTAGCATTGAGTTCAGGCATCATGCCTGCATCCACCATTTTTCGGGTATTGTTTAATTGGGCAGATGTTTGCTGCACCTGAACTTCAGCAATTTTTTCCTGCTCTATAGCCAGCAACACCTGTAGAAAACCGTTCGCTGTAGTGAGCGCAATATCATATTTAAGCTTATCTACGTTGGCTTTAGAAGCCATCCATTCCCATTCATTCGCCAAAATGGTATTTCGTTTACTGAAGAAATTAAATATTTCGGTACTGGATTGTAACTGCACACTGGCACCTACATAAGATTGCGTAATACGGTTAAAAGTAATGGGATCCTGATTGTTTCCTGAATTGAGGCTGGCGCCGGTACTCAGGTTGAGGTTCGGAATCAAAGCAGCGCGGCTTTGATTGTAGTTCAGTTTCGAGCGCATGGCATCCACTTCACTCTGCTTTACACGAATGTTGTTAGCCATGGCATACTCCACTACCGACTTTAAGTTCCATTTTTCCTGGGCGTTGGCTATACATTGAAAAGCAAACAGAGAGAAAAGCAGCGCCACGATTTGTTTCATATTGCAAATTTATACATTGAGCGCTATATTCATATCCGTTCGTGTATTATATGAAAATTTCTTTTCTCCCTTTCATTTGAATCTCTTTACATTTGCATCGTTAAGGTTCCCGATGAGGGATTAAAAGGGAAGTCCGGTTGTATTCCGGCGCTATCCCCGTAGCTGTAAAACGAATGTTCGCTATATGCGATCCATGTAAAGTGCTCCATACCACTGTTTCAAGGAACGGGAAGGTTGCTTTACTGAGTTGAGCCAGAAGACCTGCCTTTTCAAATTTTTTACATCACAGCTTTCGGGTGAAAAGTTGGAGAAGTTTGCCGCTATTCCAAATATAACTGCACATTTTTCCTGCATGCCCGATGGTTTCAATACATGGTTTTGAAACACATCCGATTCTTTTTGTTGCTACTTAGCTGTATGCTGATGCCTGCATGGATGTATGCACAGGCCGTGGTAGATTCACTTCCGGTTGTTGAAGTATCTGCCCTGTCACCCCATGACCATACCACCTCATCGGTAACTGTGCAACAACTCGATAAGAAACAATTGGATGCCATGAGTGCCTTATCGGTTGCAGATGCCGTTCGCTTTTTTTCCGGTGTATTGGTGAAAGATTATGGAGGTTTAGGTGGATTAAAAACCATTTCTGTCAGAAGCCTTGGCACACACCACACGGCTGTAATGTACGATGGGATGGTTTGGAATGATGCACAAAACGGACAAACCGATTTAGGTAAATTATCACTCCAGCAAATGGATCGCATCACACTCTATCAGCAACATCCCGATAGGGTGTTAATGCCTGCAAGGGCCCTAGCGGCGGCTTCTGTTTTGATGATGCAATCATCTGCCACTGCCCGCCCCGAACCTCAACGCAGTGCATCATTGCGGATGAAGACCGGTTCTTTTGGATTGTTCAACCCATCCGCTGTTGTTACGCTATCGGATCAGAAACGGATACACCAACTGTCTGGAGAATGGCTGCATGCCCACGGGGCGTATCGTTTTCCTTCCATTGAGCAGGAAGGAACAAAGGATAAAAGACAAAACACAGACGTGGAAAACGCTCGGATTGAATATGATTTCACCTATTATCCGAAAGACAGCAATAAGTTGCATTTTAAAACATATTACTACGCATCGAACAGGGCCTTGCCCGGTGCGGTTATTGTGAACAATACCTCTGCCGATGACCACCTGAAAGATAAACACTTCATGATACAGGGTTCGTGGAAAAAGCATGTCCATTCCTCCCGGTCGTTTTGGATCAATGCACGGTATAACCATTTGTTCAGCGGATACACCGACCCTACGTTTAATAATCCACAGGGAAAACTCCTGAACCGGTTCCATCAAAATGAATACTATGTTTCCGCTGCGGTATCTCAGGTTATCCGTACACGTTATGAGTTGGGTTGGGCATCGGATTATTTTATCAATACCCTGAACCGTACCGATGAATTTGCCTTTAATTTCCAACCTGTACAAAGAGCAACCTGGCTCAACGCATTCACTGCACGGTACCATCACAGGTTATTTCATGTACATGCCGGTGCTGTACATACTTATCAAACCGATAAAGAAAAAAATGCATCCACCCGCCAACAACGCACGGCCCTGAAACCATTTGCCGGCCTACACATTCAACCGGCAGTACAGATTCCGCTGCACATACGTGTTTCGTACAAAGAAACCTTCCGGGCGCCATCTTTCAATGATCTCTACTATACCCTGATAGGCAATACCGCACTCAAACCCGAAGAGGTGAAACAATTGAATGTGGGAGTAACGTATAGGCATACCCGAAAATCTGCACTCCGTGAAGCCGTGTTCAGTATAGATGCCTATGAGAACAGGGTGGCCAATAAGATACAGGCTGTACCACGTCAGAATCTCTTTCAGTGGTCTATGATGAACATTGGAAAAGTAACGGTTCGGGGTGTGGATGTATCGGCTGACATACAGGTGGTACCGAAAGAAAAATGGAGGTTGGTAGCGAATGCTACATACACCTTACAGCAAGCACACGATATAACGAACCCGGGTACATCCGGATATAAACAACAACTGCCTTATACCCCAATGCACTCAGGCAATGCAGGGCTTACCATACAACATACACAATGGACAGTAGCCTATAAAATGCTTTTTTCAGGTTACCGTTATCGGCAGGGCGATCCTATTCCGGAGAACTATCTGGACGGATGGATGAACCAGGATATAAAAATAAGTTTCGGATTCCGTCTTAAAGGCAAGATGCAATGCCGGGTATATGCTGAGGTAAACAATATCGGAGATGTACATTATGAAATTATCCGCTATTATCCTATGCCCGGAGCGCACTACCGTTTAGGGATAGACGTAAATATAGTTCAATATAAAAATCACCATAAAATTAAATCCAACAAATGAAACAGGTAAGAATGTTCGTATGGACAGCAAGCATCCTTGGTTTACACGCATGTAGTAAAGAAGACAGCAATCCACCCACCCCGGTTGAACCCGCCAAGGGCGTGTATGTACTGAGTGAAGGCAGCTTTTTTGGGAACAATGCCAAACTGGGGTTCTACTCTCTTGAAACATCCGCCTATGCGGGTGATTATTTCCTGCAACAAAATCCGGGAATGACAGCCGGTTTGGGAGATGTGGGTTCTGATATGTTTGTGTATGGCAGCAAATTGTATATCGTTGTAAACAACAGCAATGTGGTACGTGTGTTAAATGCATCCAACGGCGTACATATCGCCAATATTGCGTTTACTCCGGCTGCCAAACAACCTCGTTTTGGGATAGGCGTTAGAGGAAAAGTGTTTGTCACCGCATATGATGGCACCGTAAATATCATTGATACTACTTCGCTGAATATGACCGCTTCTATTCCGGTAGGATTGAATCCCGAAGGCATCACCACCAGCGGCGATTTTCTGTATGTAGCCAACTCGGGCGGTTTAAGTTTTCCTACTTATGATTCAACGGTTTCAGTCATTTCATTGAACTCACTCACAGAAATTCAAAAGATTACCGTAGGTAAAAATCCCAACAGCATCACGGCCGATGCCTCCGGTAATGTGTATGTATCCTGCCTTGGCGATTATAATACCATCGCTCCCAAAATGGTAAAAATTCAAACCGCTACACAATCGGTTACTTTCAGTGCAGATACCGCCGCAGGCGTTATTCGTTACTACAACAACCGTTTGTACAGCACAGGTGGATACCTTGGTTCAGCCTATGTGCGCGAATTGAGCACAACCAATTTTTCAGCCATCCGTTCCAATTTTGTAAGTGATGGTACAACCATCATAAACCCGTACGGTATTACCATTGATGAACAAAATGGAGATGTGTACATTACCGATGCAAAAGATTTTGTTTCTACCGGTGAGTTGTTCTGCTTTAACAGCGCTGGTGCGCGTAAGTTCTCCATATCCACTTCACCGGGCATCAACCCCGTTAAGGTGGCATTTGTGCGATAACTGGTGAATTTAATCTCCTGAAGGCTTTTACTTTTAAGATGAAAGGGTTTCCTTTGTACGTGAAATACCGTTCCAATGAAGAAACCCTTTCTCTTGTGTGTATGTACCCTACTGTTGCAATGGGGTGATGCACAAATACTGGAAAATAAAAACCCGTCAACGAATATTGCAGATACCTCCCAATCACTGGAACAGGTAGTGGTTCAATCATTCGGATATAGCGCACATCCTGCAAAAGTGCCAGCAGCCATCTCCTATCTTTCTACTTCCGATTTAAACAAATTCAACGGAAATGATTTTGTGGCTGCGGTAAACACGGCCCCCGGTGTAAAAATGGATGAACGAAGCCCCGGAAGTTATCGCCTAAGCATCAGAGGTAATTTATTGCGCAGCACGTTTGGTGTACGTAATGTAAAAGTATATTGGAATGGCATTCCATTTACAGATGCTAACGGTAACACCTACCTGAACCAGATTGCATTTCATCATATAGGAAGTATGGAAATTCTCAAAGGTCCTTCCGGAAGCCGTTATGGTGCCGGTACCGGAGGTGTGGTGCTGTTGCAAACAGAAAAAATACAGGATACAGGTTGGGGCATTCGCGCGCGCACAGCCGGTGGCAGTTATGGAATGTTTTCTGCCGGCATCCGAATGGCTTTTAAGGGAGATGGAGCGCAGCATGTGCTGGCGTATTCGCATCAGCAATCCGACGGGTATAGAAACCACAGCCGTTTAATGCGCCGCGTGGCAGATTACTCCGGCTCCTACAAAATATCATCTAAACAACAACTGCATACCCATTTTTTTTACAGCAATTTGTATTATCAAACGCCGGGTGGTTTAACCCAACAGGAAGTTACAGACAACCCGCGCAGTGCACGGCCCGGGGCTGAAAGTCAGCAAGCCGCATTGTTCCTGAAAACGTTGTATGCCGGTCTGGCTCATGAAGCACAACTTTCCAATCGTTGGAGTGCCACCACCAGTGTGTATGCTTCCAACACCCGCTTTAAAAATCCTACCATACGTAACTACGAACGCAAAACGGAGCAGGGTGCAGGAGGTAGACTGGAGGTAACGTATAAAAGCAATGCATGGAAGGTAGCGGCCGGAGGGGAGTTTCAACACAGCTTCACCAATGCCGGAGTGTATGCCAATGCCGGAGGGGTGCGGGATACTTTACAATCGCAGGATGAAATCAGCAGTACATTGTATAATATGTTTATACAGGGAGATTGGTCTGTTGAGAAATGGAATTTTACCGCCGGAGTGAGTTACAATTCGGGTACATATCGTTTTCTCAGAGCCAACATTCCGGGGTTTCAGCAACAGTACAGACAATTCAAACCCGACCTTATACCGAGGATAGCCATTCACCGCAGCGCAGGGAAATACGCAAATCTCTATGCGTCGGTGAGCAAGGGTTTTTCACCGCCTTCAATAGATGAAGTGTATGCGAGTGATGCCATATTCAACAGAACCCTCAATGCAGAACAAGGAACCAATGTAGAACTCGGTATGAAGTTGCTTCCTGTACGTAATACTTTTTGGGGCGATGTGGCCATCTATTATTACAGGCTGAATGAAACCATTGTAAGCCGCAGGGATTCTACCGGAGGTGATTTTTATGTAAATGCCGGTACCACAGAACAGTGGGGTGTGGAAAGTGCATGGAATTACGTAGTCCGTCAAAAGTCCGGTTCATTTTTATCGTATGTGAAAGCATGGACGAGCATAACGTTAACGCATGCACGATTTGTAGAATATCAGAAGGGGCAAGGCGATTTTGATGGCAACCGTTTGACCGGTGTTCCGTATCAGGTGGTACACACCGGCGTAGATTTGAAAACACGCAATGGGTTGTCAGCTATGGTGAGTCATGCCTACACAGGCCGCATTCCCCTCAATGATGCGGGTACTTTTGTGGCTCCGCATTACAACCGGGTATTTGCCCGGATCGATTATGCATTGCCGTTACAGGGTCAGTTGAAAAGCGCTTTGTACTTTGCCTGGGAAAAATCGTTCAACAATCCTTTTAGTTTGGGCAATGATTTAAATGCGGCAGTCAATCGTTATTTTAACCCTACGGCACCATGGCAAATTACCGGAGGAGTGGTATTAAAATATCGTTATTAGCCAAACGAAGTGTAGGCTTCGGTTTACCTTTGCATAAACCATACGCATGAACTTGAATGAAATATCTCTTCAGCAAATTATTACCGTAAGCTTTACGCTTTTTGCGGTGATAGATATGTTGGGAAACACGCCGGTATTGTTATCGCTGAAAGCCAAAATGGGGGGGCATATCCGTGCGTTACCTGCTACGCTGGCGTCGGGTGCGCTGATGTTGCTATTTCTTTTTTTTGGTAGGGAGTTTTTAGGGTTGATGGGATTGGATGTAAAATCTTTTGCTGTTGCGGGCAGTATAGTGATTTTCATTATCGGGTTGGAAATGGTGTTGGGGTTGGAATTTTTTAAAACCGATCCGAATCCGCGCAGCGGGAGTGTGGTGCCTATTGCATTTCCGCTCATTGCCGGTTCCGGAACCCTTACCACCATCATGTCTTTGAAAGCCAATTTTGCGAACGTGAATATTTTTGCAGGCATCCTAATCAATTGCATAGTCATATTTGTGATATTGGGTTCATTGAAGTGGATTGAAAAGGCGTTGGGTCCGAGCGGACTCATAGTTGTCAGGAAGTTTTTTGGAGTGATATTACTGGCTATAGCGGTGAAAATTTTCGGAACCAATATCCAGGATTTTGGAAAATAGTGAAATTGTTTGCGTTTAGCCCGCTGATTTTCTTAAACATATAAAGATAATGTAGGAAGTTCTTTATCTTGCGTGGTTCAAAGCCAGCTGTAGGCAAGATACACCGGAAGATGCTGTAAATGAATGGTCTCGTAGTACAATGGATAGTATAAGAGTTTCCGAAGCTCCAGATCCAGGT
>ENA-UOUJ01001368-UOUJ01001368.1-activated-sludge-metagenome-genome-assembly--contig:-NODE-1368-length-12930-cov-3.028272_pt1 | contig 12930 bp, 13 predicted proteins | sample MGYA00249839_ERZ747224 | MGnify/ENA primary metagenome ERZ747224 (study PRJEB28782, sample SAMN03220277) | activated sludge metagenome | biome: wastewater; feature: sewage sludge; material... | reverse complement strand
GTGAGGGTGAAACCAAATGAGGAACTTCCTGGTAAATGGTACGATAAAGTGATTTTGCAGCGGGAATTTGGCGGCCGGAAAACGATCCGCAAGGCAAGTTATGAGAATGGTTTCCTGGTTGCAGACTTTGGTGATTTTGGGAATTTCCAGGCATTCCTTGACCTGGAACCACCAGCAATCAGCGGTCTCGGCAATGCCGACACCTTAAATCTAAGCAATGCTTCAAGCATTGTTCTTCAACCCACCGATAATTTTGGTATCCGTAGTTTCAGGGCTGAACTCAATGGCGAATGGCTTCGTTTTACAAATGATAAGGGCAGATTGCATGTCTATAAATTTGATGAAAGATGTCCTTATGGTGTTCATGAGTTGAAAGTAACAATTGTAGACCTGGCAGGTAATACAACAACCCGCACCTGGTGGTTCAAAAGAGCAGCTTATACTCCACCGAAGAAAAAACCGGTCAAACGAACCAGTACGAGAAAAAGCCCAACAAAAAAGCGTAGATAATTCAAACAAATGGTATGGTAATTTTAAAGGAAGGCGACAGAGCGCCGGAGTTTAGTGGAATAGACCAGGACGGTAAAACGATCTCTCTTTCTGATTTTAAAGGAAAGAAAGTTGTTTTGTATTTCTACTCCGAAGCGGGCTCGCCCACCTGTACAATCGAGTCATGCAATCTGCGCGACAATTATGATCTCCTGAAAAAACATGGGTTTGAAGTGATCGGTGTTAGTCCGGATGATGAACGAACTCAAAATAAATTTGCTTCAAAATATTATCTGCCTTTTCCACTTGTAGCAGATACCTCGCATAGTGTATTGGAGAAATATGGTGTATGGGGCCAGAAGAAATTATTCGGAAGGGAATACATGGGTGTGCTGCGCACAACGTTCGCTATCGATGAAAAAGGAATTATAAAGAAGGTATTCCTTAAGCCCAGGAACAAGGCGCATGCACAGGAGATCCTGGAAGCAATGGGATAAATCTATTGGCATTTACGAGGCAACCCGGTATCAGATTTTCCCGTTTATTCGGAAAATTGAGTATATGCATAAAATTGCCGGTCTGTTACTCTTACTGAGCACGCTGAGGGTCTCGTCGCAGGATACGATTGTCAACTCCAATTCTACTACACCGCCTCAGCCTGACTATATCTGGATTTTTTCTTCACCTCGACTGATCAACGCTAATACGGTTGAACTTGTTCCGCGGGGAATACTGGAATTTAAGGTCACTCATAATTTTGGTGACATAGCAGGTGACCAGGGTGGTATAAAGAATTTCTTCGGGTTGGATGGCGCCACAGATATTCGCATTGGATTCCAGTATGGTTTGAGCAATAAAGTGAATCTCATCGCGGCAAGAGCAAAGGGCATGAATCTTGTTCGCCAGCTTTATGAACTGGGCATTAAGTATCGCTTCTTACAACAAGCTAATAATGGAGGTCATCCAATTTCCGCAGCATTGTTTGCTAACGTAGTCGTATCTACTGTAACTGCCAATGCAAATCCTGACAGGGAGAATTCATTTGATAATTTTTCTGACCGGTTGAGCCAGACAGTTCAATTAATGTTTGGTCGCAAATTCGGGAACATCAGTATTCAGTTAAATCCGACACTTGTACACACGAATTATGTGGTGCCGGGTGATGAGAAAACCTTGTTCGCTCTTGGCGGTGCTTTGCGTATACCCGTAAAGGGCAGGTTTAGCCTGCTGGCAGACTATTTCCATACATTTCGCAGTCAAAGCAGTATTGATTTGTTTAAGCTGCAGGATATCAGGTTTTATGATGCATTGGGTGTGGGGGTTGAGTTTTTAACGGAGGGGCATGTTTTCCATCTCAATTTTACCAATGCAACCGAGATCCTCGAGAATCGTTTTATACCCCGTACCGTCACATCATGGGGCAAGGGGCAGTATCGCTGGGGTTTTACTGTTTCGAGAGATTTTGATATGATCAGGAAAAAAAGGAATCGAAACTAGCTTTCACAGCATGAACAGTTGGTTTAAAAAGGGTTCTTGTGAATACAGGAACCCTTTGTGTATTGGACATTGAAGGCGGGAATAAATGCTGTTGATCGTTGTGCAGCATTTCAATCGGAGAATCAATAATAGAATCGGGGAGCCGGGAGTGTTAGTTGCTTGTGCGATTCGAGGGAGTTGGAGCTTATTCTGGGTCAAAGATGATACACCGGAAGATTTACTTCGAGAACGAAATTTGTTTCCCTTCGAGACCCCTGGCGGGGCCCTCCCTCCCCCGCCACCACCTCCGTTTTGCATAGGGCAGGGTTTCAGACAATATCATGCCTGATCGGTATTTCCAATCCCTGCTTCATACCAAATCCCTGTCGGAAGTTGTTAAGCTAATCGAAATTTTATGACTTCACCGAATCTGGCATGCATCGTCCGGGTCAATCAAATTCAAATATCAATTTACCTGGAATCAAAACCATGGGAAAAACACTGGTAAAAAATGGGAAAAAATGGATCGGGGATTTTATTTCCTGGAGAAAGGTTTATATCCCACTGTAAACAATACCCCTGCATTATTCAATTTTACCATACCAACCCCGATACCACGGATTGGGAGTTTGATATAAGGCTCCGCAAGAAGGGTCAGCTGTTTACTGAGATGATACTGGTAACCACCAGATACACCAATGACTGAAAATAGGTGCGTGTTTTCATTTTTGTAGGTGCGATCGTAATACTGCGACTGCCCCCATGTATTGCTATAATAATAGCCATAGGTCTCTCTTTTCATGATATAAGAGGAGACGGTACCCGCCAAAAACCAGTTGTGTTTTTTTACCCGGTTGAAATGATAAACCAGGGATAACGGGATCTCATAGACAAAGCAGTCTGCTTCCACTTTTTCGAGATTGTTGATTGGGTATGGCATTTTGTAGCTAGCAGAATCAGCATTGTATTTTTTATCGCCTGCGTAAAAGCCGGTGCGGATTACAAGGTTTTTGTTTAAAGCATAAGCCAGACCAAAACCGTATTGCAATTGCATGCGACCCGGCCTGTCGACACTCACGGCGCTGATATCAGGACCTGCAGAAAAATTGATATGGAATCTTTCACCAAACGAACTGCCCGATTTTTTTAAGGGTGTTATCTTCTCAGGTATCAATGCAGAGTCAACGGGTTCTGGTTGTTCGTTGATGTTCAGATCGCTTACATTTTCAGCAACTATTTTTGTTGTATTATGTGAATTATCGTTATTTATCTTTTGGGTAAGATCACTGGTAATGGAAGACGGATCAGGTGTTGGAATTCGTTTCTGTTCAGGCGAATGAACGGGAATCTGTGAATTGATAGGGTCGCTACTCACAGTGGGAAGTGTTACTGATAAATAGCTATTATCAGACCTGGGTTTAACTGGTTTCTTTACATTCTTATTTTGTGGCACCGGACTAGACTCAGTTATAGATTTGAGTTCAGACTGGTATTGTTTTATTAAATGTTCTGGCAGGTCGACTCTATCTACTTTTTTTGATGTATCCGGGGGAGTAGCGATAATGCTGGCATCTTTGGTAGAATGCGGCGATGACGAAGAGCTTTTGGTATCGGTATTTAGTGTAGTGGGTAAACTGTCTGGCTGCGCCTTCCTCGAAATAACAAAGTAGGTGGCGATACCGAGACCTAATAAAATAGGGAATAGCAGGAAAATAAATCTTCTTCTTTTCTTCTCCTGTGGCAGATGTTTATCCAGCAGCGCTTCCATCTCATCCCATGCTTTTTCGGGATGAGTGTAGTCGCGGTTTTCGCCTTCCATCATTTTCTTATTTAACTCATCAAACCACATTTTTTCTCAGTATTTCATTTTGTCTGAACAATATTTTCTGCAATTGCTTCCTGGCTTTTGCCAGGTTGGACTTGGACGTGCCTACTGAGATGCCCAGTTCCTTTGCGATCTCTTCATGACTAAAGCCTTCAATGATAAACAGGTTCAACACGGTACGGTACCCGGGTGTAAGGAATTTAATTGCATTCAATATTTCATCGTATGATATTTTCGAAATGGAATCTTCTTCGGGATCGGGGAGATGCATATAAGTTTCATTCAGCTCCTTCGCCATGCTATGTTTATGGTTTTTCCGGAAATGATCAATAGCCGTATAGATCATGATCTTTCGGAGCCATCCTTTAAAGGAGCTGATGGTGTCGGTATATGCTGGTTTAAAACGATAGATTTCAACAAATACTTTCAGGAAACCGTCATTGAGGATTTCGTTGGCATCTTCTTCGTGGGCGGTATATCGGTGGCAAATAGACATGGCATAGCCATAGAAAGAGCTGTATAGCGTTTTCTGGCTCTCCCTATTGTTCAGGGCGCATCCCCTGATATGTTTTTCCAATTCCTGCTCCGACAGCAAATCCGCTTGGTTTAGTTATGAATCGTACAACCAGGTGGAGAAAGTTGCCTTTATAAGTTACATTATTTTTCTGTGGGAAGGATCCATTCGATCTCGCCGAGGTCCAGGGTTTCTTCTATTCCATGTTCAATAACCAGGCGGCCATTGGGTAAAACAGATTTTATAAGCGCATCAAATACCCGGCTCCCCTTTTTCAGCTTTACGATCTGGTCTCGTTTGTAAAGGTTCGACAGATATTCCTGGTACAAGCTGTCAAAACCCTTAGAGATCAGCTGGTTAAAATATAAATCGATCAATTGGCAAAGCTTTTGGGCTAAACCGGCGGGGTCATGATTTTTAGAGGTGATCTGCTTGAGCGAGACCGGGTTTTTAAGTTCTTCGGGGAAAAATTCCTGGTTCAGATTTATGCCGATACCCACGATTGCCCACTGCCATTCGCCATATGAAGGATCCTCGTTTGCAGATCTGGTTTCGACGGTTTTTGCACCGATAATATTCTCGATTAAAATACCACCTGCCTTTCTGTCGCGCCAATACAGGTCATTAGGCCATGTAATGGCCACATTTCCGCCTGCATATTTACGCAAAAGTGCTAATCCCGCCAATGCGATACAGGCACTCAACTGGAACTGTTGGCCAATAGCCAGGGGGTGGGGATCCACGACCACACTCAATATCAGGCTGGAGTCGGGAGCTGCGGTCCATGATTTCCCACGCTGACCCTTCCCCGCAAGCTGCTCATGCGCGAAAAACGCGGTACCATGTTGTGCCAAACCAGCACGTACCTGCGTCAGGGCATAATTGTTGGTACTGTCAACGGAAAGGAGCTCAATAAAAGGCTCTCCAATGCGTGTGTCTGAGGAGGGTTCTGGCAATTAATTGCTATTTTTGGGCAAAGTAAATATGTTTAAGGCTAAGGATGAATTGTTTAGAATAGATTCTGCATTTACAAACCTTATCCAGGCCTACACATGATATGATAAACTAAAAAAAGAATTCATTATTGGAACAACTTGCTGTTTTATCTACGCGTAAAGTGAAAAGTGCATCCCGGTTAACGCAACGTTCAAAGATCATCAAAACCATTATTGCAGCTATCCAGGAAAAAAAGGGGGAGAATGTGATTGGCCTCGACCTGCGTAAGATCAACGAAGCCGTCGCTGATTTTTTTATCATATGTGAAGCCGGCAACCAGCCACAGATCAAAGCCATCGCCGACAATGTGGAGGAAAAAGTGAAGAAAATCTGCCACGAAAATCCTTATCACCATGAAGGTTATAAAGCTTTACAATGGGTGCTGGTTGATTATGTGAATGTGGTCGTACATGTGATGTTGCCGGAAACCAGGAAATTCTACAAGCTTGAAGAAATGTGGAGTGACGCATCGGTATTGAAATACGAGTAATGTTAAATGTTAAAGAGATCGAACTTTTTCTAATAAAAATTATTAATTAGCAGGAATACAGATACAATTATGCCGCAGGAACCATCCTATAATAAAAACGAAAAGAACCCGAATCCCCGATTTGGCAACCGCCCACCCGGGGAAGACGGTCAACCACCCCGCAAAGGTCCCAAATTCAGTATATATTGGATTTATGCTATCATTTTTGCCGTATTGATCGGCTTCCAGCTTTTCGGACCATTCTCATCCAACACAACACAGATAGATCAGTCCTATTTCCAGGAAATGCTGAAGGCTGGGGATGTAGATAAATACGTAGTTGTCTCCAATCGCAATCTGGTAAAGATTTATATCAAAAAAGGGTCCTTAACAAAATATGCCGACAAGCTCGAAAAGGGTGTGGTAAAAGCCAATCCCGAAGGGCCTCACATGAGTTTCAAGATCGTTTCCGGCGACTCATTTAAGGATGATATGAGGAAATTTCTTGCCGACAATAATATCACAAAAGACGTTGGTACTGTTGAAACAGAAAGCGACTGGTTTAGCAAATCACTGTCATTTTTACTTCCGATCCTGCTTTTTGTTGGACTTTGGATTCTGCTGATGCGCAAAATGGGTGGAGGTGCAGGCGGCGGTGCCGGGCCAGGCGGCATCTTTAATATCGGAAAATCTAAAGCGACTTTATTTGATAAAGGAACCAAGGTTAATATCACATTCGCAGATGTTGCCGGTCTCGACGAGGCAAAAGTGGAAGTGATGGAAATCGTAGACTTCCTGAAAAGTCCTAAAAAATATACAGCCCTCGGTGGGAAAATTCCAAAAGGTGCATTGCTGGTAGGCCCTCCGGGCACAGGTAAGACCTTGCTGGCAAAAGCGATGGCCGGTGAAGCCCAGGTACCCTTTTTTAGCCTCAGCGGTTCAGATTTCGTGGAGATGTTTGTAGGTGTGGGCGCAAGCCGGGTTCGTGACCTGTTCAAACAGGCGAGGGAAAAAGCGCCCTGTATCATTTTCATTGATGAGATCGATGCAATCGGTCGGGCCAGGGGCAAGAATGTAATGATGAGCAATGATGAGCGTGAAAGCACCCTCAACCAGCTCCTGGTGGAAATGGACGGATTTGGAACTGATGCGTGTATCATTGTACTGGCGGCAACCAATCGTCCCGATGTGTTGGATACCGCCCTGCTTCGACCCGGTCGTTTCGACAGGCAGATATCGATTGATAAACCTGATGTAAAAGGGCGTGAGGCGATATTTAAAGTACACCTGAAACCGATTAAGATCTCCGAGAAACTGGATGTACATAAACTGGCAGAACAAACACCGGGATTTGCCGGCGCTGATATTGCCAACGTTTGTAATGAAGCCGCCTTGATCGCCGCACGTAAAGGTAAAGAGGCCGTAGACATGCAGGATTTCCAGGATGCGGTTGACAGGGTGATTGGTGGACTTGAAAAGAAGAATAAGATCATTTCTCCCGAGGAAAAAAAGATCATCGCATACCATGAAGCCGGTCACGCGATCTGCGGATGGTATCTTGAACATGCTTACCCGCTTTTGAAAGTTACCATAGTACCCAGGGGTACTGCGGCCCTGGGTTATGCACAATACACACCGAAAGAACAATACCTATATAATACTGACCAGCTCAAAGACCAGATCTGTATGACACTGGGTGGAAGGGCCAGTGAGGATATATTCTTTGGAAAAATCTCCACCGGCGCTCAAAATGATCTGCAGCAGATCACCCGTACGGCTTATGCAATGGTTACAGTATACGGTATGAACGATAAGGTCGGTAATGTAAGCTTTTATGATCCTCAGCAAGAGACTTCCTTTACAAAACCTTACTCTGAAGAGACATCCAAATTGATTGATGAAGAGGTCAGAAGCCTGATCGAGACTTCGTATGAGAGAACAAAAAACCTGTTGATGGAGAAACGTGAGCAGGTGAGAATACTGGCTGAAGCGCTCCTGGATAAAGAGGTTTTATTTCAAAGTGATGTCGAAAGCCTGATAGGTAAGCGACCATTTGAAGAGAAAAAACCATTGGTCGACGATGAAGTGATCCCGGCAGAACAGGGTGAGATATCGGCGGGCGTGCCACCTTATGATAGCGACGTGACTAAGAAAGCCCTGCCTTAATACGTTAACACGGATTATTACAGTTTGTGAACTTATGAATGTTTCACCTGCCAAAGAAAATATACTGAAGAGAATAAGAAAGGCGTTGAGTCACTCAACGCCTCTTCCTTTTCCTAAAAGCGAAGGAAACGATTCTGTATTCCAGCCGGAACAGCAGGAAAAGGAGATTGAGTTCGCTGAGCAGTTTACCAAGCTGCAGGGACGTTTTATTTTTTGCATCAACCAGCAGGAACTTGCATTTCAACTTAGCAGCCTGGTCAAGAAAATGGATTGGCAAAAAGTGTTTTGCCTGGAAGACGAACTTATAAAAACCGCAGGTTCGCAGTTTGCCGACCGGATCGTGAAGAAGGAACTTGCCGATTGCGATGTTTCGATCACGGGATGCGAATGCCTGGTGGCCCGAACCGGTTCGATCGTCATGAGCTCGGCACAGAAAAGTGGCCGCAACACCAGCGTTTACGCGCCTGTTCATATTTGTATCGCTAATTATGACCAGTTGGTTTATGATATCAAAGATGCGCTACAGCTTGTAAAAGATAAATATCATCCGGCACTGCCCTCACTGATCACCTTTGCTACAGGACCCAGCAGAACTGCTGATATTGAAAAAACACTGGTTGTGGGTGTACATGGACCAAGGGAAGTGTATTTATTCCTCGTGGAGTCCTGATTATTTTGCCAACCGTTGTATTTTTAGCTTATGACTAATCATGCCTCGTACTATTTATTCGTCTATGGAACACTTCGCAGCGGATTTCATAACCCCGCCTACGAATATATCAGCCGCTATTTCAATTTTTTTGGCAATGCAAGGGTAAAAGGCAGGTTGTATGATCTGGGCGAATACCCCGCCGCCGCACCTACTCAGGACGATGCCTTTATAACTGGGGAATTATACATCATAAAAAATGAGAGGGAATTTTCCTGGGCTATCGGTCAGCTCGACGATTATGAAGGGGTAGTAGTGGAATCGGGCGAGCAGCGCTTATACCGTCGCGAAATTGCCGATGTATATATTAACGATGCGATTGTTCCTGCATGGGTTTACTGGTACAATGGTGATCTCAGCGGCAAACCGTTTATCAGTTCGGGAGATATAATGGATTATCTAAATAAAAAATGACCCTGAATAAAAAGATCTATTTTCTCTCCGACTTTCATCTTGGAGCTCCTGACCATGCAAGCAGCCTGGAAAGAGAAAAGGTTATCGTCGGGTTTCTCGACTCGATTAAAAATGATGCTGCCGAGATATTCCTGGTTGGCGATATGTTCGATTTCTGGTACGAATACCGGCAGGTGGTACCAAAGGGTTATGTAAGGCTGCTTGGTAAACTTGCCGAGCTCACCGATATGGGAATAACCATTCATTTCTTTGTCGGCAACCACGATATGTGGATGAAGGATTACTTTCAAAAAGAATTGAACATACCTGTTTATTTCTCGCCAAAGGAATTTGTGCGCGAGGGTAAAACGTTTATCATTGGACATGGCGATGGGCTGGGTCCGGGCGACCATGGCTACAAGCGCCTGAAGAAAATATTCCGAAACCCTGTTTGTCAATGGCTTTTTGGCATTTTGCCGCCGGTAGTTGGGATGGGTATTGCCAACTATATGAGCAGCCGGAGCCGCGCCCAGACCGGGGCTTCTGAGGAGGTTTTCCTGGGTGAAGAAAAAGAATGGCTGATCATTTACTGCAAGGAAGAGTTGCAAAAAAGAAATATCGATTTTTTTGTGTTTGGGCATAGACACCTGCCCATAGATTATCGTCTTGGTAATAGCCGGTATATCAACCTGGGCGACTGGATACGTTATTATACTTATGCTGTCTTTGACGGGGCTGAGCTGGAATTGAAGTCATTTAAAGGCAAGGAAGGGAAAATCATCCGGAATTAAAATGGGAAAACGATTATATACAGTTTTGGTCCTGATGTTTGCACTGGGGTCGGTGTACGCGCAAACTGAAAGTTCATTCCGCCTGGAAAAAGTTATCACAGGTGATATAGCTGCGTTTACGGTTGATAATCTCGACAATATTTACCTGCTTAGCAGCAGCAACCAGGTGAAGAAGTTAAATCCCAACGGTGATTCGGTTGCCATATTCAACGATGTAAAGAAATTTGGACAGGCATCCCTGATCGACGTTTCGAACCCGTTGAAAGTGCTGCTGTACTACAGCGATTTCGCAACTGTAGTCGCCCTGGACCGGCTTATGACGATCCGCAATACGATCGATCTCAGACGTTCCAATATTTTCCAGGCAAGAGCAATTGGCCAGTCATACGACAATAAAGTTTGGATCTATGACGAAGTGGATAACAAGCTTAAGAAAATTGATGAGGAAGGTAAGCTCTTGTTAGAGACACCCGATTTCAGGCAACTATTCGGTGAAGCGCCATCCCCCCAGAAGATATTCGACCAGGATCAATTGGTTTACCTGTACGATTCAGCCAAAGCAATTTTTGTTTTCGATTATTATGGTGCGTTAAAAAATAAAATACTGATCTCAGGATGGCAGAATTTTAAGGTAGCCGGAAAGTATATTTTTGGTTCCTCCGGCAATAAGCTGTTCAGGTATGATATCTCAACTTTTCGGGTGGATGAATGGGTACTGCCTGATGCCCTGCACGAAAGCACTTCTTTCAATTTTAGCGCCACCCGGCTTTATGCCCTGAAAAAGGACCGCATTGAAATTTATAGCTTTCACTAAACGAATGCTGGTTGGATTTGATAATTTCGAGTCATAATCGTTTTCTTCTATGGATCAGTTCCTTGACCAGGTTTGGCTCGACAATACGATCAGAAATTACCTGGTTGTAGTTGGGATCATATTATTCGTTGTCCTGGTTAAAAAATACGTTGCTCATTATATCGCTGGCTTCCTTTTTCATTTTATCAGGGCAGTCTGGAAAGATGTCGATAAAAGATCTTTCACCAACCTGGTTTCCAGGCCACTTGGGATATTCCTGGCTATATTCGTCTCGATCGTCTCCATCTACAAACTCAATTTCCCGTCGCAACTGGATGTAGATATTTACCGGCTCACCTTAAAAGAACTTTTACACACCATAGCTTCGCTTGTACTGATTATTTCATTTATCCGGCTTTTACTAAGAATAATAGATTTTGTTGCCCTGATCCTGAACACCAAGGCAGACCGTACCCCCGACACCACCGATAACCAGCTCGTCGTTTTTTTCAAGGATTTTTTTAAGGTGCTGATCATTATTGTCGGGGTGTTGATGATACTCAAGTTTACTTTTGGCTACAGGATCACCAACCTGCTGACCGGACTGAGTATCGTGGGTGCCGCCATTGCGCTGGCGCTTCGTGAAAGCCTGGAGAACCTGATCGCCTCCTTTATAATTTTTTTCGACAAACCCTTCAGTATTGGAGACGTGGTAAAAGTGCACAGTTTTACAGGCACGATCGAGAAAATCGGGTTGAGAAGTACTAAGATCAGGACGGATCAAAAGACTTTTATAACGGTACCCAATAAACAAATGGTCGATAGTATAATCGACAACCATTCCCTGCGCACACAAAGGAAAGGAGAATTGAAACTGGAGATCAGCCTGGCCGCCACTTCGGAGCAGCTGGATCGACTGGTCACCGGCGTAAAGGCATTGACTGGCCGGAAAGAAATTGAATCATCTACCGTGTTGTTAAGCGATATCAGTTCCAACGCTTATATCATCACGATAGATTATTTTACCGGGCCTATTACAGCTTCCGAGTATAATGAGGTGAAGGAAAAATTGAATTTCGATGTATTGAAAATGCTGGAATCGCTACAGGTGGAACTCGCCGGCGCTAATACTGATATCAGGATCAATCAACCGGTTAGTTCCTGATGCTATTTACCTTTTAGATACTAAACATACGAAACCAATCCGAACAATTCGGGTGATTACTTCGTGGCAATTTCTGTGATCTCGTTTTCCACCATTCCTGTCCGTCCATATTCCACCACACGTCCTAACTCTTTTCCTTCCTTCATCACGATAACAGTGGGTACGTTTGTTACATTGAATGCATCACTCAGGTGACTGATGGTTTTTTTATTGCGGTCAACTCCTATCCCCGTCAGGCGTTCATTGGGAAAACCTGCTGCATCGAGGAAAGGGAATAGTTTTGGAATGATTACATGCGAGTCTTCGCACCAGGTACCCAGGAATACGATCAGCTGGATACTGTCTTTTTGTTTGGAGAATTTAATGGCAGTTTCCTTTTCTGCGGGGTAGGGTTTGAGGTTTTGGGTATACCATTTAAAATCGGGGTCCTTAGTGATCAGGTCCTTTGAAAGGATTCCTTTGAGTATCTTTTGTCCGCCATTTTCCCGGATCACCTCATATTGTGTCTGGGAGAAGCTTACAACGGCGATAAGGGCAAACAGGATTAAAAACAAGGGTTTCTTCATGCTATCTATTATAATTTGTAGTAATTAGTGGCTCTCACATAGATGAGCGGCCGGATATTATAGTTGCAAAGTAAATATGAAAAAATCAGGCTGTCAAACACTGGCGGGTTACCGGGAATGTAAATAATCCTTAAATACCTGCTTTCAATTCCAGCAAAAAGGATTTGATCTTTTCCAGCGATTGGATCATGTCGAATTTTTCTTCGGCCTTTTTATTCATTTTCAGGTATTCCTTTGCGCCTTCGATGGTGAATTTGCGCCGCCTGAGCAGGTCGTAGATCAGTACCAGGTTTTTTATGTCAACAGGGCGGAAGAAGCGGTCGCCCTTGCGGTTCTTGCGTGGCTGAAGGATATCAAACTCTGTTTCCCAGTAACGGATCAGTGACTGATTTTCCTTGAACATTGTAGCCACTTCACCGATCGAATAATACTGTTTTTGAAACAGAATTTCGTCTGCAGGTATTTCAATCAGGTCAGCGTTGATCCCGATATCTTTCAGAGACCGGCGACCCCGGGTAGAACCCTGTTTTTTATGAATCTCAACAGGTATCGGTGTGGGAGCGGTTTCAACCTTCACT
>ENA-UOUJ01001367-UOUJ01001367.1-activated-sludge-metagenome-genome-assembly--contig:-NODE-1367-length-12940-cov-4.069693_pt1 | contig 12940 bp, 13 predicted proteins | sample MGYA00249839_ERZ747224 | MGnify/ENA primary metagenome ERZ747224 (study PRJEB28782, sample SAMN03220277) | activated sludge metagenome | biome: wastewater; feature: sewage sludge; material... | reverse complement strand
AAAGAAGATGAAGAAATAATAAAGGATTTTTTCGTACAAATACTGAATGGCTTGAATAAATTTCGGCCTACTATGCGTAATTTTTTGTGGCATTCTGCTGGAAAGAAATAAATCTTTATCCCGCTGATGTTGATTTTTTCTGCAGCACTACGCGAAAAAAAAGTTTTTCAATAACGGTGTAATTGCATCGAGCACATCAGGCTTATCTGAAACAACGCGTTAGGGATTGCAGCGGAAACCGAGGTTGAAGCGGAAAGCCCGACCCCACCTTCGGTGGGGGAACGCCCCAATAATGAAATATCAAACCTATGATTACACCACTTTACAGCAGTAAAATGTACTATCGGGAGGCATTATTCCGTAAATTGCCGCACAAAATAAATTTGCAGCCGTATGGATTTGGAATTCAACAAAAATGAGGATGCCCTGAAAATGGCCTGGAGTGACATCAAGAAAAAACTGGATAAAATTTATGAAGGCGGTGGTAAAAAAGCAGCCGAAAAACAAAAAGAAAAAAACAAACTTACCGCACGCCAGCGTATTGAATATTTATGTGATGAGGATAAACCTTTTATTGAAATAGGTGCCTTTGCGGGATATGAGATGTATGAAGAACATGGTGGTTGTCCGGCCGGAGGCACTGTGAGTGGTTTGGGTTACGTGAGTGGACGGCAATGTATTATTGTTGCGAATGATCAAACTGTGAAGGCCGGAGCCTGGTTTCCGATAACCGGCAAAAAAAACCTGCGCATGCAGGAAATTGCCATGGAGAATAAACTCCCTATCATTTACATTGTGGATAGTGCCGGCGTTTTTCTGCCTATGCAGGATGAGATTTTTCCTGACAAAGAGCATTTCGGACGCATTTTCAGAAACAACGCACGCATGAGTGCTATGGGTATCACACAAATTGCTGCCGTTACCGGTGCCTGTGTAGCCGGAGGCGCTTACCTCCCCATTATGAGCGATGAAACCCTGATGGTGGAGGGCAATGGCTCCATTTTTCTGGCCGGCCCCTATCTGGTGAAAGCCGCGGTGGGTGAAAACATTGATGCCGAAACCCTCGGGGGCGCTCAAACGCACAACGCAATCTCCGGTATTGCTGATTATCAGTTTAAAACCGAACAGGAATGTTTAGACCAGGTGAAACGCATTATGGGAAAGCTCTCGGCCCCCGCTACTGCCGGATTTAACCGCATTGCCCCTCAACCACCCGCTCCCGGCACTCAACATATTTATGGCATTGTAGCAGAAGGCAATACCAAGCCTTATAATATGCTTGATTTGATTGATGGATTGGTGGATAAAGACTCTTTTGACGAGTTTAAAAAAGATTACGGCAAAACCATTGTATGCGGTTATGCCCGCATCGACGGATGGGCCGTAGGCATTGTGGCCAACCAACGCCTTGTGTTGAAAAGCAGCAAAGGTGAAATGCAGATGGGCGGCGTGATTTACAACGACAGCGCCGATAAGGCCGCTCGCTTTATTATGAACTGTAATCAGAAAAAAATTCCACTGGTGTTTCTGCAAGATGTAACAGGATTTATGGTGGGCAGCCGCAGCGAACATTCCGGCATCATTAAAGATGGCGCCAAACTGGTGAATGCGGTAGCCAATTCCGTGGTGCCAAAAATCACCATCATTGTGGGCAATTCCTTCGGGGCCGGAAATTATGCGATGTGCGGCAAGGCCTACGATCCGCGCTTCATTTACGCATGGCCTACTGCAAAGATTGCCGTAATGGGTGGTGAACAAGCCGCTAAAACCATGTTGCAGATTCAGGTTGCCGCGCTGAAAGCAAAGGGTGAAACTGTTACACAGGAAGAAGAAAAAGAAATTCTCAGCCGCATAACGGACAACTATACACGACAAACCAAACCGGAATATGCTGCCGCACGGTTATGGGTAGACGCCATTATTGATCCGGGACTTACCCGTCAGTATATTTCTGAAGGCATTGCCGCTGCCAACCACAACCCGGAAATACCGGAATTTAAAACGGGTGTATTTCAGGTGTAATGCAGGTACTCATGTACACAGATGGTTCTTCGAGGGGCAACCCCGGGCCTGGTGGTTACGGTACACTCCTCCTGTTTAACCACCATACCAAGGAATTATCGCAAGGCTACCGGCTCACCACCAATAACCGCATGGAACTGATGGCCGTGATTGCAGGACTGAAAGCCCTGAAACGGCGCGACCTGCCCATACACATTTATAGCGACAGCAAATATGTGGTGCATGCCGTTGAAAAAGGCTGGCTGAACAACTGGTTGAAAACCGGATTTAAAGGAAAGAAAAACCGCGACCTCTGGGAATTGTACCACACCCTGGCAAAGGGATTGAACATTCAATTACATTGGGTGAAAGGCCATGCCGATAACCCCTACAACAACCGATGCGACGAACTGGCTACCACCGCCGCGCTCGGCAAACACCTTCTTTCCGATACCGGTTATGAAGCAGGTATTTAACAACCAGATATAAAAAAAGGCTGTCTGTTCAGACAGCCCTCTAACTTTCTTTTGAATTTTTACGCAACCGCACGACGGCTACTGAAATGCGTGATCAGGGCATATCCACCAAACAATATCCCGCAATAAGCCAAATCATTTACAATACCATTTTTCAAAAATGGCAACCCGGCCACCAGACTGGCATTCAATCCTGCTAAATCTTTAGTGTACATGCCTTCAAATGCCCATACACCGGTATTGCTCACCAGATAGAACAATATAGAGGAAGCAATAGAAAATCCGGTAATGCGCAACACGCCGGGTTTCTGAATGCCGAAACCTATCACCGTAATGAGTGCCAGCAATGCATAATTCACTACCTGGCCCATACCCCAGAAACCAGGAGCAATGTTGAAGACTTCAAACAGCACATCGGATAGAAACATGGCAAGTAATGGTAATAAAAATGCATATTTCTTATCTGCTATAACCGCGCCGGAAAATAAGGCCATGGCAATAATTGGACTAAAATTAAACGGATACAGCACTAAGCGGCTGGCTGCAGCAGCAAAAATCAACAAGGCCGCCCATATAAAAACATTCTTTCTGTTCAGGTTCATGATTTTGGTTTTGGCAAAAGTAAGCAATAATTAAAAACCGATTAAAAAACGGATGATTCGTGGTGAATTGCTCGTGGATATTTTTCTCAGCCTCCCTAATTTCAGGCATGGCCGCACACAATGATACAGGAAAAGAAGGCGAAGCGCTCGCCATTGCTTTTTTCAGGGAACGAGATTACCTCATCCTCCACACCAACTGGCGTTGGCGACATCTTGAAATTGACCTCGTGGCTACCAAGGGCAATTACCTGCACTTTATTGAAGTGAAAACACGTACCTCAGAAAAATTTGGGAAACCGGAAGCCGGTGTTAGCCGAAAGAAACTACGCAACCTACAGGATGCCGCAGCCGCCTACCTGCATACGTATCCTACAAAAAAAAGGGTGCAATTTGATGTGTTATCGATTTTAATTTCTCCGGCAGGACCAAACTTCACCCTGATAGAAGACCATTATGTATGGTGATTTGACTCAGCCAGCAACACCGTGAATTGCATGTCTAATCCGCCGGCATGGTTATACACCGCATCAATAAACGCAGGGCCGTAGGCCGCATACAATCCAGCTACATTCTCCACCCGTTCCTGCAACGAACCTCCCGGAAAATACATTTCCCTGAACGAATGTATTTGCTGCAACACCAACTCATGTTGCTTCTTACTACGGTTCAATAATTTTTTCTCCAACTGCTGTATTCGTTGTATGGCTTTGTGCGCTAAGGCATTGACATGTTTTTCGAGAGTGGCATCTACCGCAACCGCTTGTGCTTTCATTCGGTTATATACTTCCTGTATTTCGTGCATAGCATCATCCAATTGAATGCGCTCGCCTTCTTTCATACGGATAAACTCCTGCACCAGTTTCGTTTCGGGTAAAAACATTTTTTCAACCGGTAAACCCCAACGATTCCATTTGTCTGCAACCTTTTTTTGTAATGCGAGATAGGAGTTGCGCAAAATGAGTACAGGATACGGCTGCCGCTTCAAAAACTTTTGTTAGCTCCAGCCAGTAACCCAACTCACCACCTCCTCCAATGAAAGCTACATTGGGCAAAATCATTTCCTGAAAAAGTGGACGAAGAATTACATTCGGACTACATCGTGCGGGCGATTCTTCAAAACGCTTCATCAGTTCATCCTGAGTGATGTTTTTAAAAATCCCTTCTGCCGTAAAGGTGTGGTCGGTTTCACGGTCAATGCGCACACGGGCATCTCCTTCCAAATAAAATAAATTCAAGGGCCGCCCTCCGGCCTGCACATTGTAATGCGATGGAAATTGTTCAATGGTTTCGCGCACGGCTTTATAGGAAAACCCTTCTGCCAACTCTTTATGGGCAACGGGTAGAAACGATTTTTTCAGTTCATCCGAATCCGGATCGAGTACCACCAACCCATACGGCCCCAGCAAATGGTGTACAAGTATGTGCGTGGCATCCGCAATTTTTCGTCCGGGTGTATACGCTTTTCTGAATAGGTCAACGATAGCTGCACCATGGGAGGTAACACCTAATTGTGCATACATCTCTTCAATGAGGTCGGTTAGTTCCTTATCTACCTGCATCCTGCCCACAGCTCCCTGCTGCGGTGTTTGCCAGGTATATTTTTTCCCGTTCACCACTGCATGTCCCAGCTCTTCCAAATCAGCATCTTCACTGCCTATATAATACACCGGAACAAAACGATAGCCCGTAAGGGTTGATTCCAACTCCGTTGCCAAACGCACGGCATGCACCATTTTATAGATACTGTACAATGGGCCCGTAAACAGATTGGGTTGATGGGCGGTGCACACAGTGAATGTATTTGAATGATTTAGCAGTTCAATGTGCTCTAACACTTTAGGATGTTCAGGCAAACCGGCATATTGCTGTTTGAGCACACTCACCAGTTGCTGACGATGTACCGGAAATAACTCACGTTGAGCAATAGACGCTTTTATACCCGAAAGGTCTGGGCTATGTCTGTAAAACGATTTTAAGTCTGGACGCTGCGCCAGATAGTCTTCTATTAAACCCTTCAGGATGCCTGTATCGGCATACGGAATTTTTTGTGATGTACAGTTATCGGGCATGCTGGTTCGGGTTTAAGATTCGGGCTGAACGGTTACGCTTCCTTCCAGGTCGTAATCGTATGCTTTTTCTATCTGCACATACACAAATGTACCCGGTTCCAGTTTTTTCCGGCTATGGATGATAACTTCATTATCTACTTCCACACTGTCAAATTCTGTTCGTCCGATATAACGCCCCGCTTCTTTTCTGTCGATGAGTACTTTCAAGGTCTTGCCTACTTTTTCGCGGTTCTTTTCCAGGCTAATTTCCTGTTGCACATCCATAATTTCCTGCGCGCGGGCCTCTTTTTCTTCGGCCGGTACATCATCTGCCAGTGCATAGGCACCGGTTTGTTCTTCATGGCTGTAGGTGAAGATACCTACGCGGTCAAAACGCATGCGCTCTAGAAAACTTTTCAGTTCCTCCACATCTTCACGGGTTTCGCCGGGGAATCCTGCAATCAGTGTGGTGCGTAAACATATTTCGGGTATGCGTAACCGTATGTCATGTATGAGCACCTCCATTTCTTCACGGGTAATCTGGCGTTTCATGGCTGACAGCATGTTGTTCGATGCATGTTGCAGCGGCATATCAAGGTATTTGCAAATATTATCGCGCTCCTTCATCACGTCAATAATCTCCATCGGAAACTTCGACGGATAGGCATAATGCAGGCGAATCCATTCCAGTCCGGGTATATCGGCCAAACGGTGCAGTAATTCAGGTAAGGCTCTTTTCTTATAAATGTCGAGTCCGTAGTACGTCAGTTCCTGTGCAATCAGCATAATTTCCTTCACCCCACGGCTCACCAGCAAACGCGCTTCTTCTACCAATGATTCTATGGTACGACTCACGTGCCCGCCCCGCATCAGCGGAATGGCGCAAAACGTACAGGTACGGTTACAGCCTTCGCTGATTTTCATGTACGCATAATGTTGCGGAGTAGCCAGCATGCGCTCACCTACCAATTCCGCACGGTAATCGGCATCAAAACGCTTGAGAATTTGTGGCAATTCCATCGTTCCGAAAAAGGCATCTACCTCCGGAATCTCTGCCTCCAGGTTATTGCGGTAGCGCTCGCTCAGGCATCCCGTTACATACACTTTATCCAATTTCCCGCGCCGCTTCAACTCCACATTATCCAAAATGGTATTGATACTTTCTTCCTTGGCCTTATCAATAAATCCGCAGGTGTTGATGATAACAATGTTATGATCCAGTGTTTCATTTTCATGCACCGCCTCAATGTCGTTGGCACGAAGTTGTCCACTCAATACTTCACTATCTACCATGTTTTTACTACACCCCAGTGTAATGATATTGACCTTGTCTTTTTTTAACGTTCTTGCCTTCATAAATGAGTGGCAAAGGTAGGCAGTTTTTACGCCTGAAACGCCACCTGCCGGTATGGTTGGAATGGATTTATAACATATTGTTTTAATTTATCCATGGCCATTAAACCGTTCAAAGGTTTGAATCTCTTTTAAATTTTTGATACTTTTACCCGATGAACCTGAATTCACCTGTGAAGGTTGCTATTCTCGATTTATACGACGGTGTTGAAAACCAGGGCATGCGTTGTATCCGGGAAATAGTACATCAGTTTGCTGACCTCCACCAACTGCCGCTTCAGCTCGATGAATTTGAAGTGCGCAACAAGTTGGAAGTACCCGACGCCTCTTACGATGTGTAGATTTCAACCGGCGGCCCGGGGAGTCCGATTGATAGCGAAGGCAGCGAATGGGAAACGGCCTACTTCAACTGGCTGCATGCTGTGGAAACGCACAATACCCAATCCGATCAATCGCATAAAAAATACATTTTTCTCATTTGCCATTCGTTTCAGATTGTAAGTCGCTATTTAGAAATCGGGCACGTATCGAAACGCAGAAGCACTTCGTTTGGTGTGTTTCCGATTCACTACCTAGAAGACGCTCAACGGGAACCCGTATTCGAAGGACTAACCGATCCTTTCTATGCGGTAGACAGTCGCGATTATCAGCTCACACAACCCAATCTGCAGCGCATTCGTGCACTGGGTGCAAAAATTCTGGCAATTGAAAAAAATCGTCCGCATGTACCATTGGAGCGTGCCATCATGGCCATCCGTTTTAATGAATACATGATTGGTACACAGTTTCATCCGGAAGCCGATGCCATGGGGATGCTGTTGCACCTGCAAACGCCGGAACGCAAAGCAGTGGTGATAGAAAACCACGGGCTCGCCAAATGGGAATCCATGATTGAGCAACTCAACGATCCCGACAAAATCATGTTTACCTATGCACACATAATTCCGAACTTCCTTCAACAAGCCGTAGGCCGGGCACTAACGGTTACCACCTAAACGCAGTTCAACATCAGAATGCGGATATACCCGTTCCTAAACACCTAATGCCTGCGTCTCTGTATTATAATTTTTACAAGGGCGTTCCCCGCCGCGGCGGGGCGGGCTTTCCGCTGCAACCCTTCCGCTGTCGGGTTTTCGCTTCAATCACTAACGCAAATCCTACGCACCTACCAATCCCGTTCTGATTAAAAACCGCCTATTGTTTTACCAACTCCATTTAAACCTTTATGTGGTAATGACCGGTTACGCTAATTAATCTATCCTCATGCGCACAGCGAAATTTTCAACGAAATCCTTCCGCAAGGCTTTTTACTTTTTCCTTATATTAGCCTAAATATTGTGTATGGTACCGCATCTCAGAAAACAATTCAATCAACATTTTACTGAAGAGAAATACGAAGCCTACATCCGCGATATTGAAAATATGCATCCCGGCGCACTCGATTTCAGGGTGGCAGAAACACCGGTGTTTGTTCCGAAAGATTTTACGCAATCCATGTTAAGCGCGTGCGACAGCATCATAGACGTGATTACGCGGGATGATTTCAAACAAATCACCCAAAGAAGTATTCCATCAAACCTAAACGTACCCGGTGAAAATGACCGTCCCGAATTTTTGATTTTTGATTTCGGGGTTTGTGAAAATGCCAATGGAAAACTTGAACCCCAACTCATAGAAATGCAGGCCTTCCCTTCTCTCTTTGCCTATCAGAGTTGCATGAGCCAAATCACTGAACAATATGCCGGCGTACCCGATGATTTTTCTGCCTACCTCAGTGGCTTCAACAGTGAAACCTACGCTGAATCCCTGAAACAAATCATCCTGAACGGCCACGCACCGGAACATGTAATCCTGCTTGAAATATATCCGGCTCAACAAAAAACCCGAATCGATTTTTACTGCACTGAAAAAATGCTGGGCATACAACCGGTATGCTTAACGGAACTCCTGGTAGAAGATAAACAATTGTACTATATGCGCCGGGGCGTGAAAACACCGGTACACCGGATTTTCAACCGGTTAATATTCGATGACCTCCACCAACAGGAAGGCTGGCAGCAAATGACCGACCTCACACAGGAACTCAACGTAGAATGGGTGCCGCATCCCAATTGGTTTTATCGCGTAAGCAAATTCACGCTTCCGTTTATTGATCACCCCAACGTGCCCGATAGCTTTTTTCTGAATGAGTTATCGCAGCCTGTTCAACTTTCAGATTATGTTTTAAAACCCCTGTTCTCTTTTGCCGGTATGGGCGTGGTTATTGACGTAACACAGGAAGATATCGATAAGATACCAGACCCTGAAAACTGGATTCTGCAAAAGAAAGTGCAATACGCCGATGTCATCCTCACGCCCGATGAACCTGCCAAAGCAGAACTCCGGCTATTTTATTTCTGGGATAAAACATGGGACCGTCCAATAGCAGTACACAATCTCGCACGCCTCAGCAAAGGAAAAATGATTGGCACACGGTACAACAAAAACAAAACCTGGGTAGGTGGCACCATCGCCTACTTTGAAAAATAAATGATATGAAAGGAATCCAACGGTTCGAACATTACCTGAACGAGATTGAAAGCAAATTGCATGCGTTAAAATCTGATACGCCCGTGGGTGAACAAATGCTGCACTCTAACATCAGAACACCTTTCTTTATGCTGGAATCGCTTGCGCGTATCTATGGCAGCATTTCCAACAACCCTTGGTTTGATAAATTAAAAGACCAGTCCAAAGCAGTGGAAGATGCCATCGGAGTAGCTGACCATTACGTAATGGGCTATGCTACTTTATCAACTGTGCCCGACATACCGACCGACGTGCTGGAATCGGTGAAGCAACATATTCCGGAGGCGTATCATGCACTGGAAAGTCTGATGTCAGAAAAAAACTGGCTCAACGGTAAACGGATTAAAAAAATCAGAAAGAAACTCACACAGGTTGAATGGCTGAAAGAGAAAAAAGAAATTCAGGCACTATACCAGTTTTTTGAAAAAGAAATGGATGAAACCATCGCATTCTATCAGCAAAACCCCGTGTTTACGGATATGGAAAACCATGTGCATGAATTGCGCAGGAAGTTACGGTGGATCAGCATTTACGCTACGGCTTTGCGCGGAGCCGTGCAACTCACAGAAACCGGACACATCGATCCTGCTCTTGAAAAATATCAAACTGCAACCATCGTTACTTCTCCCTATAATCAATTACCTGAAGAAGGTGACCATAAATATGTTTTGCTGTTCGACAAAAAAAGATTCTACGCCCTGAGCTGGATGATTGCTGAATTAGGCAACATCAAAGACCTCGGGTTATTGAATGAGATGATTGAAGAAAGCGGCCACACACATCATGAAGGCTGGAACCCTCCAGAAAAAATGAACGAAGCGTTGTTGGGTAAAGCCACTGAAATCTGCAAGTGTTTCTTTGAAGAAAATCACCTGGCGCAATTAATTTATGGAATAGGTAAAAACTAAGCGATTGCCTGCAAAGAAAGGAGCTGGTTTAGTTTACAAACCACCAGCGTATTCCAAAGCGAATAATTAATCCCGGTGTGGGATAATGTGGAGAGGAGAAATTATTGTGGGTGAAACCAAAACCATTTTCAAAACTCATGGTGTTCAGGTTTTCTGCACGGATGTATCCGGTAAAGGATTTAATCCTGAAATGCAGGTATGCCGCCACATCCGGCCGGTTGCGAATTTGAAAAGTATCCTGTACTGAAAACTGACTGATTACCGGAGAGAAATTATCGGCGGTATATGGTGTGTAATACCGCACTTCCAGCCCCGTACTCAGGTTAAGGTTTTTGAAGAAGGTGCCCTCAAATGCCAAACGGTTGCGCGTGTATAGTAACGGTACATTCACCGGCGACTCCGCGCCTGCCTGCTGCAAGGTTACATCTGAATACAAAAACCATTTTTTCGACAAACGTGTTTTGCGTGCAGCAGATACCTGTAATACTTGTATAAGGTCAGCGGATTGTTCGGGCTGCTTATATCCTGAAAAATACAGATAGTTAGCAATAATATGGCTGCTAAATCCTAAAGTGAATCGCGGGTTCATGGCAGTGGCACCCATGATAATGTGGTTTTCTTTATTGAAACCGGTGGCTCCGGTGAGGTTGAATGCCGAGGCTGCGTTGAATATAAGCGAAGGACTCCTGTTCACATTTTGAAAATGCAATTGGATGTTCCCCCATTGTTTGTTGAGGTAACGGTTAAGGCTACCCTGAACCATATAATCACCATTATTGAAACCGGCAACATACAACCTTCCCTTCAGCAGCATGTCCCACTTTTTATTTCGCGTGCGGTTTCGATATTCTCCGTGGGCAATGATGTTGAATAGCTTTTCATCTCCTGTGGGCAGGTCACCCCTTATGCTTTCATATGTGGCACCTAATTGCAGAAACTGAGCCGCATTTTTGGCATCGGGAAAAGTAATGACCGATAAGTCATTCGATAAAATCTTCCATCCCTCAAACAATTGAAACGTATCCTGCGGGCGATCCAATGTAATATCGTACCAATTCGAATAAATCGCCGAATCAGCATATACATCCCGGTAACGATATGTTTGTGTATTGTACTGTATCGTATGTTGTATGCGTAAACGGGGATAGAACAAATATTCCGTGGTACTGTCGTTGATGGCAATAGAATCGCGTTGGCCAATATCCCAACTTTGACGTAACAGGGCATTGAATTGTTTGTAGGTAATACCGGTGTTTACGGTGGTGGCAAACGGATTGGTTCTAAACCCTGAATTATTGCCAAAGTTCACCGGTACGCTGAAACGGTCGGTTCGGTTAGGATCTTTCAATACTGTATCGGCGGTAATACCTCCATTCTGTGAGGCACGCAGGGTATTACCTGTAAGCACCAGGGTTCCGTTATATCTTTTGCGTTTACCCTGATAATGCCCAAACAACCGGTAGTTGTTGTGGTTGGTATTTTGAGCAACAAAAAAACCGGGAGCACTGATTAACCGGTAATCGAACCCGAAATTGATATTCGGCCGGGGGTTTTGCGTGTGCATGGCCTGCAACATCTGTTCCTTTCCCGATGCGAGTTGATATCCCAGCATCGAAAACGGCCGTGTGGTACGATAAATCTTTGTCTCTTCAGGCTTAAAGGTATATATATCATACGCATGAAACCCTGCATCAAACCCTTCTTTTTTATACGGATTAAAAATCAATGACTGGGTTGCAGACCCATGGTTTCCCAGGTGTTGATGGTGGGTGGGAATGGAAAAATAAGTATCAAAATTGTGAATGCTGGAGTCAATCGGATTTCTCCGCGTAGAATCGAGATAACGAAAACTTATGGTAATAGAATCCTTTAAATCATCACGTTGCTGAAAGCCAATGTTTGAGGTATCGCGGTTCACCGTCCCTCGGTTGAGCAACCTTCCCGGCGCACCGGTTTGTCCGCCCGGCCGCTGTACATCTGCATCCAGCACCTGCGCATACAGTGTGGCTGAACACAAACAAAGCAGTACAAGCGGAATGGCTTTCAACATATCGTGTACGCGTTACTGTTACAGCTGCCCTACCAGCTCCTTGAAAATATGTGTCAGTTTGGGTTCGGCGGCCTGTGCTGCTTCCAACACTTCCTGATGGGTAATAACATTCTCTTCCTCACGTATACCCAGGTCGGTGATTACACTCATCGCGAAAACAGTCATGCCCATGTGCACAGCGGCAATCGCTTCCTGTACGGTACTCATCCCCACAGCATCGGCGCCCATCAAGTGAATCATCCGGTATTCGGCACGGGTTTCAAAAGTTGGACCGGTCACTCCGAGATATACACCGGTTTTCAAATCATAGCCAGCCGCCTTGCCAATTGCCATGGCTTTGCTCATGAGTGCTTTGCTATACGGCTCGCTCATATCAGGGAAACGGGTGCCGAGTTCGGGAATATTTTTTCCAATCAACGGGTTATGCTGAAAGAAACTCACGTGGTCTTTAATCATCATCAAATCACCTACTTTGAAATCCACATTGGTGCCACCGGCTGCATTGCTGAGCAACAGATGGGTAACGCCTAAAAACTTCATCACGCGTATCGGGAAAACCACTTCCTGCGGACTATATCCTTCATAATAATGGAATCTGCCGGCCATGGCTACAATTTGCCTGCCTGATAACTTTCCGAAAATTAACTTGCCGCTATGGCCTTCCACGGTACTTACCGGAAAATGCGGAATATCACTATACGGAATCTCTGCTTCTATCTCCATTTCACGGGTAAAACTGCCCAGGCCGCTCCCCAACACAATACCGGCCTGTGGTGCGGTTGGATACCTTTTTTGAATATACGCTACTGCTTCCTGAATCTTTTCTAAAATATCCGTCATTACATTAAAATTTGAATTGCAAATGTAACGATACTGCTTTAAAAGACCTTCCCGTTCATACATTCGGTTTTGCCTCAATGGGCGGATTGGTTAT
>ENA-UOUJ01001366-UOUJ01001366.1-activated-sludge-metagenome-genome-assembly--contig:-NODE-1366-length-12956-cov-3.942640_pt1 | contig 12956 bp, 6 predicted proteins | sample MGYA00249839_ERZ747224 | MGnify/ENA primary metagenome ERZ747224 (study PRJEB28782, sample SAMN03220277) | activated sludge metagenome | biome: wastewater; feature: sewage sludge; material... | reverse complement strand
CGCCGGACAGCTTGCGCTGGCGCTGGTGCGCGCGCAGCTTCGCCGCCCGGCTGGAAATCGCCACGCAGGCGACGGACACTTGCGCAACAGGATCATCGACGCGCTCCCCTACGCCCTCACCGCATCCCAACGGCAAGCCGTCGCGGCGATCATCGACGACCTGCGGCAACCGGTGAGGATGCTGCGGCTGCTTCAGGGCGATGTCGGCTCGGGCAAGACCGTGGTCGCGCTGCTGGCCGCCTGCGCGGTGGCCGAATCCGGCAAGCAGACGGCGTTGATGGCGCCGACCGAGGTTCTCGCCCGCCAGCATATCAAGACCATCGCGCCGCTGGCCGAACGGGCCGGCCTGCGCGTTGCGATCCTGACCGGCCGCGAGAAAGGCAGGGAACGGCGCGAGATCACCGCGCGCCTTGCCGAGGGCGACATCGACCTGCTCGTCGGCACTCACGCGTTGATTCAGGATGAGGTCACGTTCAAATCACTGGCGCTCGCGGTGGTGGATGAGCAGCACCGTTTCGGCGTGCGCGAGCGCCTCGCACTGACGGCGAAGGGTGAAGCCGTCGATGTCCTGGTGCTGAGCGCGACGCCTATTCCGCGCACCCTGGTGCTGACCTATTTCGGCGACATGGATGTCTCCGAACTGCGCGAAAAGCCTGCTGGCCGCCAGCCGATCGATACCCGCGCCGTTTCGGACGCCCGGTTGAGTGAGGTCATCGATGCGGTTGGCCGCGCCGTGAGGGCGGGGAGGCTGGCTTACTGGATCTGCCCGCTGGTCGAGGAGTCCGATGCCGTCGACCTGAGCGACGCCGAGCAACGCTATCAAAGCCTCAAGGCACGCTTCGGCGACAGGGTCGGCCTTGTTCACGGCAAGATGCGCGGCCCCGAAAAAGATCGCGTGATGGCGCAATTCGCGGCGGGCGAAATCAATCTGCTGGTCGCGACAACCGTCGTCGAGGTCGGCGTTGACGTGCCGGCGGCGACCATCATGGTGATCGAGAACGCTGAACGCTTCGGTCTCGCGCAACTCCATCAGTTGCGAGGCCGGATCGGTCGCGGCTCGGAATCCTCCACCTGCTTGCTGCTTTACCGGGAGCCGCTGGGCGAGATGTCAGCCGCCCGGCTGCGGGTGATCCGGGAGACCACGGATGGATTCCGCATCGCCGAGGAAGACCTGAGGCTGCGCGGTGAAGGCGACGTCCTCGGCACCCGTCAAAGCGGCCTGCCCGGCTATCGCATCGCGCGCTCCAATGTCCACGCGCAACTCATCACGCTGGCCCGCGACGAAGCCCTGCGCATTCTCAAGCAGAATCCGAATCTCACGGGCCCGCACGGCGAAGCCTTGCGATGCCTGCTGTATCTGTTCGAGCGAGACGAAGCCCTGCCCCTGCTCGGCGCGGGTTAATAGCGAAGGTCCTCGGGCTTGACCCGAGGATGGATCACCGGTTCGCGTGAAAACGCTATAGCGTCAGTCAACCTTCGCGGCTGTAGTGGACGCGAGGTTGGAGGCATTCGCGACCCGCGACGCCTCGGCCATTTCCGCGAGGGCCGCGAGTTTCTTCTGCGGATCCGAGTTCGGCTGAACGACGCCGGCCGACATGATCAGAGTTGCCGCCTCCTCCGTGCTCATGTCGATCTCGACCACCCTGCTCTTGGGTACGTAGAAGAAGAAGCCCGTGGTCGGGTTGGGCGCGCAGGGCAGGAACACCGAAATATGCTCCTCCTGAGAGGGAAGCCGGGCCGCGACATTCGCGCTTGGCACCTGCGAGATGAGCACGATCGACCACATGCCGGGCGATGGGAATTCAACCAGACCGACCCTGCGGAGACTCGATCCGGATCCGGAGAAAAGCGTTTCGAAGACCTGCTTGAGCCCGCGATAGATCGCCCGCACCACCGGCATGCGGCCGAGCACTTTCTCGCCGATTTCAACCAGCGTCCTGCCGATCAGGTTGGCCGTCAGGAAGCCGAGCATGGTCAGCGCGAACACCGCGACGATCAGGCCCGATCCGGGCAATATGAAAGGCAGGTACGTTTCCGGCCGATATGCCATCGGGACGAACGGCCGCACCAGGTTGTCGACCCAGTTCACGAACCACCAGGTCAGGTAAAGCGTTATCGCCACCGGGCCTGCGACAATCAGGCCGGTCAGAAAGTAATTCCGGAATCGCGCGATGAGCCCGCGAGGCATATCCGGGTGGTGGTCGTCTGGTGCGCTGCTCGAAGGGTCGTCACGCGTCATCGTGGTTCCAGATCAAGACGTCCAAAAAGGCTTTCAGAAGGCTGATGCCTGCTTATATAGGCATTCTATCAAACTTTGCATGTTGTGCATGCGATGGACGCCTTTGCGGGCTCCGTCTTATTCAACAGTGACGGATTTTGCCAGATTGCGCGGCTGATCGACATCCGTGCCCATCACGACCGCGGTATGATAAGCCAGCAACTGCACCGGCACCGCATAGACCAATGCTGCGAAAGTGGCCGCCATATCGGGCATGATGATCGTCTCCAGCGGCTCGACGGCGGCCTCCGCCGCTCCTTTTGCGTCGGTCATGAGAATGATGTTGCCGCCGCGCGCCGCGACCTCCTGCATGTTGGACACGGTCTTCTCGAAGACGCGGTCATAGGGGGCGATCACCACCACAGGCATGTTCTCGTCGATCAATGCGATCGGTCCATGCTTGAGCTCGCCCGCGGCGTAACCTTCCGCATGGATGTAGGAGATTTCCTTGAGCTTGAGCGCTCCCTCCAGGGCAAGCGGATAACTGGTGCCGCGTCCGAGATACAGGACGTCCCTGGATTTGGCGATCTCGCGCGCGAGCCTGTCGATCTGCGGTTCGGTGGCCAGCGCTTCCGACATCAGTCGCGGAACTTCAATCAGACCGTGCACGAGCCGGGCTTCATCTTCATCGGATAATTCGCCGCGCACCTTGCCTGCGGCGATCGCGAGGGTGGCGAGCACCATCAGCTGGCAGGTGAAAGCCTTGGTCGATGCGACGCCGATCTCCGGCCCCGCCAGCGTTTGCAGCATCGTCCCGCTTTCGCGGGCGATCGTCGACGTCGTGACGTTGACGATCGAGAGCGTGTGCAACCCATGCTGCTTGGCGTATCGCAGGGCCGCGAGCGTATCGGCGGTCTCACCGGATTGCGAAATGAAGATGGCGAGATCGCCCTCCCCGAGCGGCGCTTCACGATAGCGAAACTCGGACGCAATATCGATTTCGACGACCAGCCGGCCCAGCCGCTCCAGCCAGTATTTACCGATGTAGCCGGCATAATTGGCGGTTCCGCACGCGATGATCGAGACCCGCTTGATCTCGCGAAAATCGAACGGAAGATCCACCGGAAGCGATACGCGCTCGCTCGCCATGTCGACATAGCGGGCCAGCGTGTGTCCCACCACTTCGGGCTGTTCGTGGATCTCCTTCGCCATGAAGTGGCGATAGTTCGACTTGTCGACCAGAGAAGCCGAAGCGCTCTGCTTGACCACCTCGCGCTGAACGACGGCGTTATGGTGGTCGTAGACTGTCGCGCCGTCATGCGTCAAAACAGCCCAATCGCCATCTTCGAGGTAGCTGATCGTATTCGTCAGAGGCCCGAGCGCAATCGCATCAGATCCCAGATACATTTCGCCGTCGCCATACCCGATCGCCAGCGGAGGTCCGTTCCGCGCGCAGATCAGAATGTCTTCGTCGGCTGCGAAAATAAAACCGAGCGCGAAGGCGCCGCGAAGCTGCGACAACGTGGCTCTGACCGCCTCGACCGGATTGATGCCGGCGGCAAGATAGCCATCCACCAGATGGAGCACGGCTTCCGTATCGGTTTCAGTTTCGAAAACCGCTCCGTTTTTCTGAAGCTTCTCGCGCAGTTCGCGAAAATTCTCGATGATGCCGTTGTGGACGACGGCCACGCGCTCGGTCGCATGGGGGTGCGCGTTGTTCTCTGTTGGTCTGCCGTGCGTCGCCCAGCGCGTGTGCCCGATCCCGACCTGCCCGATCAGCGGTTCGGCCTGGAGCCGCCCGGCGAGGTTTCGCAGCTTGCCCTCGGCGCGACGGCGCGCCAGACACGCGCCTTCCAGCGTGGCAATGCCGGCGGAATCGTAACCGCGGTATTCGAGACGCCTAAGCGAATCAACCAGTTGCTCCGCTACCGGACCGCGCCCCAGAATTCCTACAATACCGCACATGCGGATCAATATCTCCCAAACTCAGAAGATCGCGAAAAGGCCGCGCCCTCTTAACGAAACCCGGACCATCCGGAAACAGTAATCATCGCCGATTGCGGCAGTGTTAAAACGGTCTGGACGCAATCCGCCAGCGTCCGGACATCCCCGCCTCGCGAGGCCAGCCCGCAGGCGAACCTGCCACGGTAAGCACTCGATAACCTTGTTTGCATGCAAATCGGCGATCCGCGATGTCGAGGATGTCGGTCGGTCGGGTCATGTGCGAGGCTCAAAATCGTGTCGCAGTTTTTAGGGCCAGATCCAGACAATTTTAGCGATTTCCGCAACGGGAGCCCAATCCGTTTCTGGCACTCTGTATGACAGACCAGAGAGGCGTACATGAGTGAAGTTGAGTTTGAACGATTGCTAAGCGCAGTGAGTGACGTGCTCGCGCCGCGCATCGAAGAAGCCGTGCGAAACGCGCAGCCGCAGGCTGACCGGATGCGTTCCGGCGAACTGCCGCAAGCCGCGAACGACAATGAAGTCGCCTGGCCCTTCATTCCATTTCCCGAGGGCTGGAACGGCGCCTGCTGAACCACTGCGAAATTGATTGATGGATCTGTAAAACGTGAATTCCATCAGATAGTTATCATAACATATTGATTGTATTATGGAGGCCACGACCAGAATTGAACTGGTGTACACGGTTTTGCAGACCGTTGCGTAACCACTCCGCCACGTGGCCCCTTCATCCCGGACTTATTATAGAGTGACAGTCACTTAAGCAACCTTGCTCATATTCCCAGGCGCGAATTTCTGAAACTGCGATCCGCGGCATTTCTGAAACTGCCGTCCAGGTGGCGTTCCACCGGCCTCGACCTGGCCTGGGAATGCAGACGTCCGCTGATAAGCATGCCGGCGGTGCACGGCAATCTCACTTCCGGGAACAAGATTCTTTCTTGTCCTGTGCCGAAAACTCCAATGATGAGATCGATGCTCTGGCGCCGCAGTAGCGACGCTCGCAACTCTCATTGGCAAATCGAAACCGGATGCGATCTGATATCTCGATATCGATCTGGCAAACCTCTGCCGGCTGGCTTTTGTCGACATAGCGCCAGCCTCGCGCTGTTTCGGCTGCCGTGCCTTTCGCGGAGCACAAATGTTTCGTGCGCGGATTGACGACATCGACCGAGAACGACGCCGACCCGGATGATCCAACGCTGAGGCTGAATTCGGCTCCCTCGCCTTCCTGCGCAAAGCAATGACGCCCGACCCCCATCGCAGAGCGCATATCGCCGGTCTCTCCCGTCGCCGGGCGTGTCGTATCCTTGGGCGCGACGGCGGCATTCTCACCGTCGCACTTCCGGTAAAGACTGATGCCGGGGCGCTGCTTGCTGACGTTGACCATGGCGAGTTTGTCATTCCCCCCCAATGGGAGGATCTGCCACAGTTGGGTTTGCGACCATCGCTCGCCTTCACCATCACACGTCATCGCGACATGAACAGCGCCACTGTCGAATACGGGCTTTGGCTGGGTTACGGATTTGAACCGGCACTCGCTCTCATGATAGCGAACGAGTCCCGTCTCGATCTTGATGTGCGTATCGGTGTGCCGATCGGAATTCCAGTCCGAGGCTTTGCAAGCCTGATCTTCATTTTCGATGGCCTGCCACACGCCTATGAAGCGTTCCGGCACACCCGCCGCCAAGCACTGGGCCGGCACAAAGACAGCAATCCCGGTGATGAGCGAACTGGTCAGTGCGCGAATATTCAACCTGGCCTCCGCCTGCTCGATTTGAGCGAACTTGATACATCAGACTGATCCAGCCGCCACTTCAAAAGTGGCCGGATCCTTCAGCCGTTCGCGAAATGAGGTCACACCCGAGGACGTGGTTCGCTCGAAAACGCTATAGTTTCATCGGCGTCGGCGGCGTCTTGGCCGGGGTGCAAGTTCGGGCATTCCCGCCTGCGCCTCCTGATATTTTGTCAGCATCCGATCGAAGCTCGCGAGCAATGTGGTCTCGATGTCCGGCCGATCTTCGAGTCCGGCGAGCATGATCGCCGCCGCCTCGATCGTGGCGAGGCCGTCGCGTCGCGGCTCCTTGCGCAGCTTGCCGTAACGGGAGGCCCGCGCGGGCGCCAGGACGACGCGCTGGCATTTCAGCATCCATGGATTGCGCCACCACAGTGCCTTGGCCTGGCTCCATGTGCCATCGAGCAGCACGACGCCCTCGATATCCGCGAGAGCCGCGCGTTGGTCGGTCTTCATCTGGCCGTTGCGATCGATTGCGACGATGGCGCGGTCGGCATTGAAGCGGTCGGCCCTGACCGAGCCGAGGTAAAGCACCGCCCAGCGCGAGGGGTCATGCACCGGCCGTCCCAATGCTTTCGAAAGGCTGGGCCAGGACAGACCGATCTTCAGGACGGCGTCCTCGAAATGCAGCGCGGTCAGCCGGGCAGTTCCGAGCGCCTTATCCTGCTCCTGGGGATGCTGCAGAACAAGCAGCGCGGTCCGGCTTTTGATCTGCTCGATGCTGCCGCAAACGCAGAACACTTCCGCCTTGTGACAGCGCCCGCATTGCGGAAGCGCTTCACGTTCTGCGGCGGAGTTTTCGGAGTTGCTGGACATCGCCCGCTATACGCCGCGTCGATCCGGCCCGCAACCGATCGCTTCCGGCTATTCGGCTGGTGCGGCGGCGGGCACGGCCTCGCCTCGCCGCCGCACCCGGTCGATCAGGAGATAGATGACCGGGGTCGTATAGAGGGTCAGGATTTGTGAAACGAGAAGCCCGCCGATGATGGTGATGCCGAGCGGCCGCCGCAGTTCCGTTCCCGGACCGGTCGCGAGCACCAGCGGGATCGCGGCGAAAAGCGCGGCCATTGTCGTCATGATGATCGGCCGAAAGCGCACGCGACACGCCTCGAAGATGGCGTCCGCGGATGACAATCCGCGTTGGCGTTCGGCTTCCAGCGCGAAATCGACGATCATGATTCCGTTCTTCTTGACGATGCCGATGAGAAGAATGATTCCGACGAACGCAATGACCGACAGCGGCGTGCCGGTGATCTGCAAGGCCAGGAGCGCTCCGAGACCCGCCGATGGCAGGGTGGAAATAATCGTGAGCGGATGGGCGAGACTCTCATAGAGAACCCCGAGCACAATATACACCGCGACAAACGCGCCGAGAATCAGCAGCGGCTGCCGCCCCGATGTTTTGCGGAAATCGGCCGCGCTTCCCTCGAAGCCTCCACGAATGCCCTCGGGCATGTGCAGCTCATCGACTGCGCGTTGAATGTTGGCGGTAGCATCCTGAAGTTCCACGCCCGGCAACGTGTTGAAGGACACCGTCACCGATGGAAACGATTGTGAATGATAAACGGCGAGCGGCGACAGCTGCCGCTGGTAGCGGGCGACGGCGGACAACGGAATCTGCACGCCGTTGGCTCCCGCGACGAAGATGCGCTCAAGATGGGATGGGTCTTCCTGAAACCGCGGATCGATTTCCAGAATGACCTGATACTGATTCCGCTGGGTGTAAACGATCGAGATCTGCCGCTGCGAGAACGCGTTGTTGAGCGCGTTGTCGATATCCTGAACCCTGACCCCGAGGCTGGACGCCTTCTGCCTGTCGATCGACAGGGTCAGTTGCAAACCTCCTGTCTCGCGGTCGCTCGACACGTCGGTGATTCCCTCGACCGCCTGCATGCGCTTGGCGACAAGAGGCGCCCACTTCTGCAACAGGTCGAGGTCGGTGCTGGTGAGCGTGTACTGATAGTTTGAATCGCTCTGGCGGCCTCCGCCGCGGATGTCCTGTGCGGCGAACATGAATAGCCTGATGCCCGGCACGTCACCAAGATTTCGTCGAAGCCGATCGATCGCCTGCTGGGTCGTCAATTTCCCTCGTTCGGCGGGCGGCTTCAGGCTGATATACATGAATCCCCGGTTTGAGCCTCCGCGCGTGCCGCCGCCGCCGATCGATGATCCGATTCCCTGTACGGCGGGGTCAGCCATCACGATATCCATGACGCGCTGTTGAAGCTCGAGCATGGACTGAAAGGAAACGTCGGGTGACGCGCGTGTCGCGCCGATGATGAAGCCGCTATCGTCGATCGGGAAATAACCCTTCGGCGTCTTGATATACAGCGTCACCGTCAAGGCGATCGTTGCGAAGAATACCAGCAACATCAGGACGGGAAAGCCGAGTACGACGCGCAGCGTGCGCGTATAGAACGCTACGATTCGCGACAGCAGACCCTCAACCAGCCGGTCGAACCGGGTCGCATCCGTGGATGTCGCGCTTTTGATGTAGTGGGCGCAGATCATCGGCGTGACCGTCAACGACACGACCGTCGACACGATGATCGCAAACGTGAGCGTGAGCGAGAACTCCCGCAGCAGCCGGCCGACAATGCCGTCCATGAAGATCAGCGGCGTGAAGGCGGCGATCAGCGACAGGCTGATCGAGAGCACGGTAAAACCGATCTGCCTTGCTCCTTCGAGCGCCGCCCGGTACGGCGGCAGGCCCTGTTCCAGATTGCGGTACATGTTCTCGATCATGACGATGGCGTCGTCGACAACGAAACCGACCGAAATGGCCAGCGCCATCAGGGACAGGTTGTCGATCGAGAAGCCTGCCAGCCACATCCCGGCGCATGTACCGGCCAGCGCCAGCGGAACCGATACGCCTGCCGCGACCGTCGGCGTCAACTGCCGAAGGAACGCAAAGACAACGACCATCACCAGGAACGCTGTCGCCAGCAGCGTCCATTCCATGTCCTCGACGCTGGCGCGGATGGTGCCGGTGCGATCGACGATGATGGAGACTTCGATACCGGCCGGGATCCATTTCTTGAGTTCGGGCAGCAGCGCCCTCACCCGGTCGACGGTGTCGATGACATTGGCGTCGCCCTGCTTGGTGACCTGGATCAGCACCGCGGGCTGCTTGTTGAACCAGGCGATCGAGCGGCTGTTTCGCGTGGCGTCCTTGATCTCGGCCACGTCTGAGAGCCGGACGAAATTTCCTCCCGAGATCTTTATAACGATGTCCCTGAATTCCGCCGCGCTACGCATCTGCCGGTTGGTCGATAGCGTCTCGCTCTGGCGGTCGCCATTGAAGATTCCGACAGGGCCGAGCGGATTGGCATTCACGATCGCGGTCCGGACATCGTCGGTCGAGATGCCCGCGTTCGAGAGCGCGACCGGATTGAGCGCGATCCGCACAGCCGGTTGGTCAGCGCCACTGACGGAAACCTCGCCCACTCCCGGAACCTGCGAAACGCGCTGAACGAGAACCGTATCAGCGACGTCATAGATGGCGCTGGTCGGCATGGTTTTTGATGTCAGCGCCAGAATAAAGACCGGAGACGCAGCGGGATTGACCTTGCGGAATTTCGGCAAGGTCGGCAGATCCGTCGGCAGATTGGCGAGCGACGCGTTGATCGCCGCTTGCACATCGCGCGCCGCGTGATCGATATCGCGCCCGATGGCGAACTGCAAATTGATGCTGGTGGCGCCCAGGGTGCTCGAGGATGTGATCTGTTCGACGCCGGCGATCTCGCCGAGCCGCCGCTCCAGCGGCGAGGCCACCGTCGCGGCGACGCGCCCGGCCGGCTCGCCGACACCCTGATCATCGGGAAGTCGACATTGGGAACCGAAGCCACCGGAAGCACGCCGTAAGCGACGACGCCGATGAGAAACAGCCCGATGGCGAGCAGCGTGGTGCCGACCGGTCTCCGGATGAACGGCTCGGAGATCGAAGCCATTATTTCATGCCCTCGATCGCGCCCGGCGGAGGCCCAGAACCGCCAGTCGGAACGGCTTGCTCGATTCGCTTGTTCAGCCGGTCGAGCGCCAGATAGATTACGGGCGTGGTGTAAAGCGTGAGCAACTGACTGAGCAGCAGGCCGCCGATGATCGAAATGCCGAGAGGAAACCGTAACTCCGAGCCTGTGCCGCTTTCAATCGCCAGCGGCAGCGCGCCGAACAGCGCCGCCAGCGTCGTCATCATGATGGGCCTGAACCGGAGCAGGCACGCCTGCACGATTGCATCCGTCGAAGACATGCCCTGACGGCGTTCGGCCTCCAGCGCGAAGTCGATCATCATGATCGCGTTCTTCTTCACGATGCCCATCAGAAGAATGATGCCGATCAGACCGATCACCGACAGATCCTGTCCGAACAGCATCAGGGCGAGAATGGCTCCGATGCCCGCCGAAGGCAGTGTCGAGAGGATCGTGATCGGATGAATATAGCTTTCGTAGAGGACCCCCAGCACGATGTAGATCGTGACCAGCGCGGCCAGGATCAGCCAGGGCTGACCGGCAAGCGATTTCGAGAATTCGGCCGCATCGCCGGAAAACATGCCGACGATATTGGAGGGCATGCCGATGCGGGTCTCAATGGTCTTGACCCTTTCCACGGCGTCGCCAAGCGCCTCTCCCGGAGCGAGATTGAAGCTGAGCGAGGATGCCGGGAATTGCGCCTGATGAGAGATCGCCAGCGGCGCGGTGGTTCGGGTCAGCGTCGCGACGGCGGATAGCGGCACCTGGGCCCCCGCCACGCCCGGCAGAAAGAGCTTGGAGAGGATCGAGGGGTCTCGCTGATACTGCGGCAGGGCCTCCAGCACGACGCGATACTGGTTGGCCTGTCCATAAACCGTCGATATCTGCCGCTGGGCAAAGGCGTCGTTCAGCGTGTCATTGACCGCCTGCAGGCTGACGCCAAACTGGCCCGCGCGTGCGCGGTCGATGTTCAGCGCGGCGCGAAGGCCTGAGTCCTGCGCTTCCGAGGATACATCCCGGAACAGCGGATCGCGGCGCAGTTCCTCGACCAGCTTGCGGACCCACTCCGAAACCTGGGCCGCGTCGGTCCCCGTCAAGGTGTATTGATACAGCGAGCGGCTGGTCCGCGAACTGATCTGGATATCCTGCACCGGTTGAAAATAAACCGTCATGCCGGGGATCGAAGCGACGCGCGCCTTCAGGCGCGTGATGACGGCCGCGACGTCGTCACGGCGGTCGCTGCGCGGATGCAGCGTCATCACCAGGCGGCCGGCATTCGTGGTCGGATTCACCGAAGCGGCGCCAATGACGGATACCACGCCCGTGACGTCGGGATCCGCCTTGATCACGGCCGCGACCTCGGCCTGGCGCCTTTGCATTTCGGCGAAGGAGACGTCGGGGCCCGCTTCGGTTACGGCGATAATCGACGCCGTGTCCTGCAGGGGCAGGAAACCCTTTGGCGCGACGGCGTAAAGCAGCATCGTCGCGACGATCGTCACGAAGACAACGCCCAGTGTCGCCTGCTGATGCCGGAGAACCCATAACAGCGTCCAATGATAGAACGCGACCATCCGGTCGATACCGCGGTTGACCGCCGCCACTCCGGGGATCGAAACCCCTCCTTCCGAGCGTTTGAGCAGCCGCGAGCACATCATCGGCGTCAGGGTGAGCGACACCACGGCGGAAGTGACCACCGCGATCGTCAGCGTCAGGGCGAACTCGCGGAACATCCTTCCGACCAGCCCGGACATGAACAGCAGCGGGATGAACACCGCGATCAGCGAAACCGTCAGCGAGATCACGGTGAAGGCGATCTCGCGTGCGCCCCGGAGCGCGGCTTCCATGACGCTCTCGCCGTTCTCGATGTGCCGGACGATGTTTTCGATCATCACGATGGCGTCGTCGACCACGAATCCGGTGCCGATCGTCAGCGCCATCAGGGACAGGTTGTCGAGGCTGAAGCCTGCGAAATACATGATGCCGAAACTGGTGATCAGCGACAGCGGCAGCGCCACCCCCGCGATCAACGTCGCCCGGAGCGAGCGCAGGAAAAGCAGCACGACGAGCGTAACGAGGACGATGCTGAGAATGAGCGTGAACTGCACGTCGTGGACGGATGCGCGGATTGTCACGGTCCGGTCGCTGACGACGGCCAGGTCGACACCGGCCGGAATCGCGCTTTGGAGTTTCGGAATCTCCTCCCGGATCTGCCGGACAACCTCGATCACATTGGCGCCGGGCTGACGCTGGATATCGACGATGACGGCCGGCGTTCCGTTGTACCAGCCGCCGGTGCGATCGTTCTCCAGTCCATCGACGATCCGGGCGACATCGCCGATCGTGACCGGAGAACCGTTACGGTAAGCGATAATGATGGGCCGGTATGCGTCGGCCGTCGTGACCTGGTCGTTCGCCGCGATCGTATAGGCTTGCTGCGCGCCGTCCAGCGACCCCTTGGGGCCGGAAACGTTGGCGCTGGCGATCGCGTTGCGCAGATCCTCCATTGAAATACCATAGGCGGCCAGCCGCGTGAGATCGGCCTGAACGCGCACCGCCGGCTTCATGCCTCCGAGCACGGAAACACGGCCGACGCCCGAGATCTGACTGAGGCGCTGAGTGAGAATGGTATCCGCGATATCGCTCATGGCGCGCATCGAGACCGTGTCCGAGGTCAGGGCGAGCGTCATCACCGGCGCATCGGCTGGATTCACCTTGGCGTAGGTCGGCGGGTACGGCAGGTTTCTCGGCAGGATCCCCGCCGCCGCGTTGATGGCCGCCTGCACGTCCTGCGTGGCGCCGTCGATATCCCGATCCAGGTTGAACTGCAGGGAAATCTGGCTGAGCCCGAACGAACTTGTCGACGTCATCGACGACAGCGACGGGATCTGTCCGAGCTGACGTTCCAGCGGCGCCGTCAGCAATGACGCCACGACATCGGGACTGGCGCCCGGTAGCTGGGTCCTCACCTGCACTGTCGGGAAATCGACCTGCGGCAGCGCGGAGACCGGCAGCGCCC
>ENA-UOUJ01001365-UOUJ01001365.1-activated-sludge-metagenome-genome-assembly--contig:-NODE-1365-length-12957-cov-4.594249_pt1 | contig 12957 bp, 9 predicted proteins | sample MGYA00249839_ERZ747224 | MGnify/ENA primary metagenome ERZ747224 (study PRJEB28782, sample SAMN03220277) | activated sludge metagenome | biome: wastewater; feature: sewage sludge; material... | reverse complement strand
TCCGATTAGTCCGGTGCCAATAACGCCAATGGTTTTGCCATACAGATTGAAGCCGGTCAGGTTTTCGATGGAGAAATTGTTTTCTCTCACCCGGTTGTATGCTTTATGTATTTTTCGGTTGAGTGTCAGGATAAGCGCAACCGCATGTTCTGCCACTGCCTGAGGCGAGTAGGCAGGCACCCTCACCACCCTGATGCCCGATTTCCGGGCAACTTCAAGGTTCAGGTTGTTGTAGCCGGCGCATCTGAAAGCGATGGCTTTAATATTTAGTTTTTCCAAAGCAGCAATGGCAGTGGAGTTGACTTTATCATTCACAAAAACACACACGGCGTCAAACCCTTCTGCCAGAATCGCATTGCGCGAATTGAGCTGTTCTTCAAAAAACTCCAACTCATGTCTGCCGTTATTCACTGCTTCAAAAGAAGCTTTATCATAATTTTTTGTACTGAAAAATGCAATTTTCACCTTGTTGTTTTTGATTCAGATTATTTTTTACCGAAAAATCTGACAACCGAAGCTAATCCTTTATGGAAACTGCCTTCGTTCAGTTCGGTCATTTTCTCCTCCAAAATTAAGGATTGGAAATCAGGGAAGAAATTTTTTATTTCGTCCACATCATAGAGCATTGCAATATTATCAGGCCCGCCAACCGAGGGGTTTTGCCTTTTTAATTCCAGATTGTTTTTGCTGAAACCTTCAAAAATAATTACTCCACCGGGCTTGAGGGCAGCAAATAGTTTTTGGAAGAAGAATATTCTCATATCGGGCGCTGGGTGCACAAATACCAAACCGATAGCATCGTAATAATCGACCGGGTAGTGATAGGTTGTGAACTTATCAATCGTGTAATGAACAGTTACATTATGCCTGGCGGCCAACTGCATTGCTTTTTCCCTGCCTGCTTCTGCAAAGTCAAACGCATCTGCGTGCCAGCCAAGCGATGCGGCAAATACTGCATTACGGCCTTCGCCTTCGGCCGGAAATAATATTTTGCCCGGTTTCAGCTTTTGTAATGTTTCTTTCAAAAACTCATTAGGGAGTTGACCATAGCTATATTCTTCACGGCTATACCTGTCGTTCCAGAATTCTTTCATCGTTTATTTTATCATTAAATTAAAAGGATCTTTTTCAAACACATAAGTATCGAGATCCAAAAACTCGTTTACGCTGATTTCAACTCCGGTGGCTTTTCCGTTTGTAATTATAAATTTTGCGGGATAAATGCCATAACCCAAATTGGAATAGGTCATCCTGAACTCGTTATTGTCCATATAATCCATTGTTCCCTTAAGATTGGGATGATGCTGAAAACTACAAACAAGCTGTCCTTTATAGTTTTTCGAGATATTGATTTTACCGTAAACCGTATTATAATAATCGCCTGTGTAATCATCAAGACTGATGGGAGGACTGTTTCTTGCATTGATCCGGTCTTCCATTTTCTTCAGTTCTGTATTTTTCCTATTTTGGTTTTGGGTAAAAATGCTATACAAAAATTTACTTCTATCTATATATGGTACATCCAGATAAGCATCCAGAATCTGATAGCGGAGCGCTTCATAAAAACTTTGGTTGTCGTTGTTGGTCATGATGGTAATGCCCAGATTTTCTTCCGGAACAAAGCAGGTATTGGTAACAAAACCAAAGGCGCCGCCGGTATGCCAAAAAATCTGCCTGCCGTTGTAGTCTGCCGATAACACGCCCAATCCGTAGGTTCTGAAATGATTGGGGTAATATTGATTTTTGCGATTGCTCACGGTGATATTGGCATCGCGGGTCTTTTGAAGTACCGGCCAGGGCAAAATCCGCCTGCCTTCAAAACGGCCGCTGTCCAATTGCATCATCAGCCATTTGGAAACGTCTTTTACGTTACTGACCATGCTGGTGGCCGGCGCCAGATTATCAACATTGTCAAAAGGAATGGAAGTAAGTGCAGCGAACAAATTGGTATGCGGCGAAGCTACGTTTTTTCTATCGACCATACCGGCGGTTTGCATATAGGTGTTATTCATGCCCAAGGGTTTCAGAATATTTTCTTCGGTATAAACCTCCCAGCTTTGGCCGGTTACTTTTTGCAGTACCTGACCGGCTACTAAGTAGCCCGAATTGCAATACCCGTAATCCTGTCTGAACAAGCCATTGGGTTTCAGGTAGCGCATTTTCCACACTATGGAGTCTTTAGGCAGATTACTGTCCCAAAACACAAAGTCACCCTGAAAGGTTTTAGTGCCCAAACGGTGGGAGAGTACATCGCGTACCGTAACCATTTGCGTAACAGCGCTGTCATAAAGCCGAAACCAGGGCAAGTAATTGATTATTTTATCGTTCAGCGATATTTTTTTTTCATAATCCAGGTTGGCAATGGTAGTGCCTGTAAACAATTTTGAGTTGGATGCGATGATGAATAAGGTGTTTTCATCCACTTTGTCTTTTTTATTTATATCTCTGATGCCAAAACCTTTCTGAAAAATCACCTTTCCATCTTTGACAATGGATACCGCCAGCCCCGGTACCTGCCAAAGTTTCATACCACGTTCAATGTATTTTTCTAAACTGTCGGAGATAAAAACCGGAGTTTGAGCAAATGACAGGTTTGCTGCAAAAAGGATAGTGGAGGCTATTATAAAACGTTTAATCATGATTGTAACAAATTTGGAAATATTATTTTACTTTTTTGGCGAATTCATCTGCCAGCCGGTTCATTTCATCAGTGGATAAATCATCAGTGGATACCACTACTCTGTACATAAATCTCTGAGAGGTTTTGGGTGGTAGTGTGAAATTGAGTTCTTCTTTTCCGTTGCTGAACACTTTTCTGCCCAGAGGATTCAGGGCAAAAAGCCCGTAACCTCTTGCATGCCAATAGGTTGGATATCCGATATTAGACGGATGATCAAACATTGCCAGGCTGATATTTTTATGATCTTTCCGGCCTTTCAGCACTACCCATTTTGCAGTTTTGGCCCACACATCATCACCGGTTTCGCCTTCACTGTTGTAATACATTCCCGATACTTTTTTGTCAGGTGTTGGGTCTATTTCTGTTTTATTGCCATGAATGTCGGTAAAAATCAATGGTTCTTTTGAAGGCATTTCAAGCTCACGTGCTACTCGGATAGCAAAAAATCCATCCTTTACATCTTTAAATACAACTTCTTTATCTAAAGAACTGAGGTAAGATGTACGGGTAATAAAAAATTTATTTTTCATTACACTAAAGTCATAAATGGTTTTTTCAGAAAGGAATTGTTCTCCATTATTATTCATCCATTTGGCTGTCACCGTGAGGCTGGCTGAGTTTTTGGATGCCTTTTTTGAACTGATTCCGGTGTGAATGATAGTTCCGTATTTAGACTTTTTTTCAGCCGGAATGGCAGTAGAGTTATTCCAGAAATCAATACCATTTACCGATTCATAATTCATCCAGATACCAATATGATGCGGATGGTCGGTTCTTTCGCCCAAAACAGACTTCAGGGGAAAACCACGGGTAACAGTGATGCCTTCCAGCGTATTGACAGGCCATAATACAGCCTTACTCACCGAGTCGGGGTAGATGTAGGAGGTGAGTAGTTTTTTGTTAAATAAAATATCTACTTTTTTCACTTTCGGTTTTTCTATTATTTGAAAGCCTGTTGCTTTCTGTGCAAATGAAAAATTTGTATTTAATAATACTATAAAAAACAGAAATTTAAATTGATTCATAATGGCAGATTTTAATCACATCAATTGTTCAAAAATACAAAAACGGGAGCCATAATGACTCCCGTTTGATATAGATATTTTTGGTTAATTCTTATTTTTTCTCTTTTTGTACCTTAGGTGCGTGAATATCAATGTATTCTTTTGATTTTCTGATACCACCCTTAAGGTCCACAAGAACCGGTGCCGCCACGAAAATACTGGAGTAAATACCTGTAACCACACCAATCAGCATCGCGAAGGCAAAGCCTTTGGTTACTTCTCCCCCAAAAATGAAGAGGATTAATACTGTAAGGAATACGGTCAATGAGGTCATAACCGTTCTGCTCAGTGTTTCGTTAATCGCCTTATTAATTAAGGCATTTTGATCCATATTGGGATACAATCTGCCGTCCTCCCTGATTCTGTCGAAGATTACCACGGTATCGTTCATCGAGAAACCGAGTATGGTAAGAATAGCCGCAATAAAATGCTGGTCTATTTCCAGAGGGAATGGTACGATTTTTCGGAAGAATGAAAATACCACCAACATCAATAAGGCATCGTGCAGCAGTGAGAAAATGGTACCCAATGAGTATCTCCAGTCGCGGAAACGCAGGAAGATATAAATGAATATCGCAAAAATTGCCAGTAATGTAGCTTTTACAGCGCCCTTTTTAAGGTCATCCGAAATGGTAGGAAGTACCTTTTTAGAGCCTTTTTTGTAATCATTATCAAATTTCTCGAAAGTAACATCAGCAGGTAAATGATTTTTCAATCCCTGATATAATTTTACCAATACCAATGAGTCGGCCACATCGGCATTAGGGTCTTTGATAAGGTAGGAGGTGGTAATATCTAATTCACTGGCGTCTCCCACTGTTTTAATGGTGGGGCTTTCACCCTGGAACACATTTTTAAGGTCATCTCTTACCTTTTCTACATCCACTTTTTTGTTGAATTCGATTCTGTAGCTACGTCCGCCATCAAACTCTACACCATAATCAAAGCCATAGAAAATAGTTCCGATTGCCAAAAGAATTATTGCTGCTGATATAAAATAAGCTGTTCTTCTAAATTCAATAAATTTAAAGTGAGACCTTTGAACGATGGCATTACTTATTTTACTAAAGTATTTCAGATGATGGTTTTTATCAGTAAACCAGTCAGTTACCCAACGACTCACTAAGATACCACAGAATAAAGAGAGCAGAAGTCCCAGAATCTGTGTAGTAGCAAAGCCTTTTACAGGTCCTAATCCGAAATAATACAGAATAATTGCCGTAATTAAGGTCGTAATGTGTCCGTCAAGTACAGGAGGCAATGAACGGTGATAACCATCGTTAATCGCTGCCACATATCCTTTACCCTTTCTGAGCTCTTCCTTGATACGTTCATAGATAAGTACGTTGGAGTCAACCGCCATACCAATGGTCAATACTAAGCCGGCAATACCGGGTGCCGTTAAGGATGCGCCTAATCCGGCAAGGATGCCAACTGTAAATAACAGGTTGAGTAACAATGCGATGTTGGCAATCCATCCACTGGTGTTATAATAAATCAACATCAGTGTAAAGATTACTATAAATGATAGCAGGAATGACAGCATACCGCCTTTGATAGCTGCTTCGCCGAGTGTTGGCCCCACAGTTTGCTCCTGAACGATTTTTGCAGGGGCAGGCAGTTTACCTATTTTCAGAATATTGGCAAGGTCGGTAGCTTCCTGTTGGTCGAATCCACCGGAGATGCTTGAGTTTCCACCGGTAATGGGTTCATTTACATTTGGAGCCGAATATACGGTATTGTCAACTACAATGGCAATGGCGCGGCCTTTGTTGGCAGTCGTCATATCGGCCCATATTTTAGCTCCGGTAGCGTTCATTTCTAAAGAAACTGCAATTTTTCCGGTTTGGTCATAGTCTGCACGGGCATTTGTTACTGTTTCTCCCTCAAGTTTGGCATTTTCACGACCAAAAGTTTTAATGGCGTACAAACCTACATAGGGAGATTTTTTTTCGGGGATACCATACATCCATACCAGATCGGCAGGAAATTGGTTTTTAATATGTTCCGATTGTAAGATTTTACTGATTTCGGATGTGTCTTTTATTAAAACCTGACCGATTCTGCCGATATCCATCAGGCGGCCCTGCTGGTCGGCAGAGAAGCCGATCCAACCGTACAAATGTTTTTTAGCTTCCTGCTCCTGACTGGTTGCTGTTTGGGCAGTCGCTTTTTGTTCTGCTTTTTCTTCTCCTGCAATGCTTTTCAATTGGTCTTGCAGATTTTTCGAAGTATCATTCTTGGCAGTAGCTTTTGTTGAATCGCTTGCAGTAGTGGTGGTAGCCGATGCCTCTGATTGTTTTGCTGTATCCTGAGCTACTTTTCCTCCATGCTGGGCAAAGAAAATTTCATCAGCCTTCTGAATGTTTTGCCAGATTTCGGAAATATTATACACTTCCCAAAATTGCAGGTTGGCCGATGCCTGTAAGTTTTTTCTTACTCTTTCTTTATCCTGCACACCTGGTAGCTCCACAGTAATTATCTGCTTTTCAGCATCGGCATTTATGCTGGGTTGAGCCACACCAAATTTGTCAATACGGGTAGTAATCAATCGGGCAGTGTTGTCAAATGCGTCTTTTGCCTGTTTTTCAAGGAAGGAAATCACCTTGCTGTCGCTGTCTGTAACTTTCAGGTCTTCACGATTTGCAGTCGCAAACAGAGAAGCTAACGGAGTGTTGGGTGATAATTTTTTAAATTCTTCAGCAAATAATCTGATAAAATTGGCATCGCTGTTTGCCTTTCGCTGGTTGGCATTTGCAAGCGCTTTTAAAAAGTTGGGGTCTTTTGTATTATTTGCAAGTGTTTTAAGCAATCCTGCCATTTCCACTTCCATCGTAACGTTCATACCACCCTGAAGGTCAAGACCTAAGCTCAACTCTTCTTCTTTAGCTTTTTGATAACTGATTCCTCCGGTAATACCATAGGTGATAATATCATCCTTGGTACTATCCTGAAGTCTGTTCATTCTGTCGCGATAAATAGAATCCAGTTTTATTTGGTATAGCTCCTGAGAATCCTTGTTTGAAGGATATTTCTGGTTGGCAGTGCCAAAATTTTGATTGACAAAATTGTGAGCTACCTTTTCTAATTTCTTTTCGTGGTTGCGAACAAACCAGGTAAAGGAAAGCTGGTAAACTGAGTAAATGATAAGCAAGATTGTAAAGAATCTAACCAGGCCTTTTAGTTGCATAAATCAATTATTAATTAATTCTTAGAATTTCCCAAAATTTTTAAAGGCTGCAAAGATAAGGTATTCAATACATATATTTAATGAGTTTTAGTCTTAAAAAAGGCCATAAATTAATAAAATTGAGAAAAATCAAATTTAATAACGACATTGAGAGATAACTATTTTCAAAACATGCATCATTTTTCTACATTCATGCGAGAGGAGGCATGGCGTGAGGCGAAAACTTCTAATTTTTAAAAATACTACCCAGATATTAGTCGGAAAATGCTGTTTTCTGATTAAAAACAGGTGAAATGGTTTAATTTATCACATGCCTTTCTTTACATTTGCGACAATTCGTTTTTAACTTAAATTATATTTATTATGTCCTTATCTACTTTATTACAGCGTTTTGCAGAACCGGAAACTTTAAAAATGGCAAAATTGGGCCGCGAACTCAGAGCAAAAGGTATTGATGTGATTGACCTGAGCCTTGGAGAACCCGATTTTGACACCCCTGAACACATTAAGCAGGCTGCAATAAAGGCTGTCAACGACAACTGGAGCCATTATACGCCCGTACCCGGCTATTTAGAACTGCGAGAAGCCGTTTGTACCAAACTAAAAAGAGATAATAATCTGGATTACAAACCGGAGCATATTGTGGTTTCAACCGGGGCAAAACAAAGCCTTGCCAATACTATTCTGGCGCTTGTGGACGATGATGATGAGGTAATCATTCCTACTCCTTACTGGGTAACTTATTCGGAATTAGTGAAAATTGCACGCGGAAAGGTAGTAGAGGTTCGCTCCAAAGTAGAAGACGGGTTTAAAATTAATGCAGCCCAGTTGGAGGCTGCCATTACCCCAAAAACGAAAGCTTTTCTGTTTTCATCACCCTGTAATCCTTCGGGCGCTGTTTACAGCAGGGAGGAACTGGCAGCCTTGGTAGAAGTATTTAAAAAACATCCTCAGATATTTATTATTGCCGATGAGATATACGAATATATTAATTATGTGGGTAGTCATCAAAGCATTGCACAGTTTGACGAGATTAAAGACCGTGTGGTAGTCATAAACGGATTGAGTAAAGGTTATGCCATGACAGGATGGCGTATTGGCTATACCGCCTCAGTAGCAGATATATCTAAAGGAATGGAAAAATTGCAGGGTCAGTTTACCAGTGCTACCTGTTCCATAGCCCAAAGAGCTGCCATTACCGCCTTAACTGCCGACAATGCTCCTTCTATGGAAATGACAAAAGAATTTGCGCGGCGTAGGCAGCGTGTGATGGAACTGCTGAAAGACGTACCCGGAATCAGTTGTACCGAGCCTGAAGGCGCTTTTTATGTGTTTCCTGATATGAGTTCATACTATGGAAAGACCGATGAGGAAGGAAATATAATCAAAGATTCGGCTGATTTGTGTATGTATATCCTTAATACAGCCCATGTATCTTCTGTAATGGGAGCCGCCTTTGGCGAGCCAAATTGTGTACGTTTTTCTTATGCCAACAGTTTAGAAAATATTGAAAAAGCCTGGGCAAGAATTAAAGAAGCGCTTGCCAAGCTGAAATAGTTGTTTTTTACTGTTTTAAAGGCAGTTCTTAATTAAACCGTCATTCTGTAAACTGTAAAGAATAACTTATTTAAATATTGGTGAATCTTTCAGTTATCGGGATGGCGGTTCTATTTTTCTAAAAATTTAAATAACTTATTCTGAATGATTTTTTCAGACCCTCATATTTCATTAGCAGTGTTAAATGACGTAGCAGCAATTACGGCCTTGCTCAACAGTGCTTACCGTGGTGAAGCATCGAAAAGCGGATGGACAACCGAAGCACACCTGATAGCAGGCGATACCAGAACCAACGAAGAAGAGGTTAGTGACCTTATACGCCAACCGGACACAGTATTTTTAAAATATACAGAGAAGGAAATAGTGGGCTGCGTTAACCTTCAGAAACATGGCGAAAGGGTGTATCTTGGAATGTTGAGTGTAAAACCTCAGATTCAGGGTGGTGGCATAGGCAAAAAATTGTTGCATGCATCAGAACAATTTGCCATACAAAATAGTTGTAATACTGTATATATGACCGTGATATCGGTCAGAAATGAATTAATAAACTGGTACAAACGGCATGGTTATTCAGATACAGGTGAACGAAAACCTTTCGAAGAAGATGAGTTGAGCGGCAGGCATCTGCAAGAACTTGAATTTGCCGTTTTACAAAAAAAATTATATTGATATGGACGAAAGATGCACTTTAAATACCGGCCAGAGTTTTGTAAATGAGCTGAAAAAACTTTATGAAAACAAAGAGCAGGCCCGGTTGATGATTGATGATAATGGGCTTGGCAGGGCAGAGGGTTTTATAAAAGAAATTACCGAAAACGGGACCTCGGGATTTATTACTCTTGATAACGGTGAAAAGATAGATATTGCAAAAATTATTGCCGTAAACGGTTTGTTTACAACAGACTATACCTGTTGCTGATAGCACTAAATTACCGGTAACATTTTCTGCCTTTTTTTGCTGCTTTTTTATAATTACAAGAAAAATACCTGCCTGAATCTTTTTGGGCAGCTTAAACTCTGAATATCAAACAGGTATTTTCTCTTATTAAATAATGTCAGAAGCTTAGGTTCTGGTAAAATTTGAATTAGCAGGTAATTTCTACAGAGCTGATAATAATTTTATCTTTTGTGTCTCCAAAATACAATCTCAGAGGTAATAAAGTTGCATTTGTAAGGTGAACTGAACATTTAGTAGTAGCGTACGCAGTTTTAGATAAAAAATCTTTATTGGCTCATTTGCTTTTTTTTACTGATAACAGATTAGGAAAGAATAATCAAAAAGACCGTCTGCCTTATTTTGCCAACAAATTGATTGTCAATTAATTGTTATATTATTAAAATCACTTTGTCATTTAATTTGCGGACTGTTCGTAAGTACCTTTCATAATTGGCCGGTATTGCTAAATGAAAAAAGATTGGTTTCGATTTGTACTGACTTTAATGCCAAAGCATATTATTAGTATTCATCATTTCCATCAGCAAGGTAACAATCGTATAAATACTAAAACAAATAACAATACAAGCTGTTAAAATTACTATTGCCCACAGCATAGGATAAAATGTTTCTATAAAAGCCATGGTATTTATTTTTTAGGTTGAAATAATGGATGCCCGCATTGCCACATCATAAAGGCATATTGGTCGGCAAAGTTGGCATAAGTAACATCCTTATCATCGGTAAAATGGCCGTTGTCATAATTTATTTTCAATAAAACCGGTCGGCCGGATGTGCTGGCTTTTTGTGCTGCTGCTACAAATTTGCCGGGTTGCCATACCATCACACGGGGATCGTTGTAGCCACCTACTCCCAATATGGCAGGATACTTTGTACCCTTCACCACATGTTGCACACCGTCCATTTCAAATAGCGCTTTGCACTCCACACTGTCCTTTACGGTGCCAAACTCTGGTGTATTAGCAGGTCCATTGGCACCAAACTCTTGCCGCATGGCATTGGCGCAGCCTACATTGCATACGGCAGCGGCAAACAAGTCGGGCCTTTCGGTAATGGCACGAGTAATAAGTATGCCTCCTGCACTGGTGCCGGTACCAGCCAGTTTATCTGCCGATGTATAACCGTTTTTAATTAGGTATTCGGCACAACTTATAAAGTCCTTCCAGGTATTGGGTTTGGTGGTTTTAAATCCGGCCTTGTACCAGGCATCGCCTTTTTCGTTTCCTCCGCGCACATGTGGAATGGCAATAACTATACCCTTAATGGCTAACGAATTGTATAGTTTATTAAAATAAGGTCTCATGGGCGACCCATAAGCGCCATAGCTTTCCATCATGCAAACATTTTCCCCATTTAAAGGTGTGCCTTCTTTGTAAATGATGGAAAGGGGTATCATGGCGCCATCATGTCCCTTCACTTCCACTTCTTTTACCACAAGTTTTGTGTAGGCATCAGGATATATGGGTGGTTTATTGAACCGTGACGGACTAAATGCATCATTGTCTAAATTTACTTGAAATTCAGTCACGGGTTTGTTCCAGGAGGTAATTATACTTATACCCTTGTTTGTTTTGGTTGCATCCCAGGGTAGGCCATCAACAAAAGCAGTACCAGAGTAGGGGAGGTTTATTTTTCTTTGCTTTTTGGTGTGAATATTGTATTTAAAAATTTGACCATTGATGCCATCGGTGTAATTGGCAATCAGGTAATCTTTTGTTCGGGTTAGTGCCAGCAAAGTAAGACCTGGCTTTTCATCAAATATGGTTTCGGCATTGTTCCAATCCGGATTTTTTAAAGTAGTGTGCAACACTTTAAAGAAGGGCGCATTATTGTGGCTTATGGCAAATACCTCATCATCAAAAAATATTAAATTACCAGTGAGTGAATCTTTTGGCATGCAAAGTATTTTCCAATTGGGTTTTCCGTTTATTTGACTAATGGGTGCATAGTACCAAAAGTTTTCTGCCTGCACGGTTGATCTTCCGGCAAAAAGATATTTTTTTGAAAATCGTTCTACCCATGCCGAGGGATATTCTTCGGGTCGAATATTTAGATCAGGATTACTTTCATTGCTAAAAAAATCTTTATCGCTTTCTTTCTTAGTACCGGGAATATGCAATCTTGTTTTAGAATTTAGTCCAAAATTGATGTCCTTGGAGTTGGAGTTAAAATTTTTGGTAGTTCCATAAAGTATAGCCTTTCCATCGTGTGTCCATTGTGCACCAAAAACAGGAGCAATATCAGTATCAATAAATTTTCGGGTAGCCACATCCATAATGTTCATGGTGTTAAGTTCGCTGCCACCTTGCTGGTAGGTTATGATGATTTTTTTTCCATCAGGACTTGGTTCTGCGCCTGATATAGAAAGTGTTTTTCCCTTGATATAATTGAGTGGGTCAAAGAGTAAATGCTCTGCTCCATTGTACAGCCCATCTCTGTAAAATAATTTATTCACTTTTTCACCAGGACTAAGTTTATAATAAAAAAGCCTTCCGTTAATAAAGTCAATGGGATTGATTCGCACCACTTGTTTTTTATCAATTTCTTTCCATTCGGCAATCAGCTCATTTCTGCCCGATAACTTGGAAAGAAAGCCATTGGTATAGTCCGCCTGTGTTTTAAACCAGTTGTTTACTTCCGGTGCATTTAGGTTTTCTAACCAACGATAGGGGTCTTTGTAGTTGATGCCAAAATAAGTATCACTGCTGTCCACCGTTTTAGTAGCTGGGTATTGGTATTGAGCAAACAGTAGGGTAGTGGCCATTATAGCAAATGATAAAAGATAAAGTTTTTTCATGCGTGTTAATTTTAATTCTTTTAATATTTTTTATGTTTTTGAAAAATTGTTATAGAACTATTTATAATTGATTCTAATAAGCAAACGTATCGACTTGCTTTTTCAAAAACTTGTAAAAACACGACATTTTTAGCTACACAAGTGCTTGCTATTAACCTATTTAGATATGATAGTTGGGCAGGAGGTGGAATGTATATAAAGTTATTTGTAATTGTCATTATTTCACCTGATGCAGGAAAGCATAAATTGCTTTCAGCTCATCATCTTTAAACGTAAAGTACTTGTATGGCATCGCATCTGACAATTGTTTTCCATCGGGTCTTTTGCCGGTACGCATTACAGTTATAAACTCTTGTTCTTTCCACCTACCTACATCGCCTGTATGACTGATGTTGGGTATGGCTGGGCCTCCGGGACCTAAAGGTGGCCCGCCTTTGTAATTTTTTGAATGGCATCCCTGGCAGGTGGTGGACAGATAGGCGCCATACTCAGGGGTAATTGATGGAATAATTTCATCTACATATTTTGCATTATGATCTATTTGCTCGGCAGGTAATAAAGGAAACTTATCCAAAAAAACCAGTATTCTTCCTAATGGTTTTATTTCCTTTTTAGGCACTGTATTATCTATCGGAGGCTGATGTTTTACAAAGTTTATAAGTGCGGCCATTTCCTGGTTGGACAAATGACTCACCTCATGCGAAGGCATGAACC
>ENA-UOUJ01001364-UOUJ01001364.1-activated-sludge-metagenome-genome-assembly--contig:-NODE-1364-length-12964-cov-10.466496_pt1 | contig 12964 bp, 7 predicted proteins | sample MGYA00249839_ERZ747224 | MGnify/ENA primary metagenome ERZ747224 (study PRJEB28782, sample SAMN03220277) | activated sludge metagenome | biome: wastewater; feature: sewage sludge; material... | reverse complement strand
CTACCGCTCACCACCCGGTACTGATAGAGTCCGCTGGCCAAGGCACCTATGGCGAACTCTGTCCGCAATTCTCCTTCGGGAATGTCCAGCCGGAGCACCTCCTTACCGGTCATGTCAAGCACCTTCAACATGCCCGGTTGCTCCAACGGTCGGTCCAGCACGAGCGTCGCATTATCCCGAGCTGGATTGGGCACTATCGTCAGCGTAGCAACATCCTCCTGTTGCACACTCTTGACAATGATCCCGTGCGGCAAGCAGAGCAATTGGTCGTCCCACGCAAGGGTGTCGTTCACTTGGCGGTACAAAGCCCGTGCGGCATACACCGCATTGCCGCCCAGCATGGGGCATTGGTCCGCGATGGCCAGCAAGGTGGCGGCCTGCGCCGTTGAGAGCGTGTCCACCTCCTTGGCCACGGTGGCCAACCAAATGTCGTTCACCTGCTTGGTGTTCTCCTCGATCAACCGGCTGGTGCCGATGGCGGCATTGGCGGTCTGGATGCCTTCGGCCGTAAGCACCTTGGTGGTGCGGGCCGTTTCCATGGCCACTTCGTTCCACGCGTTGAGGGTGCGGATGCCCTCGCGGAAGCCGGCCAGCGCCGCGAGGGCGGCGGTGCGCTGGGCGGGGGCCAGGGTGCTGTCCTGCAATTGCCCCATGCGCACCTTGGAGGAGTCCAGCAGGGCCTCTATCTGGTCCCGGTTGGCTACGATCTGGGCGGCCACGGTGCTGTCCAGGTCGTACAGGGTTGCCCGCCCATCTTCCACCATTTTGAAGGTCGCCGTGGCGCTGCCCTGCAAGCCGTCCCAGAAGTCGGCCATGTCCTGGTATTCATAGCGCAACTCGGGGTCATCGTCCAACTTGCCGTACAGGCCGCCCTTCAGCATCCACTTGCTTTCCTCGGTATAGGGGTCGTTCTGCAGGCCGTCTGCGGCCACCAAGCTGTCCAACCCGGTACGTTTCACCACGGGCGGGTACGGTTCTTTTATGATGCCGGGCCCGCAATAGCCGTCGGCAAAACCCGACTGGCAGTTGAAATTGGCACCGCTGTAGTCCGGTTGAAACCACTCCGAAGGCGACCAGCTCGGGGGTTCGGTGTTGCCACCGCTAATGATGGCGGGGTTGTAGGTGAAGGGGTTGAGCGCAGGATTCGGGTCACTCGGCCCGGTCACCTCGTACAGCGCTCCCCATCCTCCGGCAGCGGGGGCATTGTACCACAGGTTGCCGCGCCGTTCCTGCGCACCGATGATGGCATTTGTGCTGAGGTGCAGCGCCCATTTGTGGCGGCGGAAGCTGGTGCCGGCCAGGTTCACATACTGGGCCGCGCCATTGAAGAGGAAGCCGTTGGTGGTGAGGTCCACGTCGTTGCAGGTGAAGTTGAGGCGGTCGCCCATGTTGCTGTAGATGGCGGCCTGGCCCTGCACGTAGTCGGTTCCTGCGCCTGTTACAGTGTTGCAGCTCACCTCCAAGCGCGAGGAGCCGTAGTTGGCGATGCCATAGCGGTTCAGGGCGTTGTGGGCCATGGTGATCTGGTTGCCGGCCACGGTCCACTGCTTGGCGGCCAGCAGGGAGATGCCCGCATGGGCATTGGTGTTGGCCGTGTGGAAGATCTTGTTGTCCTCTATTCTGGAGTCGGCACCGCCTTCGTGGGCATCGGCCACCACAATGCCCGAGTATTGGGAGATCGGCATGGAGAAGCTGGGGGAACCGAAAGTGATGTCGTTGTCCTTTACCCAGAAGTTCGCGGTGCCCGCATTCTGGTTGAACACCATGCCGTCCCGCTTGGCGACCACCCGGTTGTTGGTGATGGAGGTGCTGGCGCGGGCGCGGTCCACCCGGTAGCCGGTGCCCATGGCCTGCATGTTGTTGTCCCGGCTGCTGGTGTTCATGGCCCGGGTGTAGATGCCCCACTTGCAGTTCTGGAAACTGGGCTGGGCCTCCTTGCCGTTGCCGACCTGCTTGAGGTTCTGGTCACTTGACCCGCCTATGGCCACGATCCCCGAGCCGTTGGCATCTACGGGCATCATGATGTAGGCGGCATCGGGTTGGATGTTCTTGAAGTTGAACTGCGCCACCGACAAGTCGCTGTTGTGCCCGATGATGCCGTTGCTCATGCCGTCCACCAAGTTGTTCCATCCGCTGTAGCCCGTGAGGTCCATGGCCGTATTGTAGGCCAGCACGGCGGCGAAGCCCACGTTGCCTATGGCGTTGGTTTGGCCGGGGTAAGGCAGTGCCAAAGTACCGGTGCTTTTGAAGCGGTTGCCGATCACGTGGGCACTTACGCTGTTGAAGGCCACGCCTGCGGTATTCGGTACGTAAAGCCCTACGCGGTTGTCGGTGATGTCGTTATTGAAGAGCAGGACGGTTGCGCCGTCCAAGGCGGTCACGGCATATTCTGCATCCTTCACGGTGTTGCGCTGCATTTCCAAGTATGCACCGCTGCGGGCCGTAACGCTCTTCCACATCATGTCCGTGCAATTTTCCACTTCGCTGTCGCGCAGCACGAACATGGCACCAGGTTCAACGATGATCTCGGCCCCTGGATCCATGTAGATGGTGGAGAAGTTGACGAAGCAGTTGTTGTCCACGAGGAAGGTGCCTGTGATCTGCAGCGAAGTGTTGCTGAAGATGGTGTTCAACGGCGAGGCGTAGTCGCTGGAGTAGGCGCCGTCGGGGATCACAATGTCGGCCGTGCAACAGGTGTTGTTGTCGGGCACGGTGTAGGTGTATGTATTGGTGCAGGCATGGCCGTACGTGATGGTCACCGAATAGCTGCCGCCCTCCAATTCAAACACGTTTTGCGTCACCACACCATTGGACCACTCCACATGGTATGGTGCAAAGTCCGGGTCAAGTTGAAGGGCTATGCTGCCGAATGCACCAGCATGGCAATCGGCCGGTTCGATGTGTACGGAGGTAACGGCTTGCGGCGGGGCCGGGCCGGTGAATACATCCACGACTTCCGTGATGGTGCAGCCTGTGATCATGTCCTGTGCGACCAATGAGGTAGCAACATAGATGTACGGCGGGTACGGCAAGTGGGGCGGGTTGCTCAAGTTCCAGGTGTGCCCGTCTCCCACAATGTAGCCGCCGATCGTGTATGAGTCCCACCAAGTGTAGGACATGTTCGCATCGCCCGAACCGCCGATTGCGACCACTTCCAGCAGGGCATCCCCACCGGGGTCCATGCAGGCCGGGTGGGCAACATACCCGAGGGCAAGCGGCTCGTAAATGGTGTAGCCCTCCGTGGTGGTGCAACCATCATCATCGGTCACCAGGACAAAATAGGTTCCGGGCAACAGGTCGGTGATCGCAGGGGTGGTTGCGCCATTGGACCATGAGAAGGCGTGGTTTCCGGCACCGTTCACCGTTAGGCTGATCGCATTGACGGGGTGTTCCGGGTCGTCCGGGCAGGCATAACTCAACTGGGCGGAAACCTCAAACCCGCACGGTTCCTTCAGCTTGGCTATGTAGGCGTCATCGAAGTTGTGCCCGGTATTGCCGCACACCACCAAGCCGCCGTCGGGCGCCTCCGTGATATCGAACATACACTGCCTCCTGCGGAAATTGCCCGGCCAGCCGGTGGCAAGGGCCCCGGTACCTTCATCCCATTGTTTCTCCCACAATAGGTCGCCCGTAGCTCCGTCCACCTTGGCCACATAACTGTCGGTGTTCCAATAACCGTAGGCATGTTCAACGGAATTCATGTCGATCTGCAACACGGGCGGCACCATGGGGTCATCCGGGTCACTGACCCACCGGAAGTGCTCCCAATTGAACCATCCGCCCAAGGCTGGGTTCGGCCCGTTGGCATCAAAATGCATCCCTTGCGGATCGACGTCCAAGTATTCCTGAACGGTCGATGGGAGATCTTCCCATCCGAAGGGGTTTTGCGCATCATACCCTGGCGACCATTTAGTGGAAGCAAAGGCCACATGGCCATCACTAGTGGGCGTAGCCACCAAGTGCAGATCGAAGCCCCGCAATACCCCTAGGTCCACGGGTTGGTCCCAGCTTGCAACCGGATCGCCCTGCATATCCAGTTTGTACACCGACCCCCTGGCCTGGTGGTTGCCTACGAAGGTGTATCCCCGGGTGGTTCCGTCCGTGGTGAAGTCGGCCAACACTGGCCATACCAGGAAGGGAGTACCGTCCACCACTTGGAGTCGAGTGCAGCATTGTGCCCGGCAGCAATGGCCGCGCTCTCCTTGGTGTCGACGAAAAAGAGGCTTTGATCCCCATGAGTGACCCATGCAAAGGCCGAACTGCGTTGGGTTGCCGCCAATATCCTGCTGCCTACAATGGCGTAATACTCCCCCACCCCCATGGGCGTGCGCACAATGCGCCAACCGATGGTGGCATTGCCTTCCGCATCCACGGAACCCGGCACTCCGGCGGTATGCAATGTCTTCCCTTCCACCAAGCCGTCACCGTCCAGGTCCACCACGAACAGCCTCCAAGGCGTGCCATTCCCCGTGTTCTGGGCACCGTAGCCTACAACCCGGTACCCATAGGTGCCGTTCAGGAAGGTTTCGATCAGCCCATGTGCTTCCGACTTCTTGTCCAAGGCGTCGAGAATATTGTCTTCGTGGTGGTACAGGTGGTCCCACAGGATGTTCCCGTCCCCGTCCAATTTCATCACGCTCATCTTCCGTTGCCTGTCCGGCGTGCATTGGTACTGGGCCACCGTGGTACCGGGGCTGCTTGCCGCAGGATTGAAATAGATGGAATGCACAGGCACGTCAGCAGTGGCCTTCAGGTCCATGCTGGAACCCGCCGCGACCAAGTTGCCTTCGTGGTCCTGGACCACGTCGCTGAATGCGCCCATGGCGAAGGTCTTATACCACACAAGGGTCCCCATCGCATCATAACGGGCCATGGCTTGGCGCGTAGCGCTCCGCCTGCGGTCCTCCCGCTCCATGAAGAAGGTGGCGATACCGTCCTTGTACGCAGGGTACGTTCCGGTCGGCTTCGGGCAACCGTCATCGGGCAGCCAATTCACATACGAAGTATAACCGGCAGTGACGTAGCCGCCATCGGCCAGATTGCAGTGTGCCTGCCACCAGTCGCGCCCGCTTTCTTCGCGGGCCTGCCCGGCCTCGGCCACCACGGCCGGTCCGTATTGCGCCCGGTAAGGAGAGGCCGCTTCCCAACCCGTGAAGGTGGTTGAATAGCCCACCGGCTTTACGGCTGGTGCCGAACTGACCTGCCATTCCAGCTGGGGCTGGCCCAGCGCACCGGTTACACAAGCCATGGCTGCCGCAAGCAAAAACAAGCCCTTTCGACTACGCGGACGGCCCGGCGTGATCAATTGATTTTCGCGCGGGGGGGGGGGGCATTGGTTTCATGGGGTTGGTTTTTGGGGTTCGCTGGCAAGGTATACTAATTTATTTAAATAACCGACCAGAGAACACACCTGCTGGATATGCACCTCTCAACCAAGCGTCATTCACCGTGCGGGCAGGCCTGCATGGACAAACACGTGGTGCGCTGCGCGCCAACCATTTGCGCTGCTTGTTGTTCCCTATTGCAGATTCCTCCACGCCGCCCCCACATGTGCCGCTTCCTTGCCTACCTCGGCGCCCCCATCAGCATGGGCGCATTGCTGTACGATCCCTCGGATTCCATCATCAAGCAGAGCTATGCGGCCCGCGAGATCGAGGAACCACTGAACGGAGACGGCTTCGGGGTGGGCTGGTACCACCACGACCATTCGCCCGAGCCGGCCGTTTTCGCCAGTGTGATGCCCGCATGGAACAACCGCAACCTGCGCTACCTGGCGCCCAAGGTGCGTTCCCACTGCATCGCCGCGCACGTGCGGGCGGCCAGCGTGGGCGACGTGGCGGAGGCCAATTGCCATCCCTTCCATTGCAAGGACCGCCTGCTGATGCACAACGGCGGCGTGGAGCAGTTCCACAAGATCAAGCGCGACCTGTGCAATCGGCTCAGCCAGCCGATGTACGATTGGGTGAAGGGCCAAACCGACAGTGAGCACCTCTTCGCCCTGATGCTGGACCACCTGCAGGCAGGGAAACCCACGCCCGACCAGGTGGCAGACGCCTTCGAGGCCATGATCACGGACCTGGAGGAACTGATGGCCAAGCACGGCATCGTGGATGCGGCCTACCTGAACATGGTGTACACCGATGGCCGCATTGCGGTAGGGCTGCGCCATACCACCGACGGAAGCGAACCGCTCACCATGTACTACAGCGAAGGAAAAAAGTACGTGTGCGAGGCGAATGTGTGCCGCATGGTGCGCGGGGCGGACAGGTCCGAACGCGCCGCATTGATCGTGTCCGAAAAGCTCACCGACGTGGCCGATGACTTCATCGAGGTGCCGCCGCAGCACTTCGTGCTGGTGAACGAAGACCTGTCGGTGAAGGTCAGGAAGGTGAAAAGGACATAGTTCCGGCGCCCAACAGAGAGCGTTCCGCGGCGCAGCCGCCGACTACTGCTTCAACAGGGCCAAGTATTTATCCTCGGCGGCGCGCATGGCTTTTTGCTTGGCCGGGTCCTTGTCGCCGTGCCCCAGCAAGTGCAGCAGGCCGTGCACCATCACGCGGTGCAGTTCCTCTTGGGCGGTGGCACCGAAGGTGCGCGCATTGTCGCGCACGCGGTCGTAGCTGATCAGGATGTCGCCGGACACGCCGGGGCGGTCGTCCTGCCCGAACGTGATCACGTCCGTGTACTCGTTGTGGCCGAGGTACTGGCGGTTGTAGGGCAGCAGCCCTTTGTCGCTGAGCAGCACGTAGGTGAGTTCGCCGATGTGGCAGCCCTGGTCGGCGGCTACGGCGTGCAGCCACTGGCGTAGGCGTTCACGGTTGCGGAAGGCATTGGTGACATGGATGACCTTGAACGCGATGACCCCGCCTTGCACCATGGCATTAGGCTTCTGCGGCGGGCTTCAGGCTGAAGGTGATCGCCACGGAGGCCCCGTTGTCGGAAAATTCCACCGATTCAGACAGGGCCCGCATCAGGAACACGCCGCGGCCGTGTGGCTTTTCGATGTTCTGCGGGTCCGTGGGGTCGGGCAGGTGCTCGTGGTCGAAGCCGGGCCCTTCATCGCTGACGAAGAAGGTGACCTGGTCGCCGTCCAGGGCGTAGCCCAATTGCACCTTTTTGGCGGGATCCAGGCCGTTGCCGTGGTGGATGGCGTTGTTCACCGCTTCGGTAAGGGCGATCAGGATGTTCCCGTACAACGACTCGGGCACGTTGTTTTTGGCACAGGCCTCATCAATCAGCTTTTCCGCCAACGCGATGTTTTCCGCCTTGGCGGGAAATTCGATGCGTTGGGTGTAGTGGACGTCCTCGGTAAGCGCTCCCATGGTTCGTGTTCAGGGTCGGCCAAATGTATCGAAATACTGATCTACCCGGGCCTTGTAGTATGGTTTAAGGCCGGGGGGCACGGTGCGGAGCAGTTCGGCCTCGCGCATTTTGTCGCGTTGGTAGTTGAAGAAGCGGGCCGGGTCGGGATGGTCGATGTCCTTGCCGGTGTTGCTTTCCCGCTTGGGGTCCAGTTCGCGCTCGCGCTCGGCTTTTTCCGCCTCCAACAGGCGCGTCATGATGTCCTGTTGCCTGCGGATGGATTCCGGGGTGATGTTCTTATTGACGATGTCCTTTTCGTTCTGCTCCATTTGCTCAGCGAGCTTCTGCAGGCCATTGCCCGCGCCGGAGCCGTCCTTGTTCATTTCCTGGGCGATGCGCTGCATCTCCTGCCGCAGTGCGGCCTGCTGGGCGGCCAATTGGGCCAGTTGCTGGCTCATGCCCATGCCCATGCCGCCGGGGTTTTGCTGGCCGGGCTTTTCGCCGGGCTTTTGACCCTTTTCCAGGGCTTTCCGCATTTGTTCCAGTTGCTTGGAAAGCGCTTCCTGCTGGCTGCGGATCTTCTGCATCTTTTGGCTGTTGCCGCTGCTGCTGCCCGAGCCGCCGGGCTTGTTGCAATTGCCGCTGCCGGGCATGCCGCTGGCCTGTTGCTGCTGCATTTGCTGCAGGGCCTCGTCCAGCATCAGCGCCAAGTTGTTCAACGAGGTCATGGCGCGCTGTTGCTTGTCCGCCGCCTTGGGGCGTTCGCTGGGGTTCGCGCGGGCCTCGGCCAAGTGTGCCAGTGCTTGGTCCATGTTCTCGTTCACGGCGTTCATCTCCCGGTTCACCAAGGCCTGCAGTTGGGGCACGCGCTTGCTGAGGGCGAACAGGGAGTCCTCCACGATGCGGGAATCATCGCGCAGCTTTTTCTGCTGGCGCCCGATGTCCACTAAGCGCGGGTCGCGGGCGGCAGTGGCTTCCAAGGTGTTCATGTTGGCCTCCTGGTCGAAGCTCAGCTGCAGGATGTTTTCCAGCAGCTGGCGCAAGGCGTCCATGTCCTCCTCGTTCTGTTCCTGCTGGCCCTGCTGCATGCCGCTGCGCATCTCCATGGCCAGTTGCTGCATCTGTTCACCCGCTTTCTGCTGGCTGTCGCTGGCCTTTTTGTTCTGCTTCTTGTCCAATTGCTCGCTGCTCTTCTCCTGTTCCTGCTTGATGCCCTCCTGCTGTTCCCCGGTTTTGGGCAGGTCCAGGGGGCGTTCCAGTTCCTGGTTTTTCTTGTCCAGCTCGTCCAACTGCTTGCGCACGTCCTCGAATTCCTTGTTGAGTTCCTCCTGCTTTTGCTTCAGGTCCTCCTGGGCTGTTTGGTCTTCCTTGGTTTCCTCGCTGAGGGCCTGCTGTTTCTCGGCCAATTGCTCCAGCTGGTCGGCGATGTCCTCGGCCTTCTGCTCCACTTCCATCTGCTTGAACTGTTCCAAGGCGCGGTCCAGCTCTTTTTCAATGTCCTCCTGGCTGAGCTTCATGTCCTGCATCTGCTCCTGAAGCTGTTCCTTGTCGATCTTTTCCAGCATCTCCTGCACCTTGCGGTAGAGTTCCTTCATCTGCTCGCTGAGCACGTTCTCGAAGAGCTGTTGCACCTGTTGTTGCTTTTGCAGGATGCGTTCATCGGCTTCCTTGTAGCTCTGCTGCTCCTGTTGGGACTGCTTGAGCTGCTCGGTCGCTTGCTCCACCCGCTGCTGCAATTGCTGCTGGCGGTCCAGGATGTCCTGCATCTTCTGCTTGTCCTGCCAGTTGGCTTCCTTTTTGTCCAACATGTCGCGGCGCAGCTTGTCCAGGTCGCGCTGCAGGTCCTGTGCCTGTTTGATGCTTTCGCGCAGCTCGTCTTTGATGGCTTCGCCCTGCCGGTCCTGTTTTTCGGCCAGCTCCTTCAGCGTGGGTGCTTCAAAGGTGCGCACCGTGCTGCGGGCGCTCTTGGGGCCGTTCACCCCGTCGTTGTCCCACACCTCGAACCAGTACTCCAGCTTGTCGCCGGGCATCAAGCGCAATTCGCCGAGGTCCTCCTGGTGGAAGAAGGTTTGGCGGGTGGTGCCCGGCTGGATCCCGATTTCCCTGGAAGCCTCGCGCTTGGGGCCGGGCACGCTGTCGCCCCCGGCGGTGAAGCGGTACTGGAAGCTCAGGCGCTTGAACCCGTGGTCGTCGCCGATGTCGCCCTTGAAGTAGAGGCGGCGCGGCGCAAGGCTGTCCGCCTTTTCTTCCACGGCGATGGAGGGGTAGAGGTCGGGCACCACGTCCACGCGGTACTGCGCGGGGGTTTGGGCTTGCAAGGTGCCTTGCGCCGGCACCAAGGTGTAGCTGCTTCCCCGCAGAAAGCGGCGGCTGGCCGTGAAGCGCTGGGCGCCTGCCTTTTCGGGCAGCAGGGTGTAGGTGGTGTCGTCAAAGGCCAGGGCGATGCGGTCGGCACTGCGGGTTTCGGCCGTCCAGGTGATGCGCGTGCCGGCGGGTACGGTGATGTCGCCGGTGTTGTTGGTCACGGTGTTCTTCAAGCCGAGGTAGGGCGGGTACTCCAGGGCCACGGTAAGGCCCAGCAAGGCCGGGTTGGCCTCGGTGGCCAAGTGCAGGGCGCCGCTGTGGAAGCCGTCCGCGGCGAGCCGGAAATCCACCGGGTTCTGCACGTTGCGGAAGCGGTGGGTGAAGCGGGCGGCGTCTTGGCGCACCAACGGGATGCGCTGGTTGGCCACCTCCAGGAACACCTGCTGGGGCAGTTCATTCCCCTGCATTTCCACCTGTAGCTCGAAGTCCTCGTTCTCGGGCACGGTGAGTTCCTTGTTCAACACATGGAAGCGGAAGGGGGCCTCGGGCAGGAATTCGGTGCCGTGGGCCATGAGCCGTTTGGTGGGCGCGGTGATCAGACTGGGGGCGGCCAGCAGCAGCAGCAACAGCACGCCCACCGGCGGTACGGCATAGCGCAGGTAGCGGCGGTTGCGCCGCAGGTCGATCGCCTGTACGAAGGGCACCGGCCCAAGCTCGCGGCTGCGTTGGGCAATGCTGGCCTCGATCAATTGCTGTTGGCGCAGGTCCGTGCCGGCTTGGCCGCGCAGTTGCAAGGTGTTCAAGAGCTTGTCCTTCACCTGCGGAAAGTGCCGCCCCACAATGCCGGCGGCCTGTGCATGGCCGATCACCTTGCCGAAGCGGAACAACTTCACCAGGGGCAGCGCCACCAAGCGCACCAGTACCACCGCGCTGGCCGCGGCCAACAGCCAGAACAGCGCCGTGCGCACGGTGGTGCCGAAACGGCCGAAGTATTCACCCAGGGCCACCACCAGGAAGAGGAGCACCAGCAGGCCGGTACTGTACAAGGCGCCGCGGATCAACCGGTCCTTGTAGTACTTGCGGATAAAGCCGTCCAGCTTGTCGATCAGCAGGTCGTAGTCCGTGTGCATGGCCGTTCACCCCACAACGGGCGTGCCGCTGCGGAATGGCCCGAAAGTTAGGCACACCGGGTCCGGTGGAACCCCGGAGGAAACCGTGGAAACAATTATTTGCATTAAAGTTTCCACCGTTTCGTACGTTTGCCGCCCCTAAGCACCATGGCCCAGGAAAAAACCACCCCGCCCGTGAACGCTGCGGAGCGCATCGTGGCCGAGGCTGCCAAGATCTTTTGGACGTATGGGATCAAGAGCGTGACCATGGATGACCTGGCCACGCGGATGGGGATCAGCAAGAAGACCCTCTACCAGCATGTCGCCGACAAGAACGACCTGGTGGAGAAGGTGGTGGACCATGTGGCCCGGGAATTCAAGTGCGGGGTGATGTGCATCAGCCGTGCCGGCAACGCCATCGATGAGCTGTATGCCATCACCAACACGGTCGCCGAACGGCTCAAGGGCATCCACCCGTCCATCCACTTCGATTTGGAGAAATACCATCCCGAAGCGTTCCGCCGCATGATGGAGACCCGGCGCAGGGAGGTGTATGCCACCACGGTCGCCAACATGGAGCGGGGCATAAAAGAGGGCATCTACCGCAACGACCTGAACATCCCGATCATCGCCACGCTGTACATCTCCCGGCTGGAGGTGGTCTTCGACGGCGACCTGTTTCCCGCGGACCGGTTCAACCCGGGGGAAGTGCACTGGGCGTTGTTCCGCTACCACGTACGCGGCATCGCCAGCGAGAAGGGTGTGAAGTATTTGGTGAACAAGGTGAAGAAAGACCAAACCCCATGAGGACCACTTTAGCGGTACCGGCGTTCCTGATCTCCGTGGCCGCCCTTTCGCAAGGGCCCGTGCAGCTGAGCTTGCAACAAGCCATGGACCAGGCTGCCGCGCAGAGCTACAGCGTGCAGTACAGTGATCTGGAGGCCGCTAAGGCGGAGGCCAGGATCAAGGAGATCCTCGGTGTGGGCCTGCCGCAGGTCGCCGCGTCCGGCGGGTTGAACAACTACCTGAAGGTGCCCACCCAGGTGATCCCCAACTTCTTCGGGAACGAGCCGCCGACGATCGAGATCCAGTTGGGCATCCCTTGGATGATGAACGGAGGGGTGCAGTTGCAGCAACTGCTCTTCGACGGCAGTTATCTGGTGGGCCTGCAAGCCACCCGGGCACTGAAGGACCAGGCCCACTTGAACTTGGAGAAGGCCCGGCACGACGCGCGCAACCAGGCGGCCAAGGCCTACTATGCCGTGCTGGCGGCCGAGGAGGGTGCCCGCTTGGTGGGCCAAGGCATCCCCTTGCTGGAAAAGAGCGCCCATGACGCACAGGCCATGCTCGACCAAGGCTTCCTGGAAACCACCGATGTGGACCGCCTCACCATCCAACTGGCCGATGCGCGAAACAGCCAGCACAACCTGGAGCAACAGGTGCAGGTGGCCCGGGCCTTCCTGGGCCTGGTGCTGGGCCTGCCCGCAGGCACCCCGGTGGCGCTCACCGACTCGCTGGGCGCGTTGCTGGCCGATCCGGCGGAACAGGCGCTGGCAGGGCAGCCCTACCCGGAAGGACGGCACATCGAAGAGAAGCAGGCGCAGAGCCAATTGGCTTTGGCCAACCTGGAGGTGCGCCACCAGCAGGCCGCCTACCTGCCCACGTTGGGCGGCTTCATCAACTACCAACAGCAGTTCAACAGCATGAAGTTCGACCCGCATGAAGGACCGTGGTTCCCCTCGTCCATGTGGGGGCTGTCACTCAACGTGCCCATCTTCAGCAGCGGCATGCGGCTGCAGCGCGTGAAGCAGGCCCGCATCACCGCCAAGGAGGCCGAGGTGAACCGACAGGCCGTGGACCACCAGCTGCGCGCGGGTTATTTGCAACAACAGGCCATCGCCACTGCCGCGGACGACAGCTACCGCACGGCCAAGGCCAACATGGAATTGGCGGGGAACATCTTCCGCCGCACCTCCGCCAAGTTCACCGAAGGCATGGCCAGCAGCTTCGAGCTCACGCAGGAGCATGCCAACTTCCTTGCGGCGCAACAGCACTACGTGCAAAGCGTGGTGAACCTGATGCAGGCCCGGGCGGACATGCGCAAGGCGCTGGATATGTACTGAGGTGAACAGTGAATGGTGAAGAGTGATCGGAACGAAACCCGTAACCCGCAACAACCCAACGCGCAACACAAGGGATGGTGAAGGGAAGAAGGAGAAGAAGGAGAAGAAGGGAAGAAGGGAAGAAGG
>ENA-UOUJ01001363-UOUJ01001363.1-activated-sludge-metagenome-genome-assembly--contig:-NODE-1363-length-12976-cov-3.740036_pt1 | contig 12976 bp, 7 predicted proteins | sample MGYA00249839_ERZ747224 | MGnify/ENA primary metagenome ERZ747224 (study PRJEB28782, sample SAMN03220277) | activated sludge metagenome | biome: wastewater; feature: sewage sludge; material... | reverse complement strand
GCGCCAACGTCGACTTGCCGGAGCCCGAGACGCCGGTGACGACGGTCATCCGGCGCAGCGGGATGCGCGCGTTGACGTGGCGCAGGTTGTGCAGATGCGCGCCACGCAACGACAGCCAGCCGTTCGACTCGGCTGCGCCCGCCGTTGAAGAGCTGACTTCGCCGATGTCCGGAACCGGCCTCGGCGGCACCAGCGGATGCTGCAGCGGGTTCGCGAGGAAGCGTCCGGTCAGGCTGTCCGGATGCTTCGCGAGTTCCTCGTGGTGGCCGGTCGCGATGATCCGGCCACCGAGCCGGCCGGCACCGGGCCCGATGTCGATCACGTGGTCGGCGCGCCGGATCGTGTCTTCGTCATGCTCGACGACGAGCAGCGTATTGCCCTTTTCGCGCAGCGCTTCGAGCGTATCGAGCAGGATCCGGTTGTCGTGCGGATGCAGGCCGATCGTCGGCTCGTCGAGCACGTAGCAGACGCCCTGCAGGTTCGAGCCGAGCTGTGCGGCAAGCCGGATGCGCTGCGCCTCACCGCCTGACAGCGTGGGCGCGGCACGATCGAGCGTCAGGTAGCCGAGGCCGACGGCGGCCAGGAAATCGAGCCGCGAACGGATCTCGGCCAGCACGTCGCGCGCGATCTCCCGCTCGCGGCCGGAAAAACCGAGTTGGCGCAGCCAGTGCAGGCAATCGTCGACCGGCATCGCAGTGAGTTCGGCGATCGACAGGTCGAGCAGGCGCACCGCCAGTGCCGTCGGGTTCAAACGTCGGCCGTCGCAGGCAGGGCAGGGCTCGTCGACGACAGTGGTCGACTCGGATGAAATGCCCGGTGCCGTCGTCCCGGACGTCGCGGCGGCGGCCTGCGCGGCAAGCTGGTCGGCGAGTTTCTCGGCCAGGTGGCCGATCGCATCGGTGCTCGAATCCTCGTCGGCGCGGTTCTTCGGGTCGAGCTTCGGCACGTAGGGCAGCTTCACCCCGGTGCCGACGCAATCCGTGCACCAGCCGATCTTCGAGTTGAACGAGAGCATCCGCGGATCGGGTTCCGGGAAGCTCGTGCCGCACGAGGGGCAGGCGCGTTTCGTCGAGAACAGCCGCGTTTCGAGCGCCGCGGCGGCGGCTTCGTAACCCTGCGCGTCGCCGTCGTCGGCGGCCGATCGAAGCCCGTCGAGTGGCGCGGCGATCATCACGATGCCCTTGCCGAGATCGAGTGCCTGGCGCAGTGCATCGCGCAATTGCGCCTCGCTGGCCGGGTCCACCGTCAGGTCGGCGACCGGTAGCTCGATATCGTGCTCGATGTAGCGGTCGAGCCGCGGGAAGCGATCTGTCGGCAGGAAGGCGCCGTCGACGCGCAGATGGCCGAAGCCCTTGGCCTTCGCCCATTTCGCGAGGTCGGTGTAGACGCCCTTGCGTGCGACGACCAGCGGCGCCAGCAGGCCGATGTGCCGGCCGCGGTAGTCGCGCAGGATGCGTGCGGCGATCGCGTCGAAGTCCTGCGGCTCGATGCGCGCCTCGCAGTTCGGGCAGTACTGGACGCCGAGCTTCACGTAGAGCAGGCGCAGGAAATGGTAGATCTCGGTCAGCGTTGCGACCGTGCTCTTGCGCCCGCCGCGGCTCGTGCGCTGCTCGATCGCGACCGTCGGCGGGATGCCGAACACGCCGTCGACGTCGGGGCGGGAAGAGGGCTGGACGAACTGGCGCGCATAGGCGTTCAGCGATTCGAGATAGCGGCGCTGGCCCTCTCCGAAGATCACGTCGAAGGCCAGCGTGGACTTGCCCGAGCCGGATACGCCGGTAATGACGGTGAGCTTGTCGCGCGGCACCTCGACGTCGATGTTCTTCAGGTTGTGTTCTCGCGCGTGGTGAACGAAGATCGATTCGCGCGCTCGCTCGCGCAGCACACTCTGCAGCGCGCGTCCGATCGGTTCTTCGGCCGAGAGGCTCGTTTGTGGCGATTCGGTGGGGGAGTCCGAGCCGAATTCGACAGCGTAGTCGGCCAGTGCCTTTCCGGTGTGCGTTTCGGCGGCCTGAGCCAGCTCGGCCGGCGTGCCGGTCGCGACGATCCGGCCGCCGCCGTCGCCGCCTTCCGGACCCAGGTCGATCAGCCAGTCGGCGGCACGGATCACGTCGAGATTGTGCTCGATGACCAGCAGCGAGTGGCCGGCGCTCATCAGCTTGCGGAACGCGCGCAGCAGCTTGGCGACGTCGTGGAAGTGCAGGCCGGTCGTCGGCTCGTCGAACATGAACAGCGTGCCGCGGCGGCCGGTCCTTGCGAACGCGTGGCCGGGAGCGGCGTCGTTCGTCAGCCCCTGGCTGGCCGCCTCGGCGAGGAAGCCGGCGAGCTTGAGCCGCTGCGCTTCGCCGCCCGACAAGGTGGGTACCGGCTGGCCCAGCCGCAGGTAGTCGAGTCCGACATCGGCGAGCGGTTGCAGCCGCGCACGCAGATCGGGCGCGGCGCCGAAGAAGTCGAGCGCCTCGTGCACGGTCAGTTCGAGCACTTCGGCGATCGAGCGCTGGCTGCCGTCGCGGCCGGCGATCGTGACTTCCAGCACTTCGGGGCGGAAGCGCTTGCCGTCGCAGTCCGGGCAGCGCAGGTAGACGTCGGACAGGAACTGCATCTCGACGTGTTCGAAGCCGTTGCCGCCGCAGGTCGGGCAGCGCCCGTCGCCGGCGTTGAAGCTGAAGGTGCCGGCCGTGTAGCCGCGCTCCTTCGACAGCTCGGCGGCCGCGAAGCGCTTGCGGATCGGATCGAAGGCGCCGACGTAGCTGACCGGGTTGCTGCGCGCGGTCTTGCCGATCGGGGACTGGTCGACGAAGACGACGTCGCCGATCCAGTCGTCGCCGAGCAGGCGGTCATGGTCGCCGGGCGCCTCGGTGGGCTTGCCGCGTGCCTTCATCAGCGCCGGCAGCAGCACGTTCTGCATCAGCGTCGACTTGCCGCTGCCCGAGACGCCGCTCAGCACGACCAGCCGTTCGAGCGGAATCTCGACCGAGACGTTCTTCAGGTTGTGCTCGCGCGCACCCTCGAGGAGCAGCCGCTTCGTCGACGGGCCGACCGCGAGCGGCCGGCCGGTGTCGACCTGGCGCCGGCCCGACAGATAGTCGCCGGTCAGCGTGTCGGCATTTCTCAGCGCGCACGGGCTGCCTTCGAAGACGATGTTTCCGCCGCGTTCGCCGGGGCCGGGGCCGATGTCGACGATCCGGTCGGCCGCGAACATCACCTGCGGATCGTGCTCGACGACGACCAGCGAGTTGCCGGCGTCGCGCAGCCGTTCCATGACCTCGATGATGCGGCCCATGTCGCGCGGGTGCAGCCCGATCGACGGCTCGTCGAGCACGAACAGCGTGTTGACCAGCGAGGTGCCGAGGGCCGTGGTCAGGTTGATCCGCTGGACCTCGCCGCCCGACAGCGTGCGCGACTGGCGGTCGAGCGTCAGGTAGCCGAGGCCGACCTGCTGCAGATAGCGCAGCCGCGCACGGATCTCGGTCAGCAGCAGTTCGGTCGCTTCGTCGAACGGCGGCGGCAGCTTCAGCGCCTCGAAGAAGCGCGAGACCCGCTCGATCGGCAACAGCATCAGGTCGTGGATCGACAGGCCGGCGAGGGACTGGAGTTGTTCTTCGGTCCAGGCGACGCCGGCGGGGAGGAAGCGGGTGTAGCCGGCACCGCTCGACGCCAGCGCCGCCTGCGCGTCGGCGGGCGCGCCGACGCGCCACAGCAGTGCATCGGGCTTCAGCCGCGCGCCGCGGCAGACGCCGCAGGCCGTGTACGAGCGATACCGGGACAGCAGCACGCGGATGTGCATCTTGTAGGCCTTGGACTCGAGCCAGTCGAAGAAGCGCCGGATGCCGTACCACTGCGTCTGCCACTTGCCGGTCCAGTCGTCGCCGCCTTCGATGACCCAATGGCGCTGCGCATCGTCGAGTTCGCGCCAGGGCACGTCCATCGGCACGCCGGCCGCCCCGGCGTATTTCTTCATCTCGCGCTGGCACTCCTTGAAGCTCTCGGTCTGCCAGGGTCTGACCGCGCCCTTGGCCAGCGTCAGGCCTTCGTCGGGAACGACCAGGCCGAGGTCGATGCCGATGACGCGCCCGAAGCCGCGGCAGGCCTCGCAGGCGCCCAGCGGCGAGTTGAACGAGAACAGACTGGGCAGCGGGTCGGCGTAGGCGATGTCGCAGTCGGCGCAATGCAGGTCGGTGCTGTACCGCCAGCGCGCCGCTTCTTCGCCCGAGTCGTCGAGCACGTGCACCGACATCCGGCCATGACCGCGGGCCATTGCGTTCTCGACGGCGTCGGCGACCCTGGAATCTTCGACCGAGCCCAGCCGGAAGCGGTCCTGCGCGCACTGGGACGCGGCGCCGGCCGAGGTCGTGGCGCCCGCCCCACCGGCTGCCGACGACGCGGGTTCGACCGCCTGCACCCGCGTGTAGCCCTGCGCCTCGAGGTGCGCGCGCACCTCGTCCTCTCCGAAGTTTGCCGGCACCGGCACCGGGAAACTGATCACCAGGCGCGGGTCGCCGGCGGCTGCCGCGCGTGTCGCCAGCGCTTCGCGAACTCCGGCCACCGTATCGCGACGCACCGGCCGCGCGCAGCGCCGGCAGTGCAGCACCGCCGCGCGCGCGAACATCAGCTTCAGGTGGTCGTTCAGCTCGGTCATCGTGCCGACCGTCGACCGCGAGGTGCGCACCGGGTTCGTCTGGTCGATCGCGATCGCCGGCGGCACGCCCTCGATCCGGTCGACCTGCGGCTTGTCCATCCGGTCGAGGAACTGGCGCGCGTAGGCCGAGAAGGTCTCGACGTAACGTCGCTGCCCCTCCGCGTACAGCGTGTCGAAGACCAGCGAGGACTTGCCCGAGCCCGACACCCCGGTGAACACGACGAGCTCGCCGGTCGGGATGTCGATGTCGACGTTCTTCAGGTTGTGCTGGCGCGCGCCGCGGATCCGGATCGCGCGTCGGATCATGGATTGCAGCGGCTGGCCGGCCTCGTCGGTCGAGGCCGGCGAACGATCGTCGAGCATGGGGGACCATCGGGCGCAGGAGGATCGATCGAGTCTAGCAGGGCGGTCCAGCCTGGCTCAGTGGACGCGGTCGGCCAGACGCGGTCGGCCAGACGCGGTCGGCCAGACGCGGTCGGCTAGACGCGGTCGGCCAGACGCGGTCGGCTAGACGCGGTCGGCTAGACTCGGACCCATGAACGGCTCGCTGTCATCTCGCGCAACCTCTGCGCATCGCTCGAAGGCGCTCGCCGGCGCGCTCGGATTGGTTCTCGGCTGGGCCGGCGCCCACCGGCTGTATCTCGGTTGGCGATTCTGGTGGATCTATCCGGTCATCGCGATGCCGACGATGGGACTGGCGCTTGCCACCGGCGGCGACGCGTGGTTCCGGCATCCGGGCTTCCTGATCGCCGCGCTGGTGGCAGTCGTCGCCATGCTCGAGGCCATCCTGATCTGCCTGACGCCCGACAAGAAGTGGGACGCCAGGCACAATCCCGACTCCGGCATCGAATCGAACAATCGCTGGGCTGTCGTGCTGATCGCGATTGCCGCGCTGATGCTGGGCACGATCCTGCTGATGTCGGTGCTGGCGATCGGTCTCGAAGGCTACGTCGAAGCGACGCGGACGCGGACGATGTAGGGGCGAGGCGCAGCACGCGGGCGACGATGCAGGCCGAAGCTCCCTCGACAAGCTTCGGTTGCGACTTGATTGCCATGAGGTCATAGCGATGAACCGAAATTTCCGTCGATCCCCAGTTCTCCGTCGACTTCCAGTCGCAATTGCGCTGAGCGCGATTTTCAGTGCCCCGCTGATGGCGGCGAACACCGGCGCCACCTCGTGCCGCAGCACCGAGGAATGCATGGCGCAGGCTGCCGCGATCCAGGGCAAGGTCGACGGCGTCGCGACCAGCCCGGTCGCGAAGGCGCAGGACTTCTTCTACTGGGTCGGCCGCATCAACATGGCTTCGACCGTCGTCGGGGCCGAGCGCGGGATCCTGCCGAAGGACCAGGTATCGACGATCGCCCGCGGCGTCGCGCATTCGATCGAACAGGGCGCGCGGCCCGACGGCAAGCGTCCGACCGATGTGCTGCAGATCGAGAAGATCATCACCGACGAGGCAGGGCAGCAAGCCTCGCTGATCCACTCGGGGCGCAGTCGGCAGGACATGCACGCGACGATGGACGCGGCGCGGCTGCGCACGGCGATGCTCGATCTCGCGGAGCGGCTCGACGAAGTCCGCGCAAGGATGCTCGACCTGGCCACCGAACACGTCGAGACTTTCGTCCCGGCCTACACGAACGGCGTGCAGGCGATGCCGATCAGCCTGGCCCACTACCTGCTCGCCTTCCATGAATCGTTCGGCCGCGACGCGCAGCGGATCCGCGAGGCCTGGCCGCGCATCAACCGCAGCGCACTCGGCACGGCCGTGCTCGCGAACTCGAGCTGGCCGCTCGATCGCGAACGGCTTGCCACGCTGCTCGGATTCGATGCACCGATCGTCAACAGCTATGACGCCGGCCAGATCAGCACCTACGACATCCCGATCGAGGCGGCCGGCATCGCCGGTTCGATCGCGATCCGCGTCGGCGCGCTGATGCAGGACCTGCACGTGCAGTACCACCAGGTCCGACCGTGGATCCTGCTCGATCGCGGCAAGACCTACACCAGCAGCGCGATGCCGCAGAAGGCGAATCCGGGGATCATCCAGAACACGCGCGGCAAGGCCTCCGACGTCGTGGCCTCGGCGCAGGCCGTCACCTTGCGCGCACACAACGTGACGCCCGGCATGACCGACTACAAGCGCGCCTGGGACGAGCGCGGGGCGCGTACCTTCGTCTTGGGTGTCGACATGCTGCGAATGACAGCCGATACGCTGGCGGCACTGCGGATCGACCCGCAGCGTGCGCTCGAGGAGCTCGAATCCGAGTGGACGACGTCGATGGAGTTGGCCGAGACGCTTCAGCGGCAGCACGCCGTGCCGTTCCGGGTTGGCCATCACTTCGCGTCGGAGGTCGTCGTGCACGCGCGGGAGAAAGGCTACCGGCCGAAGGAGTTCCCGTACTCGGAGGCCGTGAAGATCTACGCGGAATCCTTGAAAGATTCGACAGGGGCGGATGGCGCGAGCGTTGCGGGTCCCGACAGGCTGCCGCTCGACGAGGGGGCATTCCGCGACGCGCTGTCGCCGGCGCACATGGTGCGCACCCGCGTCGGCCTTGGCGGCCCGCAGCCAGACGAAGTCCGGCGCATGCTGGCCGAAGCGCAACAGGCGCTCGACCGCGACCGCGACTGGTTGGCGCAGCGGCGCACGCAGCTCGCGCAGGCCGAGGCTGTGCTCAATGGCGCTTTCGAGTCCTTGCTCGAACCGCAGGGCAAACGATGAAGGGTCCTCTGACCGGGCCGAGAGCACGATGAGCACCGAACCGCTGTTCCGAGACGACGCCTACCTCGGATCCTGTGTTGCAAAGGTCGTGGCGGTCCACGACCGTGGCATAGAACTCGACCGCACCGTCTTCTATCCGGCCGGCGGCGGCCAGCCCGGCGACATCGGCGAGCTTCGGCGCGCCGATGGCCTCGTCGTGCCGATCGTCGACACGCGCAAGGGGGAGGGCATCGACAGCGTCGTCCACGTCCCGGCCGGCGCTGCGCCGGGCGCCGCTGGGTCGAACGTCGCCGCGCCGGGCGCCGCCGTGCCGCTGGCGGTCGGCGACGAAGTCGAAGCCGCGATCGACTGGGACCGACGCTACGCGATGATGCGCATCCACACCTGCCTGCACGTGCTGTCCTGCGTCGTCGTCGCGCCGGTCACCGGCGGCAACATTGCGCCCGACAAGGGCCGGCTCGATTTCGACATCGACATGAGCCTGCTCGACGCGCAGAAGATCGAGCGCGAGGTCAACGCCCTGATCGAACGCGCGATCGACACCGAGACCGTCTGGATCACCGACGAGGAACTCGACGCGCAACCGGAACTCGTCAAGACGATGAGCGTGCAGCCTCCGCGCGGGGCGGGGCGCATTCGCCTGCTGAAGATCCCGGGGGTCGATCTGCAGCCCTGCGGCGGCACGCATGTGCGCAACATCGGCGAGATCGGGCCCATCAAGGTGCTGAGGATCCGCAACGAGGGCAAGCGCAACAAGCGCGTCGAGATCGGCTTCGCATCTTCCGGTTGATCCGGGGTCCGGCGGGGTCTATGGTGGCATCGATCGCTTTCCAGGCAGGAGATGATCGATGGCCAAGGAAATTCTCGCGACGATCGGGACCGACATCGATGCGGTCGCCGGGTGGATCGGCTCCTACGGCGGTGGCGACTCGCCGTCGGACATCCAGCGCGGCGTCTGGGCCGGAGAAGTCGGAGTGCCTCGCCTGCTGAAGCTGTTCGAACGCAAAGGCATGAAGACCAGTTGGTTCATCCCCGGCCACTCGATCGAGACCTTCCCGGACCAGGTGCGGATGATCGTCGATGCCGGCCACGAGATCGGCGCGCACGGCTACACGCACGAGAACCCGGTGGCGATGACGCCGGCGCAGGAAGAGGCGGTCCTCGTCCGCTCGATCGAGCTGATCGAGAAGTTCTCGGGCAAGTCGCCGCGCGGCTATGTCGCGCCGTGGTGGGAAATGTCGAGCGTCACCGTCGACCTGCTGCTGAAGTACGGGTTCGAATACGACCACAGCCAGGGCTATCGCGACTTCGTTCCGTTCTACGCTCGCAGCGGCGACCAGTGGACGAAGATCGACTACTCGAAGAAGGCCGACGAGTGGATGAAGCCGATGAAGCACGGCAAGGAGATCGATCTGGTCGAGATCGGCGCCAACTGGTACGTCGACGACCTGCCCCCGATGATGTTCATCAAGGCCTCGCCGAACAGCCATGGGTTCGTGAACCCGCGGGATATCGAAGAGCTGTGGCGCGACCAGTTCGACTGGGTGTACCGCGAGCTCGACTATGCGGTCTTTCCGATCACGATCCATCCCGACGTCAGCGGACGCCCGCAAGTGCTGTTGATGCTCGAGCGGCTGATCGACTACATCAGCGGGCACGCAGGCGTGCGCTGGCTTCCGATGGAAGAAATCGCCGAGGACTTCCGTGGCCGCTTTCCGTTCGAGGCCGTTGAACGCCCGCGCGATTACTGAGCCGGAACACCGGGCCGGAACGGCCGCCTGAACATGTGCGGAATGTGCGGCGTGCCGGCGCCGCCGGGCCTATGGAGTGACGCCGGGATCCCCGACGACCCGCGCGATCGCCTGCGTGCGCGGATCCGGCGGGCGGACTTGATCGACCGGATCGTGCGCCGCCACGGGCTGCGCGCCCTCGATCGCCTCGTTGCGCCGGGTCTGGCGCTGTCCTCGCCGACCGGCGGCCATGCGGTCGCCCACGAGCTGGCCGCGGTGTGGGTCGAGGCGGAGCGCATGTGCGGCCGGCGCATCGATCCGCTGGACGCCGGCTTGCTCGATACGCTGGCGGGGCGGCAGGTCGATGCCGGAGAGCAATGACCGTGCCGCGGCCGGCGCGATGGAAGTCCGCAGTGCGGCAGCCGGGGGCGGCGGCCGATGACCGCGGCGGCGTCGATTCGCGTCTGCGCCTGCGCGTCGTAGGGGGTTTTCTCGGCTCGGGCAAGACGACGTGGCTGCGTCATCGGCTGCGTGCTTCGTCGATGGCTGGATTGATCGATTCGGGTGCAGGCGCATGGTCGCGCGGGCTTCGAAATCGTCCGCCCCTGAAAACCGTTGTCCTGGTCAACGAGTTCGCCGGATGTGCGATCGACGACAGCCTGCTCGCCGCACAGGCAGAAGTTCGCGTGCTGACGGGCGGGTGCGTCTGTTGTGACGCCCGCGAAGCGCTCAGACAGATTCTGCGTGGGCTCGTCAACGAGCGCCATGAGAGCCTGCCGGAGCAGCGCGTCGAGCGCGTGATCCTCGAAACGAGCGGACTGGCCGACCCGCGGCCGATCGTCGAGCTGGTGACATCGGACGCTGTCCTGACCAGCAATCTGTTGCTCGACGAACTCGTCGTGACGCTGGATGCCGTGCGTGGGCGCGAGCAACTGCGCAGCGAGGCACTGGGCCGGGCACAGGTCAGCCTGGCTGACCGGATCGTCGTCACCAAAGTCGACCAGACCGACCCCGATGAGCTTGCGGTCGTGGTGGCTGTCGCGCGACGGCTCAACCCGGGCGCGCGGATCAGCGGCGCTGTGCAGGGCGTCGGCTGTCCGCTACCCGACGCGTCGGTGCCGGTCGACGCGGCGGCGCTGGCCGAAGTGTCGCCCGGCTGCGGGCCTGGGTCCGGAGAACCGGCTCCGGTGGCGATCGAACTGCCGGTCGACGCAACGACCGACTGGCCGTCGTTCACGGTCTGGCTGAGCGCGCTGCTGCACGCGCACGGACAACGCATTCTTCGCATCAAGGGGATCGTTCCGACGCCGGCCGGGCGGCTCGTTCTGCAAGGCGTCGGCGCGACGGTGCAGGTTCCCGAACTGCTGCCCGACGAAACCGGCAGGCAGACGGCCGGCCGGGTCGTGATGATCGGTCGCGGGCTGGATGCCGAGCTCGTGCGCCGGTCCTTCGAGACCTTCACCGGTTCCGGCTGAACAGCGCGCCGACGCTCAGGCTGGGCGCCGCTGATGCTGCAATGCACCACATCAGTTCGCGGCGTGCACCGGCAGCGGGCGCGCGAACAAGCGCGGGCGCCTTTCCAGGGCGTCCCGGACGCGTCGTGTCGAGGGTCCGGATGCGCCACGACACTGATTCGAAAGGATTTTCCGGGATGGCATGAATCTCGCGTGACTGCGGACATCCGTTCCGTTCTCCGAGCACGCGATGAGCACTGCCAAGGCCACCCGCATCGATCTGTTCAGCCTGCGCACACCGCAGATGCGCGCCTTCCATCTGACCTGGATGGCCTTCTTCGTCTGCTTCTTCGCATGGTTCGCCTGCGCGCCGCTGATGCCGGTGATCAAGGGCGAGTTCGGGCTCACGCCGGGCCAGATCGCGAACATCAACATCGCGGCCGTCGCGGTCACGATCCTGGTGCGGCTGATCGTCGGGCCGCTGTGCGACCGCTACGGTCCCCGCAGGACCTACACGGCGCTGCTGCTGCTCGGCGCGGTGCCGGTGCTCGGTGTCGCATCGGCGCAGAGCTACGAGGCCTTCCTGTTCTTTCGCCTGCTGATCGGCGCGGTCGGCGCGAGCTTCGTCATCACGCAATACCACACCTCGGTGATGTTCGCGCCGAACGTCATCGGCACTGCCAACGCGGCCGCTGCCGGATGGGGCAACGCCGGCGGCGGCTTCGCGCAGGGCGTGATGCCGCTGCTGCTGGGGGCCGTGCTGATGCTCGGCGTCGGCGAAGCGATGGGCTGGCGCATCGCGCTGCTGGTGCCGGGCCTGCTGATGCTGGCCATGGCCGGCCTCTACTGGCGCTTCACGCAGGACTGTCCGCAGGGCAACTACGCCGAACTGCGTGCACGCGGCGTGCCGCTCGAGGCCGGCAAGAAGGGCGGCATCGCGAGCTTTCGCGATGCCTGCGCGAACTACCGGGTCTGGCTGCTGTTCGTGACCTACGGCGCCTGCTTCGGCGTCGAGATCTTCATTCACAACATCGCGGCGATCTACTACGTCGACCGCTTCGGCCTGTCGCTGAAGGCGGCGGGGATCGCCGCCGCAAGCTTCGGGTTGCTGGCCCTGTTCGCTCGCGCGCTCGGCGGCTGGTTGTCCGACCGGCTGGCCGGCTGGCGCGGCCTGGATACGCGGGTGACGCTGCTGTTCGTGCTGATGGTCGGCGAAGGCCTCGGGCTGCTCGCCTTCGCCATGGCCGGCAATGTCGCGCTGGCGGTCGTCGCGATGCTGGTCTTCGGCCTGTTCACGCACATGGCCTGCGGCGCCACCTACGCGCTGGTGCCTTTCATCGACCGCAAGGCGCTCGGCGGCGTGGCCGGCATCGTCGGCGCCGGCGGCAACGTCGGTGCGGTTGCCGCCGGCTTCCTGATGAAGGGCGTCGGCGACGTGCAGCAGACGCTGGCGATCCTCGGCGTGCTGGTCAGCGTGTCCGCGCTGTGCGCGATCGCCGTGCGCTTCGGTCCCGGACACGAGGCGCGCGAGCCCGCGATCGTCGATTCGGCAGCTGGCGCCTGAATCCGGTCCGAAAGCCCCGGCCATGCACACGATTCAGCCACGCACACGGAGATCACCGAGATGAAACTCGTCGTCATCGGCCATGGCATGGTCGGCCACAAGCTGCTCGAATGCCTGCTGGAATCGGGGGCGCGCGACCTCGAGATCACGGTGCTGTGCGAGGAGCCGCGGCCGGCCTACGATCGTGTGCATCTTTCGGAATTCTTCGCCGGCAAGAGCGCCGAAGAGCTGTCGCTGGTGCCGGCCGGATTCTTCGAGCGCGACGGGCTGCTGCTGCGCCTGAACGCGAGGGCCTGCGCGATCGACCGCGCTGCGAAGACGGTCAGCGTCTCGACCGGCGAGATCCTGTCCTACGACAAGCTGGTGCTTGCCACCGGTTCGTACCCGTTCGTGCCGCCGGTGCCCGGCAGCGATCGCAGCGACTGCTTCGTCTACCGGACGATCGAAGACCTCGAGGCGATGCGCGAATGCGGCGCGCGTTCGCGCAGCGGCGTGGTGATCGGCGGCGGCCTGCTCGGGCTCGAATGCGCGAAGGCACTGCGCGACCTCGGGCTGCAGACCGAGGTCGTCGAGTTCGCGCCGCGCCTGATGGCCGTGCAGGTCGACGAGGCCGGCGGACGGATGCTGCGCGGCAGGGTCGAGGAACTCGGCGTCGGCGTGCACACGCAGAAGAACACCGTCGAGATCGTCGACGGCGAGACCGGCACGCACCGGCTGCGTTTCGCCGACGGCAGCCAGCTCGATACCGACATGATCGTGTTCTCGGCCGGCATCCGGCCGCGCGACGAGCTCGCGCGCGCCTGCGGCCTCGAGACCGGCGAGCGCGGAGGGATCGTCGTCGATGACGGCTGCCGGACCAGCGATGCCGA
>ENA-UOUJ01001362-UOUJ01001362.1-activated-sludge-metagenome-genome-assembly--contig:-NODE-1362-length-12978-cov-4.496789_pt1 | contig 12978 bp, 14 predicted proteins | sample MGYA00249839_ERZ747224 | MGnify/ENA primary metagenome ERZ747224 (study PRJEB28782, sample SAMN03220277) | activated sludge metagenome | biome: wastewater; feature: sewage sludge; material... | reverse complement strand
CGATATCAGCCTGATTCAGAAATTGTTGGGGCATAACGATATTAAGACTACCATGATTTATACCCACGTCAGCAATACTTCGTTAGAAAAGGTGGTAAGTCCGTTGGACAGAATTAGAAAGACCTGACGTAACTAAAAAAGCCAATTCTGAAGAATATTAACCGTAGTTTCTAAGATCAATAGACCTCTGATTTTTAATTTATTTATTGTGATAAAGCATCAGAAACTATACCTGATGGAAGCCTTCCTGAAAACTCAGGCTGCCAAACTTAATAGTATAGCTCAACTATTCTTCACGACATCTCCACACTAACCGATTCCGTTCAATCCCGAATGCTTTTGGGAACTTCATTGTTGGTGCTGCGCACCCAACGAAGCCTTAGTCGTTATACGATGCCACAATTAACGATTAATAAATTCTTTTGCTGTTAAAATCGGCAAATTTAAATTCTTGAAATCTTTCTTATTTCTTGTGATAAGAATGTCCATATCATGATCAATTGCAGTGAAATATTGAATTGCATCTTCAAAATCCTTCAGATTCGAAGTCAAAGCAAGATCCAAAATTTTATCAGTCGTTGGCAAAACTTCTACAAGAACTTTAAATTTAGCTAATACTTTCCTTGCTTCCATTTTTAAATGTTTGAAAAGAAGGAAATGAACATTCGCAATTGTTAAGGCGGAAACGTAAAGTTTTATTTCATTTTTATCTGCTAAAGTGAATAATTCTTGGGCTTCTTGAAAAAACTGTTCTCTTCTTTCAAGTAAGTCCAATATAATATTTGTATCTACAAAAATCCTTTTCATTACGAATATTTTTTACTTAAATATTCAAAATAATCCTCTTCAGAATTTTTATCTGATTGCGAAGGAATTACACCAGTTAAACTTTCCACTAAAGGACTTATTTCTATTTCCTTTTTCTCTTTAGTAATTAATGAATTCAGATAACTTTCAATGAGTTTTGATAAGCTTACCTTATTATCTTTTGCATAATCTTTTGCACTTTCAATAATACTTTTATTTAGATTTAATGTGAGTTTCGTATTCATATAAAAATGTTTACGTGTAAAACTAAATATTATTTACGTGAAAGCAAAATTAAATTTGTTGTAAGGTTTTTAAAATGTGCTGTCGTATAACGGTTTGGGTATTGCCGAAGGTGGAAATTTAACACAAAAGTTCAATCCCCGCCTGAATGACTTCAGTCGGGCAGGGAAGAACGAATGTTGAACCTTGCACAAATGTTCAATTGAAAAGCCTGTACTGAGCTTGTCGAAGTATCCAGCCCCGCTTTTTGGCAATACCTTTTTGGCAGAATTAATATTACTATATTCTATTATAAGATAATTGTTGAAAAAATGCTAATTTTGTTCAGATTTTTTTAACATACTTTTTGTATTTATAAAATATTTCGACCATTAGTTTGTTAATTGCTTTTTTCAAAAAAAGGAAATCTAATAGCCAAAAGATCAAACAAAGAATTAAAGTAGCAAAAAAATTTTTTGTGCTTTTAATATTGCCCGTAATTATTAGACCCAAAAATAGAGATGCACTAAAAAACCATGACTGCTTGATTATTTGAATCAAAAAGTGCTTAAGTTTATGAAATTTTTTTTTAATCATTAAATTGAAAGTTTATTCAGACATTACTAATACTACCACCCCAACCAATCCATAACTTTGCTTTTAACATAGTCTCCCGCAGATGCATGAGCACCTCTTAATGTCATTCCCGCCATACCAACAATCATTGCCCCCCCTGGTCCCCCACAGTAGCCCCAATTCTAGCACCTTCTAAGACACCTACTATGGCACCAACCCCATCAGCGACGATTATTTCATTTCTAGTTCTTGGGGAAACTGCTCGTGCTACTGTTTTATTCGAATATGATATAGATGGAATGAAATTGTTTAAAACAATATTATCCCAATAATCAGTATTAGTGCTATTACTCCAATATGCAAAAGAAGCCTTTGCGGTTTCGCAACCATTTATTATTGCCAAGGCTTCTACACTATCTGTAATCTGACTGAGGTATGCGTTTTTTAAGTTGTTTATTTCTGAAATAATATTACTAGATGTTCCATTCTCAAGTAAATATTTTAAATCTGGTACAAAGTTTTGAAAATTTAAACTGGTTTCAGAAATAACTTCATTAATATATCGGTCATTTCCAATCGATACATTATTGTAAATGTCGTTTACTATTTGGTTTACTAAAATCGCTGGATCTTCAATTCCTACTTCTTCAATTTGCTGGTAAAAGCCTATGTCTTTTAAATAAGAAACCGACACTGGAAGAACCTCCTCTGCAACAGCATAATTAATCTCGTTTTCTAATGTTGTTAGTTTTTCTGTAGAAGGAGCAACCGATCTTGGGAAAGTCCCTGACCATAACCTTACATATCTCAATGCAATGTTATTAAATTTTAATGACAATTTAGAATCGTTTTTCATTAGCTTGTCAGCAAATTTACTTAGCTATTCGTTGTGAACAATTCCACCTTTTGAGTACAGGTCTTTGTAAAGTGTTTGGTTTTCATTTTGTGGCGTTTCTTTTTTTGAACATGAAGTAAACAATAGACTAGTGATTGCTAAGTAAGTAATAAAAGCAATTAATGAGGGCATAATTTTGTTCATTTGTTTTAATTTTAAAGTTAGCCCTACCTCCCAGATATGGCACTGTGTCAGAATATTCCGCCGTCAGCAATTGTCATTTTTTGTTGTCACTCACTTTTTTTAGTCGATCTCTTGGCTTGGTAGTGTGTCCAATTATTATTACCAACTCATAATTGGATACAAGTTAATCCTTCATTTTTGTTTTTCAAATTTTTTCTTCAATTATTTTTATTGTATTGAAAATCATTTATCTATCACTTTATTGATTGCTCTTAATAAATTTTAATTTTTCTGCTTAATGTTTCCCTTTTATTCCGTCTATTTTAAAAATGCTCCTCTCAGTTCTTCCACCTGTGCGTCATTGATGGGAACCATATTACCCATCGGAGCGCCCATCACCAGCGATTTGGCGCTAAATTCAGCCACTTCAAGGTAGTCGAAGGTTTGCAGCAGGGATTTACCCGTTACCATAAACGAGCCGTTCTGAATCAGTACTGCTTTAGCTCCTTTCTTTAACTGATCGAGTAACTCATCTGTTTTTTCTTCTAAGAAAACTTCAAACGGCAGTGATGCCACATCCTGAAGAAAAATCCAGCTTTCCGGAATCGTTCTCACGTCAAAATATTTTTTGGTAGCGCCAAAGGCCATCAGGTTGGTAGGTTGCGAGAAGATGATACTATTGATGTCGGGATTCTGCTCATAAATTTTCTGATGAAGTCTTGCTAAGTGGCTGGCCTGTTTGCCCGGTTCGCTTTGTTTGTCTTTGATCTGCACAATGTCGGCAGGCGTCATATCCCATCTGGAAATTTCGGTAGGCGTAATTAGAAAATCATTTCCGCGCCAACGTGCCGAAACGGTACCTATGGCGCTGAACATGAAACCATGTGCGCAGGCACGATGAACGATATTACAGATTTCACTCCTGAGTGCCCTTTCGTCGGATGGATGGGCAACTGTTTCCATTTCGGGAAAGTCATTGGGCCTTTGTGCAATATAATATTGAATCTCTTCATCGGTGAGGCAATGCGGTTCGCCAATTATTTTTGCGCTCAAGAGGGTTTTAGCACAAAACTCTAGCGTTTCAAAACGTTCAAAAGCATCTGCCAGGTCGCTGCCGCCTAAAACGGTGCCGTGGTTTTCCATTATAATGGCCATATAACCCTTGGCAAATTCTTCGGCTATCTTATCGCCCAATTTCTGGCTGCCCGGTAGTTCATAATCAGCATAACCTATGGGTCCGCATACATGCTTTGTCTGATACGTGACATTGGTGTCCGGTATTTGTCGCACTATACTGAACGAAACTAAAGCAGGAGGGTGGGCATGAATGATGGCTTTTATGTCTGGTCGCTGGTTGTAAATAGCCCGATGAAAAGGAAACTCCGAAGAGGGTTTGTGTTTGCCGATGATTTGCCCTTCTTTGGTTACGCACATAATATCTGAAGCATTAAGCGACCCCTTATCAACGCCTGAGGGCGTAATCCATAAGTCGCCGTTTTCGTCTAAGATGGATAAGTTGCCGCCGGAGGTAGTGGTGAGGCCACGATTGTATATCCGGCTGATGGCAATTACTATCTGGTCTTTGGGGTGCAACCATTTGGTATCAAGAATTTTAGAATCCATAATTAATATATTTATAATGATTTATTGAGTTGTTGTTTTGGTAAAAAAAATGGGTTGTGATGAGAAGTTTTTTTGATGAACCGTTGTACCATCAACTTTAATAATTGAACAGATAAATAGATGTGCTTTATTCATTATCATTATTTTGCAAAATCCATGTTTTTTAGTTAATAAAATAAATTAACGTAGAATTATTGCTCACCCACAACCTCGCCATTTGCTTTTTTTACAATTTTTGGATTTCGGATAAAATGTTGAAAGGTATTAAAATTTTTTTGATACTTTTTCTTGTCCAGCTTGTAATAAAAAGCGCCTTTTTTGGAATTAGTTTTGTCTTTATCTTTTTGTTTAATCAAAAAACCGGTGGAAAGCAGCTTTCTGGAAAAATTTCCTTTGTCGAAAGTGGTTTCATACACATCCTCAAAAAGACTCTGTACATGAGGAAGTGTAAATTTTTCGGGAAGCAATTCAAACAAAATCGGATACATGGCCGCTTTGTGCCTGATGTGTTCTTTGGCCATATCCACCATTTCCTGATGGTCAAAAATTAATTCGGGCAATTCGTTGAGCAAAAACCATTCTGCCTGAAACTCCTCGGTTATTTGTTTTTGATATCTTAAAATATCAATTAAAGCCGTGTAGGTAATAGATATTGTGCGCTCCATCGGGTCGCGCTGTGGTTTTGAAAAAGTGTGTAGCTGCTCCAGATACACTCCTTCGAGACCGGTCAGTTTTGAAAGCACACGATAGGCTGCATCCTCGGCGCTTTCATTGGGTTGTACAAACCCACCCATCAGGCTCCACCTGTCTTTGGCAGGCTCAAAAGCTCTTTTAATTAGTAATAGCTTCAGTTTTTCACCATCAAATCCAAAGATGATGCAATCAATGGCGGCAAGTAACCGGGTCTGTTTATTATATTTTGTCATAATAATTCAGTAATCAAAAGTATAGAAATAATATTTATGGTATAAAAATAAAAAATTTTTTCAAAAATATTGTAAAAAATACAATTATTTGAAATTTATTTTTTACTTTTGGTTCAGAATTCGATTTTTGATTGCTTTTATTAACGTTTGTGGAGAAGTGTTGGCCGTAATAATCAAAAGATTAACTTTACGCAATTTAAGAGAAGATAGGTTTAGGATGGCTTTGTTTTCAAATAGCAAAAATTATTACTGATTAAAAATTAATTGAAAATATGAAAACATTTAAAATTTTTATTTTGGGTTCAATAATTGCAGTTCTTGCAGTTTCGTTTATGGTAACCTGTACAGATGAACGCTCAGGTGAACCTGTTGAAGTTTTCATCCAGAAAGAATGGGGGCAGGTGGACGGTAAGAAGGTATATCTTTTTACACTGAAAAATGAAAAGGGCGATGAAGTTAAAATAACAAATTATGGAGGAATTGTTACCTCATGGATAACGGCTGACAAGTCAGGGAAAAAGAGCAACGTGGTTATTGGATACGATTCACTAAGCAGATATCAGGAAAAAAACCCTTATTTCGGTGCTATTATTGGAAGATATGCAAATCGTATTGGGAATGCTACTTTTAAAATTGATACTGCCACCTATCATCTGGCAGCCAATGACGGAAAAAATTCGCTTCATGGTGGACTGAAAGGTTTTGACAAGGTAGTTTGGGATGCTTCCTGGAATGATACTACCAATGCGCTTACCTTAAAGTATGTGAGTAAAGATGGCGAAGAAGGCTATCCGGGCAATCTGACGGTAACCGTAGCGTATAAACTCACTAATGATAATGAGTTATTGATTGATTACACCGCCGAAACCGATAAACCTACGGTTCTGAACCTTACCAATCATAGTTATTTTAATCTTACCGGCGATGTGAACAATACCATTCTGGATCATACATTGCAGATTAATGCCGATAAATACACGCCGGTAGATGCCACATTGATTCCTACAGGAGAACTGAAGGAGGTGAAAGGAACGCCTTTTGATTTTTTGCAGCCGCATAAAATTGGCGAGCGTATCAACGATGTAAAAGGAGGGTATGACCATAATTTTGTTCTGAACAGACAAGGTGATAAGCCTGAATTGGCGGCAACACTGGCAGACTCTGTTAGTGGCCGGGTGCTGGAGGTTTATACTTCTCAGCCTGGAATGCAATTTTATACCGGCAATTTTCTGGATGGCACCAATAAATTGTCAGATGGCAAACCCATCAATATTCATACAGCATTGTGCTTAGAAACACAGCATTTCCCCGATTCGCCCAACAAGCCGGCATTTCCAACTACTTTGCTGAAGCCCGGAGAAAAATTTCATTCACAGACAAAATATAAAATTTCAGTTAAATAGTAAATTATAAAAAATGAAAAGTACAGATGAATTAAAACAAATAGTAACGCAGGTGCGCCGCGACATTGTACGTATGGTACATGGCGCAAAATCGGGCCACCCCGGTGGTTCTTTGGGTTGTGCCGATATGGTAACTACTCTTTATTTCAGCCAAATGCGGATTAATGAAGCAAAGGGAGAAGATGGATTTTTGGCGTTTTCACATTCAGGGGATGGAGAAGATATGTTCTTCTTGTCCAACGGTCATATTTCACCATTATTTTATTCGGTTTTAGCCCGTCGCGGGTATTTCCCTATAAAGGAGTTGAGTACTTTTCGATTGTTAAACTCCCGTCTTCAGGGACATCCTGCTACACATGAAGGGCTGCCCGGCATACGTGTTGCGAGCGGCTCACTTGGTCAGGGGCTTTCTGTTGCCAATGGCGCTGCTTTGGGTAAAAAAATGAAAGGTGATGATTTCCTGGTTTATGTTTTAATGGGCGATGGCGAACAGCAGGAAGGTCAGATTTGGGAAGCAGTGCAATTTGCTCCCAACCATCAGTTGGATAATCTTATCGCTATTGTGGACTGGAACCTGAAACAAATAGACGGACCCACAGATAAAGTAAATAATAACAGAAACATAAAATCAAAATATGAAGCTTTTGGCTGGCTTACCGTAGATTTGGCCGATGGCAACGATATTGACCAGGTAAAAGATGCCCTTATTAAAGCCAAAGAATTGAGAGGTCAGGGGCAACCCATTGCCATTATGATGCACTCCGAAATGGGCTTTGGGGTGGACTATATGATGCATACCCATAAATGGCATGGTGCCGCTCCTAACGATGAACAATTGGCAAGAGCATTAGAACAATTACCCGAAACCCTGGGAGATTATTAAACCTAAAAATTCAAATAAGAAATGAAAAAATATACATATACTGATAAAAAAGATACCCGTTCAGGTTTTGGTGCAGGCATGGCAGAATTGGGCAAAACTAACCCCAAAGTAGTGGCTTTGTGTGCCGATCTGGTAGCCTCATTAAAATTAGATGATTTTATTAAGGAAAACTCCGATCGGTTTGTTCAATGCGGTATTTCAGAAGCTAATATGATAGGTGTTTCGGCAGGGTTGGCTATTTCAGGATACATACCCTATGCTTCCACATTTGCCAATTTTGGCTCCGGTCGTGTGTATGACCAGATCAGGCAAAGTGTGGCCTACTCAAATCTTAATGTAAAAATTGCGGTATCCCACGCCGGATTGACACTTGGAGAAGACGGTGCTACCCACCAGATTCTGGAAGATTTGGCAATGATGCGGGCACTGCCCGGAATGACGGTTATCAATCCCTGCGATTATAATCAAACCAAGGCTGCTACCATTGCTTTGGCAGATCACGTAGGCCCTGCCTATCTGCGCTTTGGCCGTCCGGTAATGCCGGTGTTTACTCCTGCCGATCAGAAGTTTGAAATTGGTAAAGCATGGATGGTAAATGAAGGAAAAGATGTAACCATCATTGCCACAGGGCATTTGGTGTGGGAAGCTATTCAGGCCGGAGAAATACTGGAACAGGAAGGAATAGATGCTGAAATAATTAATATTCATACCATCAAACCGCTTGATGAAGAAGCAATACTCAAGTCGGTAGCCAAAACCGGTTGTGTGGTTACTGCCGAAGAGCATCAGCTCAATGGCGGATTGGGCGAAGGTGTTTGCCAATTATTGAGTCGCACTACACCGCTTCCGGTGGAAATGGTAGGTGTGAACAACAGTTTTGGCGAAAGTGGCACTCCTGCACAATTGATGGATAAGTATGGCTTAAATGCAGCAAGTATCGTTGAGAAGGTGAAAAAAGTAATGAGCCGGAAATAATCTTGTAAAAACTGTCGTTGGTAATGACAGTTTTTATTTGCAAAAAATTATTAGTGTAATATTGACAAATATAAATTATATGAGCAATCAATCATCATATGTTATCGGTGTGGACTATGGTTCCGATTCGGTTAGAACCATTATTGTTAATGCAGCCAATGGCGAGGAGCTTGCTTCTTCTGTTTTCTATTATCCAAGATGGAAAAAGCAATTATATTGCGATTTAAGTAAAAACCAATTCAGGCAGCATCCGCTGGATTATCTGGAAGGATTGGAAACAACGATTAAAGAATGTGTGGCACAGGCAGGGCCTGAAGTGGCTGCTCAAATAAAAGCCATTTCTATTGACACTACCGGTTCTACTCCGGTGGCTACCGATAAGCATGGCACTCCCTTGTCGCTTCTGCCCGGTTTTGAAGAAAACCCCAACGCTATGTTTGTGCTTTGGAAAGACCATACCGGGGTAGGAGAGGCAGCCGAAATCAATTCCCATGCCGAAAAATTTGAAACCAATTATCTCCGGTTTGTAGGCGGCATTTATTCATCAGAATGGTTTTGGTCCAAGCTGCTTCATGTTCTGAGGAGCGATGAGGCAGTTCGAAATAATATTTACTCTTTTGTGGAACACTGCGACTGGATACCCTTCCTGCTCACCGGCGGCAATGACGTGCATCTTATGAAACGGAGCAGGTGTGCTGCAGGGCATAAAATACTTTGGGCAGCAGAATGGGGCGGTTTGCCTCCCAATGAGTTCTTTGCAAGTCTCGATCCCATGCTGGATGGATTCACCGACAGATTGTTTAAAGAAACCTTTCCTTCCAACGAAGCGGCAGGTATCATTACTAAAGAATGGGCAGAAAAACTGGGCTTACCGGAAACTACCGTCGTTGGTGTTGGCGCCTACGATGCCCACATGGGAGCAGTTGGCGGACAAATTGAGCCTTATTACCTCAGCAAGGTAATGGGCACTTCTACCTGCGATATGATTGTGGCACCTAATCAGGAAATGGAGGGCAAATTAGTACAGGGAATCTGCGGCCAGGTGGACGGTTCCATCATTCCCGGAATGATTGGTTTGGAAGCAGGTCAGTCTTCATTTGGCGACAATTATGCCTGGTTCAAAAGATTAATCACCTGGCCTTTGAATAATATTTTGTCTAAATCGGACACGATTGACGAATCTACAAAAGAAAAACTCATCAAAGAAACCGAAGATGCGGTCATTCCCGAACTGAGCAGGCAGGCAGAAAAGATAGTGGTAGATGAACATACCGAAATGGCTATTGACTGGTTCAACGGTCGTAGAACGCCCGATGCCAACCAACTGCTTACCGGAGGACTCTTTGGGCTTGACCTTGGCAGTGATGCTCCCCGGTTGTTTCGGGCGATTGTTGAGGCCACCTGTTTTGGAGCCAAAGCCATTACAGAACGTTTTATTGACCAGGGTATTCCTGTAAAGGGCTTGATAGGCCTGGGTGGCGTTGCAAAAAAATCGCCGTTTATCATGCAGATGATGGCCGATGTGATGAATATGCCCATCAAAATTCATAAATCAGAACAAACCTGTGCGCTGGGTGCGGCTATGTTTGCAGCCACTGCCGGCGGTGTGTATGAAAAAGTAGAAGATGCCATGGAGGCAATGGGCTCCGGTTTTGATGAAGAATATTTTCCCAATGCCGCCAAAGTGGAAATTTATCAAAAACGATATCAGAAATATCAACAAACAGGCGCTTTTATCGAATCGCAAATAATGAAGTAAAAAATAATTTTTTGAATACCGGCTGAAGTGCAGGTGGCATCTTCGTTGCGTCGCAATCACTTCATCTGTGGAATATATAGCATCAAAAAAATAATTGTAAAAAAAACTATTATGTCAAAATATGATTCTATTCGCATAGAGGCCTATAAAGCGAATATGGAATTGCCCAAATTGGGTTTGGTACTTTTTACTTTTGGCAACGTCAGTGCAGCCGACAGAGAGCTGGGTGTTTTTGCCATCAAACCCAGTGGCGTACCTTATGAAGCGTTATCGCCTCAAAACATGGTTATTGTTGATTTTGACGGAAATATTGTAGAGGGTTCTTTCCGTCCTTCATCCGATACCAAAACGCATGCGGTTTTGTACAAGCATTGGGCTGATATCGGAGGTATTGTACACACTCATTCTACTTATGCAACTGCATGGGCGCAGTCGTTGCGCGATATCCCCATTTACGGAACCACCCATGCCGACTATACTACCGCACCTATTCCCTGTGCGCCACCAATGGATGATGAAATGATAAAGGGAAACTATGAGTATGAAACCGGTTTCCAGATTTTGAATTGTTTTCAGGAAAAAGAGCTAAGTTATCAGGAATTGGAAATGATTTTGGTGGGCAATCATGCTCCTTTCACCTGGGGAAAGAACGCCCATAAAGCAGTTCACAATAGCGCAGTACTGGAGTTCTTAGCCAAAACTGCTTTTCTAACGGAACAAATCAATTCATCGGCGATCACTTTAAAAGAATCCATTAAACAAAAACATTGGGAGCGCAAACACGGGCCCGATAGTTATTATGGCCAATGACATAATTTTAATATTTATCCTTCACAATAATAAAAAAAAACAGAAATGAAACCATTTAAAAATTTAGAAGTTTGGTTTGTTACAGGCAGTCAGGACCTCTATGGCGAAGAAACTTTGAAAAAAGTTGCCGAACACTCTCAGGAAATTGCAGCCGGATTGAACGATTGCCCCATCATCCCTGTCAACGTGGTATTTAAACCTACAGTAAAATCAACTGAAGAAATTTATGCAACCATTGCCGAGGCCAATAATAATACAAATTGCATCGGTATTATCGCATGGATGCACACTTTTTCTCCTGCCAAAATGTGGATAAGGGGTCTGAGTATTCTCAAAAAACCCTTGTTGCACCTGCACACTCAATTTAACAGAGATATTCCCTGGAGCGAAATTGATATGGATTTTATGAACCTGAATCAAAGCGCTCATGGCGACAGAGAATTTGGTCACATCATGGCACGTATGCGCCTGAAAAGAAAAGTAGTCGTTGGTCATTGGAAAGATGAAAATGTACATCAGAAAATAAATGTATGGGCAAGAGCGGCAGCAGGGTGGAATGATTTACAAGGAGCAAGATTTGTACGTTTTGGTGACAATATGCGTTATGTGGCTGTTACCGATGGCGATAAAGTGGAAGCAGAGAAAGTTTTTGGCTTTAGTGTAAACACACATGGTATCGGCGATCTGGTAAAAGTGATTAATGAAGTGAGTGAAGCAGAAGTTGAAAACCTGATTGCTGAGTATTACGAAAAATATAATGTAGTACCTAATCTGCAAAAGGGAGGTGAAAAATACGATTCGCTTATAGATGCAGCAAAAATAGAACTGGGTATTAAACGATTTTTAGAAGAGGGAAACTACAAAGGTTTTTCAGATACATTTGAAGACCTTCACGGTATGAAACAGTTGCCGGGAATAGCAGCCCAACGTTTAATGGGTCAGGGCTATGGTTTTGCAGGAGAGGGTGATTGGAAAACTGCAGCTATTGTGCGAGCTATGAAGGTGATGGCTACCGGAATGAGCGGCGGTAACAGTTTTATGGAGGATTATACCTATCATTTTGACCCTGCCAATCCGTTGGTATTAGGATCTCACATGCTCGAAATTTGCGAAAGCATCGCTGATGGCAAAGCTAACTGTGAAATTCATCCCTTAGGTATTGGAGGCAAAGAAGATCCCGTGCGCTTAGTGTTTAATGTTGCTGCCGGAGAGGCTTTAAATGCCTCATTAGTGGATATGGGCAATCGATTCCGTTTGTTGGTAAACGAAGTGCAGGCAGTAGCTCCGGTAGCAGACCTTCCTAAATTGCCGGTAGCAAGAGTATTGTGGAAACCTTATCCTAATATGAACGATGGTTGTGCGGCATGGATTCTGGCAGGTGGTGCGCATCATACCTGTTATAGTCAGAACTTGTCTTCCGATTACCTGGAAGATTTTGCAGAAATGGCCGGTATAGAATTTGTGAAAATAGATAAAAATACAAACTTGTATCAGTTCAAAAACGAATTGCGCTGGAGCGATATCGCTTATAAGTAAACCTTAAAACTTTTAAACAGGAAAAATATGAATTGGCATTCGCACGAATTTATCTGGCTCGACTGGGTCATTATCATTGCCGGAATCCTTGGCGTGTCTTGGGCTGTTTGGCGTTCTATCGAAAAGGATAAACGCAAGCAAAAAGGCGCCGACAGCGAAGACTACCTTTTTGGTAAGGGAGAACCCTGGTACATTATCGGAGCGGCCATTTTTGCCGCAAATATTGGTTCCGAGCATCTGGTAGGCCTTGCCGGTACAGGCGCTAACGCCGGAGTGGGTATGGCACACTGGGAAATGCAGGGCTGGATGATTCTCATTTTGGGATGGTTGTTTGTACCCTTTTATCAACTAATGAACACAAAGCTGGGAAAAATCATCACCATGCCCGATTTTTTGAAGACACGTTATACCCATCGTACAGGATCATGGCTGTCTATAAT
>ENA-UOUJ01001361-UOUJ01001361.1-activated-sludge-metagenome-genome-assembly--contig:-NODE-1361-length-12984-cov-7.638100_pt1 | contig 12984 bp, 9 predicted proteins | sample MGYA00249839_ERZ747224 | MGnify/ENA primary metagenome ERZ747224 (study PRJEB28782, sample SAMN03220277) | activated sludge metagenome | biome: wastewater; feature: sewage sludge; material... | reverse complement strand
CCTGCCGGTGCTCGCGCTCGCCCGCCTCGACGGCCGCGTCGAACTCGCCCGCAACGAGGGCGAGCTCCGTTTGGCCGGTCGCGCGCTCGCGCTCGCGACGGCACAGGGGGTCGAGCTCGAGCCCACCGGCTTCGAGCTGGTCCTGGAGCGTGCCGCAGAGGACGGGAAAGGCGAGCGGGGCTCCGGCAAGGGGCAGGCGGCGCGGGACGGCGGGGACGAGCGCGGGCCCGGGGCCGTGGTGGACGGTGGGCGCCTCGTCGTCGACCGGCTCGAACTCGCGACGCTGGCCGCGCTCGCCGCCCATCTGCCGCTCGAGCCCGAGCTGCGCACGCGGCTGGCCGCGCTCGCGCCGCGTGGCCGGGTCGAAAACCTGCGCCTCGCCTGGACAGGCGAGCCGTCCGCGCCCGAGCGCTGGGCGCTGGCGGCGCACTTCGCCGGGCTCGGCGTGGCGGCGCGCGACGGCCTGCCTGGCCTCGCCGGCCTCTCCGGCAACGTGGACGGCGACCAGCAGGGCGGGCGCTTCCGCATCGACAGCGAGGATCTGTGGCTCGATTTGCCGGAGGTGTTCGATCCAGGCCCGCTCGCCTTCTCGCGCCTGCAGGCGCGCGGTGGCTGGCAGCGGCAGGAGGAGCGGCTGGCGATCGTGCTCGACGAGGCCGCGTTCGAGAACGCCGACGCCGCCGGCACCGCCACCGGCCGCTATTGGCCGGCGGCGACCGGGGCGGGCGAGGTCGACCTGCAGGCGCGACTTACCCGCGCCGAAGCGACCGCGGTGTGGCGTTACGTGCCGAGGGTCGTGAACGACGACACGCGCAGTTGGCTGCGCAGCGGGATCCGCGCGGCGAGGGTCCCCGAGGCACGCCTGGAATTGAAGGGCGCGCTCGACGACTTCCCTTTCCGTGATGGCAGGGGCCGGTTCCTGGTCAGCGTGCAGGTCGCCGACGCCACGCTCGACTACGCCCCCGGGTGGCCGGGCATCGAGGGCATCGACGGCGAGGTGCGCTTCGAGGGCCCGGGACTGCGCATCCTGGCGCCGCGCGGGCGCATCTTCGGGGTGGATCTGGTCGATGTGGTGGCGGATGTGCCCGACCTCGACCAGCGCCCGAGCGAGATCATGACCATCACCGGACGCGCCCGCGGACCGACCGCCGAGTTCCTCCGCTTCGTGTCGGCGAGCCCGGTCTCGCGCCGGATCGACGGATTCACCGAGGGGATGGTGGCCGAGGGTCGCGGCGAGCTGGAGCTCGAGCTGGTGATGCCGCTGCGCACCACCATCGACTCCCGGGTCCAGGGCGAGTATCGCTTTGCCGACAACCGCATCGTGCTGCTCGGATCCCTGCCTCCGCTCGAGGCTGTGCGCGGGCGGCTGCGCTTCACCGCCGACACGCTGAGCCTCCCGGAGGCGCAGGCGCGCCTGTTCGGCAATCCGCTGCGTCTCTCCGCGCAGACCGGCGAGGACGGCACGGTGCGCTTCCGCGCCGCGGGGCGGGCCGACGCGGCAGCGCTGGCGGCGGCGTGGGACCTGCCGCTGCTCGACGAGCTTGCCGGCACCGCGGAGTGGTCCGCCGACATCCGCGTCGGCCGGCGCGGCACGCGAGTCGAGATCGCCTCCGACCTTGCCGGTTTCGCCTGCAGCCTGCCTCCCCCGTTCGGCAAATCGGCCGGGGAGGACTGGCCGGCGAAGCTGGTGATCGAACATCCGGCTGGCGGCAGCGATTCGCGGATCGCGCTCGGCATCGGTGACCGCGTGCGTGCGGAGCTGGTCCGGGTCGAGGGGGAGGGGCTGCGCGGCGGAGTCGCGCTCGGCCGTGCGAGCGCGGACTCGCCACCGGTTTCGGAGTCGGGCGTGCGGGTCGCGGCGGTGCTCGACCGCCTCGACTTCGATGCTTGGCGCGCGGTGCTGGAGCGGGTCGCGCCGGCCTCCGATCCGGGCGCGGAGGGGGCGGGCGCGGATCCCGGTGGAGGGATCGCCGCCGTGGCGGAATTCGCGCTCTCCACCGACGAGCTGGGTGTGTTCGGCCAGACCTTCAAGGCGGTGGACCTGCGCGCGCGCGCCGATCCGGGCGGCTGGAAGGCCCACCTCGAGAGCGATCGCGCGGAAGGCGAGTTCGACTGGCGCGAGGCGGGCAAGGGCACGCTCTCCGCGCGCTTCCGCCATCTGCGCCTGGTGCGCGACGCCAGCGCCGTTCCGCCCCCCGGCGAGGTCGAGCCCGCGATCGATGAAGCGGCGGAAGATCCGCCGCAGCGCCTGCCCGCGCTCGATGTGGTGGCCGAGCGCTTCCAGATCAACGAGCTCGACCTCGGTCGCCTCGAGGTGCTCGCGCGCAACCGCGGCAGCCTCTGGCAGCTCGACCGCTTCGCACTCGAGAACGCGGATGGACGGCTCGCCGGCAGGGGGCAGTGGCGCGCAGGCATCCGCCAGCGCACGGAGCTCGATTTCAGCCTCGAGACCGCAGCGATGGGGGCGCTGATCCATCGCCTCGGCTACCCCGACGTGGTGCGCGGCGGCGCCGCCAGCCTCGCCGGCCAGCTCGCCTGGCGGGGGGCGCCGACGCGGATCGACTATCCCAGCCTGTCGGGCAGGCTGCGTCTGGAGACCGGCGCCGGCCAGTTCAACAAGCTCGAGCCCGGTGTCGGCCGCCTGCTCGGCATCCTCAGCCTGCAGTCGCTGCCGCGCCGGATCACGCTCGACTTCCGCGACGTGTTCTCCGAAGGATTCGCCTTCGACCGCATTTCCGGTAGCATCGACCTCGCCCGCGGCGTGCTGCGCAGCGAGGACCTGGAGATCCGCGGACCGGCGGCGCGCATCGCCATGAGCGGGAGTGCGGACGTGGTCTCCGAGACCCAGGACCTGCGTGTGCTGGTGCAGCCGACGCTGTCCGAGTCGGTCGCGATCGGCGCCGCGGCGAGCCTGTTGAATCCCGTGGCTGGAGTGGTGACCTATCTCGCCCAGAAGATGCTCAGCGATCCGATCGAGAAGCTCTTCGCCTTCGAGTACGCGGTGACCGGTGCCTGGTCCGACCCGCAGGTCGCCAAGCGCGGCGCAGCCGCTGCGCCGGATTCCCGCTGATCTGGGTGCGGACGTTGCCGCGACGTTCCCGCCCTCACTCAACCTTTGCAGGGGCGCTGCCGCCAGCGGCGGCGTCCCGCCCGAACGCTGCCTACATGACCGACACTTCGTCCTCCACCCCGGTGCGCATCGCCGCCATCCAGACCGTTTCCGGCCCCGACGTCGCTGCCAACCTGGAGACCGCCGCCCGCCTGATCGGCGAGGCTGCGGCGGCCGGCGCCCGCCTGGTCGCGCTGCCAGAATACTTTCCCCTGATCAGCAAGGACGAGGTCGCCAAGGTGCGTATCCGCGAGCCCGAGGGCGGCGGGCCGCTGCAGGATTTCCTCGCCGGCGAGGCGCGCCGGCATGGCGTGTGGCTGATCGGCGGCACCATCCCGCTGCTCGCCGAGGCTGACGACAAGGTGCGCAACAGCACGCTGGTCTACGACGACCAGGGCCGCCGTGTGGCGCGCTACGACAAGATCCACCTGTTCGGCTTTCAGCGCGGCGAGGAACGCTACGACGAGGCGGCCACCATCGAGCCGGGCAGCACCGTCGCCTGCTTCGACTCGCCGGCCGGGCGCACCGGCCTGTCGGTGTGCTACGACCTGCGCTTCCCCGAGCTCTTCCGCGCCATGGGCGAGGTGGACCTGATCGTGCTGCCGGCCGCCTTTACCTGGACCACCGGGCGCGCGCATTGGGAAGTGCTGTTGCGCGCGCGGGCGATCGAGAATCAGTGCTACCTGATGGCGCCGGCCCAGGGCGGGCGCCACGAGAGCGGGCGGGTGACCTGGGGCCACACCATGATCGTCGATCCCTGGGGCGAGATCCTCGCCTGCCGCGACGAGGGGCCCGGCGTGGTGCTCGCGGAGGTCGATCCCGCGCGCCTGGCTGCGGTGCGCGAGAGCCTGCCCGCGCTGCGCCACCGCTGCCTGGGTTGAATCGTTTGCGCATTTCGCCGGTCCAAGCCTGCGACCCTTCCAAGGATTTACCGATGAGCAAGAGCCAGAACCCCCTCAAGGTCGCCGACCGTTACCTGCTGTCGCCCTATGGCCTGGGCGAGGCGGAACTCGAGAAGACCTTCCGCAAGCTGATGCGCCACGACATCGACTTCGCCGACCTCTACTTCCAGTACCAGCGCTCCGAGGCCTGGAGCCTGGAAGAGGGCATCGTCAAGTCGGGCAGCTTCGACATCGAGCAGGGCGTGGGCGTGCGCGCGATCAGCGGCGAGAAGACCGCCTTCGCCTACTCCGACGACATCTCGCTCGACGCCCTGGTCGGCGCCGCCACCGCCACGCGTGCGATCGCCGCGGCGGGCGAGCGTCGCCGCGTCGGCATCGTCCCGCACAAGCTCAAGAACCGCCTGTACCGCGCCGACGATCCGCTCGACTCGCTCGACGACACCGCCAAGGTGAAGCTGCTCGAACGTCTCGAGAGCTTCGCGCGTGCCGAGGATGCGCGCGTCACCCAGGTCATGGCCCACATCGCCGGCTCCTGGGAGGTGGTCATGGTGGTGCGCAGCGACGGCCACCAGGCTGCCGACGTGCGCCCGCTGGTGCGTGTCTCGATCACCGTGATCATGGAAGAGGACGGCCGCCGCGAGCAGGGCAGCGCCGGCGGCGGCGGGCGCTACGACTACGGCTGGTTCTGCGACGACCGCCTGCACGACTATGCCCGCCAGGCGGTGCATCAGGCGCGCGTGAACCTCGGCGCCGACCCGGCGCCGGCGGGCACCATGCCGGTCGTGCTCGGGCCCGGCTGGCCGGGCATCCTGCTCCACGAGGCGATCGGCCACGGCCTCGAGGGCGACTTCAACCGCAAGGGCAGCTCGGCCTTCTCGGGGCGCATCGGCCAGCAGGTGGCCGCCAGGGGCGTCACCGTGGTGGACGACGGCACGCTGCCGGATCGCCGCGGCTCGCTCTCCATCGACGACGAGGGCAATCCGACCGAGCGCACCGTGCTGATCGAGAACGGCATCCTCACCGGCTACATGCAGGACATGATGAACGCGCGCCTGATGGGCATGCCGGTCACCGGCAACGGTCGCCGCGAGTCCTTCGCCCACCTGCCGCTGCCGCGCATGACCAACACCTACATGCTCGACGGCGACAAGGACCCGGAGGAGATCATCAAGTCGGTCAAGAAGGGCTTGTATGCGGTGAACTTCGGTGGCGGGCAGGTGGACATCACCTCGGGCAAGTTCGTGTTCTCGACCGCCGAGGCCTACCTGATCGAGAACGGCAAGGTCACCCGCCCGGTCAAGGGCGCCACCCTGATCGGCAACGGCCCGGACGTGCTGACCCGCGTGAAGATGATCGGCAACGACATGCGCCTGGATCCGGGCGTGGGGACTTGCGGCAAGGACGGGCAGAGCGTGCCGGTGGGCGTCGGCCAGCCGACGCTGCGCATCGACGGGCTGACGGTGGGCGGGACGGCCTGAGGTGGGGCGGATCTCCGCGGCTGCATTCGCGCCTTGCGGCGCTCCTGCAGAAAACACCGCGGCTTTCGAGCCCGCCAGGCGCGGCAGCGGCCGCGAACCCGGTGTCCGGGCTGCGGCCGCGATGCAAAAAACGAGCGATCGCGCCGATCAGGTCTGCGCGGGCTTGTCCTTGCGCTCGTCCGGGGTGGTGGTGACGGGCTTGTCGCCGCTGCAGGCGGCGACGGTTTCGAACGGCGTCGCCTCGAGCAGGCGGGCGGCCTGCGCGGGCGTCGCGATCGAGAAGGCGATCGCGGTGGTGGTCAGCATGGCGGCGATGGTCTGGCGTTTGATCATGTCCGGCTCCTTAGAGGTTCTTGTTCATTGTTCGACATCGGGCCGGTCGCCGCGGAAGAGCTCGGGCGTCAGGCCGTGTCGCTGCAGCAGGCGGTAGAACTCGGTGCGGTTGCGCTCCGCCAGCCGTGCAGCGTCCGAAACATTACCCGCAGTCAGTTTCAACAGCTGTATCAGATAGTTTCGCTCGAAGCGGCGCTTCGCCTCGGCGTAGCCGAGCGGCTCGGCCGGCTGCGCCCGCAGGGCACGCTCGACCAGGGCGCGCGGGATCAGCGGCGTGGTGGCGAGCGCGCACACCTGCTCCACCACGTTGTGGAGCTGGCGCACGTTGCCCGGCCATGCTGCGGTGGCGAGCGCCTCCAGCGCCTCGGGCGCGAAGCCGGTGAGGCGCTTGGCGTATTTGCGCGCGAGGCCGCGCAGGAAGTGCTCGGCGAGCAGCGGGATGTCCTCGCGGCGCTCGGCCAGGGTGGGCAGCTGCAGGCTCACCACGTCGATGCGGTAGTAGAGATCTTCGCGGAACTGTCCCGCGGCCAGCGCCGCCTCGAGGTCGCGGTGGGTGGCGGAGACGATGCGCAGGTCGACCGCCTCGGCGCGCGTCGCGCCCACCGGGCGCACGGCGCGCTCCTGCAGCACGCGCAGCAGCTTGACCTGCAGCGCGAGCGGCATGTCGCCGATCTCATCGAGAAAGAGCGTGCCGCCGTGGGCGGCCTGCACCAGCCCGCGATGGGCGCTGGTGGCGCCGGTGAAGGCGCCGCGCACGTGGCCGAAGAGCTCGGACTCGAGCAGCGGCTCGGGGATGGCGCCGCAGTTGATCGCGACGAAGGGCGCAGTGGCGCGCGGGCTGGCGAGGTGGATCGCGCGCGCGAGCAGCTCCTTGCCGGTGCCGCTGTCGCCACGGATCAGCACGCTGGCGTCCGAGGCGGCGAGCAGGCGGGCCTCGCCGAGCAGGGCGTGCATGCGGCTACTGCGGCTGATGATGGCAGCGCGCCAGGCGGTGTCGCCGGCGCTGACCGGGCCGGCGGCGAGGGGGGCGTGGGCAGGATCGGCCCGGATATGGACGGGGCCGGCCAGCTGCAGCGCCTGGCGGATCCCCTGTAGCAGGGCGTGGCTGTCGAAAGGCTTGGTGAGGTAACCGGCGACGCCGAGCGCGGTGGCCTCGACCGCGTCGGGGATGCTGCCGTGGGCGGTGAGCAGGATGACCGGCAGGGCCGGATGCTGGCGGCGGATATCCTCGAACAGGGCGAGGCCATCCCCGTCGGGCAGGCGCACGTCGCTGAGCACGAGGTCGAAGCGCTCCACGCCGAGCCGATTGCGCGCGGCCTCGACGCAGTCGGCAGTGACGACGCGGTAGCCGCTCGCCTGCAGGCGCATCGCGAGCAGGCGCAGCAGGTCGGTGTCGTCGTCGACCACCAGCAGGCGTGCCGGAGCGGAGGTCACTGTCGCGCGAATCGCGCCTGACGCGCTCACCGGACCGCACTCCCGTCGCTGCGCGACATCCTCCCCGCACCAGGAGGGCGCTTCCATTCGGGCGGACGGGTGGGCGTGCTCATTCGGGCTGCCCGGTGCGGGGCTGCATCGGAAGGCTTGGCGGGCTCAGCCGGTGTTCGATCTCCGCGAGCGCGTCCAGCTTGCGCTGCAGTTCCGCGTTCTGCCGGTGCAGCGCGTCGAGTTCCCGCTCCTGCGCCTCGGCGGCGGGGATGCCGTCGTCGAGCTGGCGACGCAGCCGCTCGGCGAGCACGGCAAGCCGCTGGCGTTCGCGGATCTGTTCGAGCAGCGCGCGTGCGTAGGGGTGCAGGGTGCGCGCCTCGGCGCGCTCGTCGCCGAGCAGGTTCTCGAGGGCGTGCCGCGCGGTGGCGAGGCGGGCTTCGCCGGGCTGGCTGGCCTGCACTGCGGCGTGGAGGCGTTGTTGTGCGGCTTCATGGGCGAGGGTCTCGGCGCTCGGGGCGTTCGTGTCGTCCTCGGCCGCCTGCCCGAACGGCAGGCCGGCGCATCCCGCGAGCAGGGCGAGCGTGGCGGGAAGCAGGGCGCGCGCGATCCGGTTGTGCGCGCGTCCTGGGGCGCGGGGCTCTGCGTCCGCGATCGAAAGGCGGGGGTCAGGCATGAGGCAACTCCACGCGGAAATGGGCGCCCTGGTCGCTCGGCAGCGCACACACCCGGCCGCGATGGGCGCAGATCAGCTCGCGCACGATCGCCAGTCCGATGCCACTGCCGGCTGCGCTCGCCGGGGGGCGGCGGCGGCCCTGGAAGAAGGGGTCGAAGATGCGCTCGATTTCGTCCGGCTCGATCCCGGGGCCCTCATCGCGGCAGTCGATCACGACCTTCGCGCCGACGAGGCCGAGCTCGATCCGGATGTGTCCGCCGACCGGGCTGAAGGCGATCGCGTTGGCGAGCAGATTGGAGAAGACGGTGCGCAGCTTGCCGGCGTCGGCGCACAGGATGGGAGCGTCGCCGGCGAGCCCGATCGTCACTCCACGTGTGCGCGCCGGCAGGCGCTGCTCGTCGCTGATCTCGCGCAGCATGGGGAGGAGCGAGGTCGGCTGCAGCTGCAGGGCGTGCGCGTCGAATTGGCTGGCGTTGTACTGCAGCAACTGCTCGATGCGTTCCTGCAGCGTGCGTGCGCTGTGCGCAAGGATGCCGGTCACCTCGCGTTGCCCGGGGGCGAGCGGGCCGAGCACGCCGTCGTCGAGCAGGGCGACGCCTTCGCGCAGGGAGGCCAGCGGCGTCTTGAGCTCGTGCGAGACATGGCGCAGCACGCGCTTGCGGTCGGCCTCGAGCTCGGCGAGGCGCAGGCGCAGCCAGTCGAGACGTTCGCCGAGCTTGCGCAGGTCGGCGGGGCCGTCTATGCCGATCGGCTGGGCGAGGCGGCTCTCGCCGATCTCGCCGATCGCCTGCTCGATGCGGCCGAGCGGGCGCAGCAGCCACCTGCCGGCAAGCGTCGCGAGCAGGCCGGCAAGGACGAGGGCGGCGAGGACCTGAAGGGCGACGGCACGTCGTTCGCGCTCGAGTGTGCGCATCAGGGCACGATCACGCTCGGCGAGGTGGCGCTCCAGCGCCTCGGCGATCCGGCCAGCGAGCACGCCGAGGCTGCGGAGGTCGTCCTCTGCCGCGGGGTGGTCGATGCGCCCGGTCGACGTGGCGGGCTCCGCCGGCTCCCTCGCGCCGTCCGATGCGTGGTGCGCTGGCTGGGGGGCTGCCAGGCTTGCCAGCCATGCCTGGACGCGGCCGGCGCTGGCACGCCACGCCGCGCCTTCGTCGGACAGCCCCGGGCCGGCGGCCTCCAGCAGCGTGACCGCGGGCAGCGCCTCGGCGAGGGTGTCGCCGAAGCGGCGGGCGAGGGCCGGCTCGCCCAGCACCTGGTACTGGCGAGCGCTGCGTTCGAGATCGACGCTGCGCTCGCCCAGCTGACGCGCCGCCGCGCTCAGGGCGAGCGCGCGCCGGTTGTCCTCCTGGATCGTGATCACGACCGTCTCCATGCCGCGCCAGCCACTCGCGACGGCGGCGGCCAGGCTGGCAGCGATCAGCAAGGAGCTTGCGAGCAGGGTGCCGCGGAAGGAGAGGCGACGCATGAGGGGAGTGGATTGTGCGCCGCGGCGGAGCGCTGCAGCGTGGGCCGACGAGTCTAGGTCGGCAAGCGCGGGCGCGCAGCGGTCGAAATGCAAGCCGAAGTAAGCGGTGGTCATGGGTGTCGCCGTGCGGCGACAGTGGAAGTTGCTTTCCCCTGAAGCGCTTGAACGCCTTGGCCGGGCGCAGTGTCGGGTACAGGCGACGTTTTTCCGCGCCCGTGCCCGGCTGCCAATCGTCCTGCTCCGCCAAGCTGCTGAAGATAAGAGAGAAAGGATTTCCGGCACAGGGCTTGCTTGAGAGGGCGGGGGCGCAGCGCTGGAACTGCGCCACATTTCAGGAGAGAACATGTTCACCAAGCCCAATCTGTTTCACGGCGCCACCGAGGCGTCCGCGCAGCGCAACAACCCGCGGCCGGCGAGCACGGCTGCCGTAGCGGCGCCCGGATCTCGGCCGGCCGAGGCCGGCGGTTCCACCGTCGCGAGCGGCTTGCAGACCGTGGACCGTGAGGACGCGGCCGCGCCCGCGAGCGCAGTCGGGGAAAGCCGGCTGATCGTCGGCCCCGAGGTGAAGCTCAAGGGCGCGGAGATCCTCGACTGCGACACCCTGGTCGTGGAGGGACGGGTCGAGGCGACGATGGACAGTCGTGTGCTGCGCATCGCGGAGAAGGGTGCCTTCAAGGGCACGGTCGGCATCGATATCGCCGAGATCCACGGTCACTTCGAGGGCGAGCTCACCGCCCGCAAGCAGCTCCTGATCCACGCCACCGGGCGGGTGAGCGGCAAGATCCGCTACGGCAAGATCCTGATCGAGGAGGGGGGCGAGCTGTCTGGCGACGTGCAGTCCCTGAGCGCGAAGGAAGGCCTGCGCGCGGTCGAGACGAGGGCGCAGGAGCCGCTCCCGATCGCCGCCGTGGCGGGCTGAGGCGACACTCAGCGCGAGCTGGTGGTCGCGTCGGGTGCGGGCTGGGCCGCAGCGGCAAGCTGCTGCGGCGTCCAGGTCCAGTGTCTTTCCCAGGCGGCGCGGACCAGGTTCGGGTAGTCCGGCTTGCCCAGGCTGCCGTTGTAGCGGCCGAGGGCGCGGAAGAGGTTGCCCTTCTCGATGTCGAGGTAGTGGCGCAGGATGGTGCAGCCGTAGCGCAGGTTGGTTCGCATGTGGAAGAGGTTGTCGTCCGTGCGGCCGATGACCTTGATCCAGAACGGCATCACCTGCATGTAGCCGCGCGCGCCCGCCGAGGAGATCGCGTACTTGCGGAAGGCGCTCTCGACCTGGATGAGGCCGAGCACCAGCTGCGGGTCGAGTCCAGCGCGCGTGGCCTCGTAGTGGATGCTGGTGAGGAGTTCCTCGCGGTAGGCCTCGTCCGGGATGCGTCTTGCCAGCCGGCGCGACATCTCGGCGAGCCACTGTGCACGCTCGCCCGCGTCGGGGATCGGCAGCGTCGGCGCCACGGCGTCGCTGACCGCGGCGTGCAGTGCGGCGCGTACGCTGGCCGCCATCGGCTCGTACTGCTGCGCCCCGGCCTGCGCCCCGCCGGCCGCGAGCGCGAGCGCACACGCGGCGGCGAACTGGCGGAGCGGGGCGGGCAGGTGGCGCATGGCGGCGACTCCGGGGATCAGCCCTGCTTGAGGCGGTCGAGCATGTGGCCGAGCACTTCGCCCGCGGGCAGCTTGGCGGCCTCGGCATCGCGCCGGCCCTGGTATTCGACCACGCCTTCCTTGAGCCCGCGGTCGCCGATGGTGACGCGGTGCGGCACGCCGATGAGCTCCCAGTCGGCGAACATGACGCCCGGGCGCTCGTCGCGGTCGTCGAGGATGGCGTCCACGCCGGTGGCGACGAGCGCGTCGTAGAGCTTCTGCGCCTCGTCGCGCACCGCCTGCGACTTGCCCCAGCCCACCGGGCAGATCACCACTTCGAAGGGCGCGATCGCACGTGGCCAGATGATGCCGCGCGTGTCGTGGTTTTGCTCGATCGCCGCGCCCAGGATGCGGGTGACGCCGATGCCGTAGCAGCCCATCTCGAAGTGCTTGGGCTTGCCGTCCTCGTCGAGGAAGGTGGCGTTCATCGCCTTGGAGTACTTGGTGCCGAGGTAGAACACGTGGCCGACCTCGATGCCGCGCTGGATGGCGAGCACGCCTTTGCCGTCCGGGCTGGGGTCGCCCTCGACGACGTTGCGGAGGTCTGCGACCAGGTCCGGCTCGGGCAGGTCGCGGCCCCAGTTCACGCCGGTGAAGTGGAAGTCGGCGTCGTTGGCGCCGCAGATGAAGTCGGCCATGTGGGCGACCGTGCGGTCGGCGATCACCTTGACCGGCTTCAGGAGGCCGATGGGGCCGAGGTAGCCTGGCTTGCAACCGAAGTGCTCGAGGATCTCGGCTTCGGTGGCGAAGCGGAAGCCCGCCTTGAGGCCCGGCAGCTTGCTGGCCTTGACCTCGTTGAGCGCGTGGTCGCCACGCACCAGCAGCAGCCACACCGTGACGCCGGCGGGCTGGCCCTTTTCATCGACGTCGTCGGTGGCCAGCACCAGCGACTTCACCGTGGTGGCGAGCGGCACGCCGAGCAGCTCGGCGACGTCCTCGCAGGTGGCCTTGCCCGGCGTGGGGGTCTTCTCCAGCGCCTTGGCCGGGTCGGCACGGCGGGCGAGCAGGGACACGGCCTCGGCGAGCTCGATGTTGGCGGCGTAGTCGGAGTCGGGGCAGTAGACGATGGCGTCCTCGCCGGTGTCGGCGATGACCTGGAATTCGTGCGAGCGGTCGCCGCCGATGGCGCCGGTGTCGGCCGCCACCGCGCGGTACTCGAGGCCGAGGCGGTCGAAGATGCGCTTGTAGGCGGCGAACATGATGTCGTAGCTGCGCCCCGCGGCTTCCTCGCTGCGGTCGAAGGAGTAGGCGTCCTTCATGGTGAACTCGCGCCCGCGCATCACGCCGAAGCGCGGCCGGCGCTCGTCGCGGAACTTGGTCTGGATCTGGTAGAAGTTCTTCGGCAGCTGGCGGTAGCTCTTCAGCTCCTGGCGTGCGATGTCGGTGACGACTTCCTCGGAGGTGGGCTGCAGCGCGAAGTCGCGCGCGTGGCGGTCCTTGAAGCGCAGCAGCTCGTCGCCCATCTTGTCCCAGCGCCCGGTCTCGTCCCAAAGTTCGGCGGGCTGCACCATCGGCATGATCAGCTCCATGGCGCCGGCGCGGTCCATCTCCTCCCGAACGATGGTTTCCACCTTGCGGATCGCGCGCAGTCCCATCGGCATGTAGCTGTAGATGCCGGCGGCGACCTTGCGGATCATGCCGGCGCGCAGCATCAGCTTCTGGCTGACGACTTCGGCATCGGACGGGGCTTCCTTGAGGGTGAACAGATGGAACTGGCTGGCGCGCATGGGAGTCTTCGGATCAGGCGTGAACAAGCGCGCGATTCTATCGCATGGGGCCGGCGCGCAAGCGTTCGATGAGCCCCAGCTTAGGCGATGCACCGCGGCTGTGCGCTTTCATTGCGTGGCCAAGTGTGAAAAAATCGTGACCAATCAAACGAATTTGAAGGTTCGTCATGCTTGACCGTGAAGGCTTCCGCCCGAACGTCGGCATCATTCTGGTCAATGCGCGCAACGAGGTGTTCTGGGGCA
>ENA-UOUJ01001360-UOUJ01001360.1-activated-sludge-metagenome-genome-assembly--contig:-NODE-1360-length-12990-cov-10.055354_pt1 | contig 12990 bp, 11 predicted proteins | sample MGYA00249839_ERZ747224 | MGnify/ENA primary metagenome ERZ747224 (study PRJEB28782, sample SAMN03220277) | activated sludge metagenome | biome: wastewater; feature: sewage sludge; material... | reverse complement strand
TCCAGCAGCAGCACGCGCTTGCCGGCCTTGGCCAGGATGGCGCTGAGGTTCACCGAACAGAACGTTTTGCCTTCGCTGGGGCGGTAGCTGGTCACCAGTACCGCACGGCCGGTATCGGTGGCGGGCAGGTACTCCAAGTTGGTGCGGATGGTGCGGAAACTTTCGGTGATGGCCGCCTTGGGGTCGCTGTCCACCACTAAGTAATTGTCCTGCGCCTTGTCGCTCACGATCACCTCGCCGAACACGGGGACCTTGGTGGCGGCGCGCAGCTGCTCGGCGTTGTCCACGCGGTCGTAGAACAACACCCGCACGAAGACCAGCAGCATGGCCATGATGCCGCCACCCACTAAGAAGGAATACAGGATCTTTGTTTTGTCGGGCTTTACCACGCCCATGCTGCGGGCGGCCTCGATCACCTTGGTCTGGGGCACGATGCCCGCCCGTGCGATCACGGTACTGGCCCGCTTTTCCAGCAGGAACTCGTAGAGCCGCTCGTTCACCTTCACCTTGCGCTGGAAGGCCTCCACGTCGCGCTGGTTCTCCGGCACCGCGCGGATCAGGCCGGTGTATTCCGCGCTCTGCTTGTCCAGGTCGGCAATTTTCTGCACAATGGCTTCGCGCGTGTTCTTCAGGTAGATCAGCAGGTTCGCCTTGGTGAGCTGGATGGTTTCCTTCGTCTCCTCCATGGTGGGGTTGTCCGGCTCCAAGGAGTAGCTGAACCGGTTGAGGTCCATCTGCATCTTGTACAACTCGTTGAGGGTCCGCTTGAGGAAGTCATCCTCATTGAGTACGTAGAAGGATGGGGGCAGCAACTTGCCCTCGCCGATGTTCATGACGTAGTTGCGCAGGTTGTCCACACTTTCCACCATCAGTTCGTGCTGGCGCTTTTTGGCGTCCAAGTCCACCAACTGGTTGAAGTACATGCTGCTTTCCTTGTTCAGGTCCAGGATGTCCTTGCTGCGCAGGAAGGACTGCAGGTCATCTTCGTATTCGCCCAGGATGCCGGACACCTCGTCCAGTTGCTTGTCGATGTATTTCAGCGTGTTCTCGTTGATGTCCACGTCGCCCTGCAGGGTGTACTGAATGTACTCCGCGCTCAAGGTGTCCAGGAAGAGCTTGGCCCGCTCGGCGATCTCATCCTCCACGGTGATCTTCAGGATGGAGGTGTAGGGGATGTCCTCCACGGCGAGCGATCGGGCGTACTTGGCCACCTGGCGCTGGCGCGAATGGCGGACGAACCGGTAGTCGCTGGCGGTGTACTTGGCAATGGTGGAGGGCTTGAGGTCCACATTGGGGGACACGCGCAGGGTGAAGTCGGCATCGGCCGCATCCTGGTTGAAGGTGAATTTCTTGGTCACCACGCCCTCGCCGGGGTCGTAACTGATGCTGTATGTTTTGGGGTCGATGATGTGCAGGTCCACGGGCCTCTCGTACAACTTGGGGTTCAGCACCTGCATCTCCACGGTGAACGGGAGATTGGTGTAGATCTGGGTGGTTTTGAAGCGGCCGATGATGAAGTAGGACACTTCGAAGTCGAGTTTCTCCAGTGTGCGGTCGATCAGGTCGTAGCTGGTGAGCACGCGCTTCTGGCTGGCCATGTCGCTGTACGAGGAGAAGTAGCCGAGATTCTTGTACATCTGGCTCTGGTAGTCATAGGCGGTGCGGTCCTTGAGCAGAATCTGCGTGGTGGCGCCGTAGACGTTGGGGAGCTTGTAGGAATAGAGGTAGGACAGCACCGCCGAGAGCACCAGGGCGATGGCCAGGAAATACCAGTTTTTCGAAACGATGCGGCCCACCACCCGCAGATCGTTCACTTCAATAATGCTCCCTTTGGGGCCTTGGGGCGCTGCCATGTTTGTGCCGTGGGCCGCATCCGCAAGGGCGAAGGCGGTTTTTGCAAGGGCGGCAAATATAGCCACCGCAGGTGGGCGGCGAGCAGGGCAGGCAGGGCCATCGGGTCTGACCCGCCCGTTGAGCCTGCGATCTCGATCAGTTGTTCGTTGCCAGTTGTTAGGGTTGGCCCGGCAAACGGCGCGCAGTGGCCAATTCGTTGAGCTTGAACCTACGCCCACATGTTATACCATCATGAACCACAAATCAGTGCGATCTACTTGCTCTTTTCCCGCATTACTTCACCGAAGGGTTCGCCCCGTCGTAGCTATGGCTACGCGGCGGCCTCTTCGGCTTGTCCTGCTGGAAAACAGCGGCGCATCTTTTGGCCTGATTTGTAATTCAAGATGGTATTAGGGTTGCCCCGCTGAACTGCGGAGTACCTTGAGAACGCGTTGGACCGGTCCTGACACCCGGATTATGCAGCAGGGTTCGTTGCGAGGGTCGAAATCACAATGGCAGCGCGGATTTCACCGAGAAGGAATAGCACAAGCTATTGTGCAGAGGGGAAAACCGGCGAAGCGTACGCTGCCGCAGTGATTTCGGGCCGTAGTGGAAATCCTGCTGCATATTTGGGTGACAACGAACAACTTTCTACTAACAACCAGTCGAAATTTCAAATTAAGCCGCCAGTTGCGGACCCCAGGCCCGATGGCCTAGCAGGGCAAGAGCGGTTTGCCGAAGGCCATCGGACCGCGCAAGCCTTGGGGAAGCCAATGGCAAGCCCGCGCCCCGGCTGTTCCGCAGGCGGGCGGGGCGCTGGATTTGTGGTTCCGGGATTTGCTTGTGGGCAAACTTTCAACTAAGCAACCGATCATTGAACGGATCGTTCTACATTTGGCCGCGTTCGAATGGCATTGTTTTTTCGTCAGGACTCCATGAAGCATCCCTACCGCATCCTGTTGCTCGCCATCCTGCTGGTGGCTCCCGTTGCAGGGGCGTTGATGGCCCAGCCCGGCCCCGGCCCCGGCCCGCCCTGCTGGCCACCGCCCTGCATCCCCATTGACGGCGGGCTTTCCCTGCTGATCGGGGCCGGTGCGCTCTTGGGCGGCAAGAAGGCCTTGGACGCACGCAAGGCGCGCAAGCAGTCCATCTAATGCGGTCCGGCTTTCCGCCTTCCAAGGCGGGCAGCGACCCCCTGTTCCGTTTCCTGTTAACGGCCGCCTCGCTTTATGCGGCGTGGTATCTGCTCTATGCTTTTGTGCTGGCTCCGTGGGGGGCGGTGGACCGCGCGGTGATCGCATCGCTGATCAGCTGGGCTGGGGCCATTCTCCGGCTCTTGGGTTACGAGCTGATCCCCGAACCTGTGAACGACGAGAACATCCGCACCATCGGCGTGGAAGGCGGGCACCTGCTCTGGATCGGCGATCCGTGCAACGGTGTGGGGCTCTTTGCCGTGTTCCTCATTTTTCTGCTGGCCTATGGCGGCCCGTGGAAGCACAAGCTCTGGTTCGGCGCATTGGGCATCCTCTCCATCCACCTGATCAATGCGCTGCGGGTGGCCGCGCTTTGCATCGTGGTGAGCATCAACTACGAGTGGCTCAATTTCAACCACGATTACACCTTTTATGTGATCGTGTACGGCTGGGTGTTCCTGCTGTGGTACATCTGGGTGAGGCGCTTCGCACCCCGTAAAGCACCGGCCAAGGCCACATGAACCGCCAAGGCATCCGCTGGGACCGCCGTGTGGAAACGGCACTGGTGCTCCTGGCGGGCATCGCCTATGGCAGTTGGCGCGAGTTCGCCTTCATCAACCTCAACTACCAGATCGACCACGTGCAGCACCACACGCCGTTCTCCTACGCGCATTCCATGGTGCAGGGCTGGACGCGCGGCATGGACCTGCAAACCCTGTTGGCGATCAAATGGGCCTTGGCGCTGCTGTCCATGGTGGTGATCGCCGGGTTGAGCATCACGCTGGCCCGGGTGCTCCTCGGCAGTTGGCGCCACGCAAGGCCCATCCTCATGGGCTTTATGGCGTTTGCGCTGCTTTCGTTGGCCCTGCATGCGGGTGCCCGCTGGTCACCACCCTTGGAAATGGTGTCCATCCGGCTTTCGCACATGTTGCAGTACCCCGTGCCGCTGGTGTTGGTGTTAGTGGCTGCCTGGGGCTTCCAAGGCGAAGGGGCCAAGCCGCCCGGGCAGTGACAGGTTAGGTGTTTGGGCCTAAACCGGTTGGGTGCGCAATAGGACCTTCGGGACAAAGGGACGACGATGAAACATTGGCATGAAACATGGCCCAAGTAGTTTCTTTGCTGCTGCCTTGACCACAGGGTAGCAGCGCCTGGAATGAACTCGAAGCAAGCATTTTCCGCAACTCTACGGTTCATGGGCTTGGTGGCCGGGATCCTTATCGTGGTCCACATGGCCCTCCCCCCGTTTTGGGGCAATCCCGGCCTTTCCGAAAAAGTCAGTTTTGTGAAACGAAATGGGCACGCCTATGACCGCCTGTTCCTGGGGTCCAGCCATATCTATCGCCAATTATCGCCAGCGTTGTTCGATTCCGCGCTGCACGATGGATCCAGGTCGTTCAACATGGGATATGCCGCTACCTTTTCCCCGGAGGCGGAACTAGCTTGTGGGTACTTGTTGGCGCAGCCGGCACTTGCTGTCAAGGAAATGTATGTTGAGGTGAGCCCGTTCATGGAGTTCAAGGGGAAAAACTTGAGTAGCGCCCGGGCCTGGTACATGGTCAGCCCTACAGTATGGTGGCTGTTGTTCAACCATGCCAGGGAGTTGGGCATCGGGTCCGACCAAAACAGGTGGACCCTGATGAAGGGGGTGAGCGAGGCATGCGTGAAGGCTGGCCTGACCCTTGGGCTTTTTGACCAATTGAGCAAGCTTGAAGTGCGCAGCAGCGCACTTGTTTTCGGACCCCGGGGCGATGGGTTCATGCCCTTGGAGGAGGAAATGAGGCTGAGCTTCACGAATGACCTCGACCGCCGGGTGACTGAACTGGAACGAGACACCTTGCTGATCCAACAGCGAATGGAGCAGGTTCGGGGATATTACTCCTCGATGGCCGATCTCCATGTGAGCAAGCCGCACCTCGACATGTTGATGCACTTGATGGAATTGGGCGACCGGAAAGGAGTGAAGGTGTACTTTATCCTTCCGCCCTTGATCAGCTCGCCGGAAGCGCTCGCTGTGTTCATGGCCTTGCCGGAGGAAAGACGAATTGACCTGTGCGACCCGGCGAAGTTTCCGGAGTTTTATTTGGCGGCGAATGCTTTTGACAAAGGCCACCTCAATGACCGGGGCAGTGGGCTGTTCACCGCAGCGCTTGCCAACGAGGTAAAGCGCATGCACGCAGCCGGGGACCGGCAGCCGTAGAGCCGGCTCCCTGTCCCACAGGCGCGGGGAGGCAGGGCAAACGCATCTAAACAGGTTGATAGCATTGGGTTTTGTGCGATGCCCTTCGGGGTCGAAATTCTCTTTATACCGAATGTACTACGCTATATGACCCCGTTGGGGTCAAGCATGGGATCGGTTGCGGCATCCCGAAAGTGCTAAGCTCCTTGCCCCAGTCTTGTGGAGATCATGGAAGCGCACTTTGTGACCCCGTAGGGTGTCACACAGCGTAGGTGTTGGAGTTCTGCGGGGATTCGACCCCGAAGGGTGTCGCACAGGCGAGAAGCCTTAGCATTGAAATAAGATGCGTTTGCCCTGCGCGGGGAGGGAACCCCACGGGGGCTATTTTCGCGCCCGGCGCGGCATTCGCACGGCGGTGCCGCAATCCATGGAGGCATGAAGAAGTTGATGGTGGTGGTGGGCACGCGCCCGAATTTCATCAAAGTGACGCGCTTCAAGGCGGTGGCCGCACGGCGTGGAATGGACGTGCAACTGGTACACACCGGCCAGCACTACGACGACCGGATGAGCACGGTGTTCTTCGACCAGTTCGGCCTGCGGCCAGACCGCTTCTTGGACACCCCGCAGGCCAGCCCGGCCGCGCAAATGGGCCACATCATGATCGGCCTGGAAACGGAAGTCGCTGCCTGGAAGCCCGACCTGGTGATGGTGCCGGGCGATGTGAACAGCACCCTCGCCGGGGCGTTGGTGGCCAACAAAATGGGCCTGCCCCTGGCCCACTTGGAAAGTGGCCTGCGCAGTGGCGACATGGGCATGCCGGAAGAGATCAACCGCATCCTCACCGACCGCATCACCGACCACTTTTTTGTTACGGAGCAAAGCGGCATTGACCACTTGATCGCAGAAGGCAGGCCCAAGGAAGCGATCCACTTGGTGGGCAACACCATGATCGACACGCTGGTAGCCTATGATGCCCAAGTGCAGGCTTCCACCGTGCTGCAGGACCTCGCACTCGGCAGCGGCGGACATGTGCTGATGACCATCCACCGGCCCGCCACGGTAGATCACCCGGCCGAGCTGGCCAAGCTCGTGGAGCTGATCGCTTTTGTGGCCAAGGATCGCCCGGTGGTGTTCCCCGTGCATCCACGCACCACCGCCAAGTTGGAGGCCACCAGCCTGATGCCGAAACTGAAGGCGTTGAAGCACCTGCGCATCACCGGGCCGATGGATTACTTCAACTTCCAACAGCTCATCGCCACCTGCGCCTTTGTGATCACCGACAGTGGCGGCATCCAGGAAGAAACCACCTATCGCCGCGTGCCCTGCCTCACCCTGCGCCCCAACACCGAGCGGCCCATCACCGTGACCATGGGCACCAATGAACTGATCACGTTTGACCTGGATGCGCTGCGCGATGCCATCGGGCGCATCGAGGCCGGCACGTTCAAAAAAGGGGAAGTGCCACCCTTGTGGGATGGCCATGCCACGGAACGCGTGTTTGACGTATTGGAGAAGCAGTGATCCTCTTTTTAACCTATAACGACCAGCCCAGCGGGGTGTACTGGAGCCAGGTGTGCGACGTGGTGGCGCACCTGAACACCCTCGGAGGCCCGCGCGTGAGGCTGGTTGCCTTGGTGAGCGCCAGGGATTATTTCGGCATCCGACGGAAGATCAGGGCGCACAGCCCGGATGCCATCGTGCTGCCCATGGTGCCGCGGATGAAGCGGTGGCGTGCCAATGCGGCCTTGGTGTCATGGGCCTGCCGATGGTTCCGGCCTACCGGGATCATGGCGCGCGGCGTGCTGGCCACCTGGATGGCCTTGCGCGCCAGGGACAAGGGCTTGGTCAAGAAGGTCTGCTTCGATGCACGCGGAGCCTACGCCGCCGAATGGGAGGAATACCGCATTATTGATGATGAGGCGCTGATCCGGCAGTTCCGCGAAGTGGAGAAGCAGGTCGTGCAGCAAAGTGACTTGCACCTGGCCGTGAGCCATGCCTTGGTGGCGCACTGGAAGGAGCGCTACGGTTATACCGGTGATGCCCACGTGGTAATCCCCTGCACGCTGGGCAAGGTACACCTGCAAAGCGGCGATGAAGTGGAACGCATCCGGCAAGGGTTCGGCTTCTCCCCGGAGGATGTGGTGCTCGTGTACTCGGGCTCTTCCGCAGGCTGGCAGTCCTTTGCGCTTCTGGAACGGTTCCTTGCGCTGGTGCTCACCGCACGCCCCCGTGTGAAGGTGCTTTTCCTGTGCCCGCCGAATGCGGCCATTGATGCGTTGGTGGCCAATTGGCTGGGCCGCGCTGTACGTGCCTGGGTGGTGCCTGCCGAGGTGCCCGCTGTACTGGTCGGCTGCGACCATGCTCTGTTGATCCGCGAGGATGCCATCACCAACCGCGTGGCCTCGCCCACCAAGTTCGCCGAATACCTCGCGTGCGGCCTGCCCGTGGTGATCAGCCCCTACATAGGTGATTTCTCCGGCGAAGTGGATCGCGAACGGTTGGGGACCGTGTACAGCGAAGGGGACGCGGTACCGCTGTTCCAGCGGCCAAGCCCGGCGGATCGAACGCGATTGCGGGATCATGCCATCGCGAATTACACCAAGGCCGCCCACGATAAGGACTACGCGGTCATTCTACGCCGGCTATCCTGATCGCTTGGAGCGGATCCCTTCCATGCCAGCCAACAGCCGGTGGTTCCGGCGGATCTTGAGGAATTGCCATAGGCTTGGCGTGGTATAGGACTTGCCGGGGCCTTGGGGTTTGGCTTGGTTGAAATAGCCGGAAAAGTTGCACAGTACCTGCACCAAGCCCTTGGAGGAAGCTTCCAGCAACGCGCGCATGGACCCCTTCACAGTATCCTTCAAGCAGGACCCAAATTGAACGGGCATCCGTTCCTGCAGCAGGATTTTCCCGGTATCTATCCGCTTGTCTATCTTGTGAATGGTGTATCCCGTGATGGCGGACCCGTTGTACAACTGCCAGATCACACTGGGGGCGTTCTGGTAGTCAGGCAGCAGTTCATGGTGGATGTTGATCATCCCGAATGTTGGGATGGAGAATACGCTCGGGGCGATGTATCCGTTGCCCAAGCTGATGCCCAAGTCCGCAGCGGCCATGCGGAATAGCGCCCGTGTGCGGTCCGTGTTGATGCCGGGCGTCACATGGAAGGGGATGTGGTGCGCCACGCACAAGGCATCCAATGCCGGGCCGCCCGCATGGGTGCGGTACCAGTTGCGCATGCGCATGCCGTTGAGGGTGCCGAACGGGCCGATGGAAAACAGCTTCCGCAATTTTCGGCGATAGTACCGGCGCTTGTTGGCCGGTCTGCCTTCGCTCAGCACCACCATGGCCACCTCGCAGCAACCGCTGGCCAGCAGCGCCGGCAAATGGTGCGCCGCAGTGCCATGCAGGGAACTGGCCAGCAGCACTACCCGCATTGCGCGTAAGGGAACAGATTGCCGGAAATGCCCGCGTTCCGTGCGTTCTTGGCCAGGAAGTGGAGGATGTGGCCCAATTTCCAATCGAGCACCACTTGGTCGCGGCGCAGGCACAGTTCATCGTTGCGCAAGGGCCGCCCAGGGGGGATATGGCAGCCGCGCTCCGCCGAGGCGCAGGAAATGAAGCCGGACTTGAACACGGTCTGCCGCGCCATGTCATTAAAGTTGACAAACCTCCCGTAGGGAAAGGCGAAGTGCCGCACACCGCCACATCGGCGCGTGATCACCTCGATGCACTTCCCGCAATCCTCCTCGAATTCCGCCTGCCCCATGGTGGCCACGTCCGAGTGCCCCATCGTGTGCGAGCCGATTTCGTGGCCCAGCTTCATCAAGCGGTCCACGTCGCGCCAATCCATGAACTCCACCAAGGGGAAATGGATCCGGTCCCGGCAGAAGCGCTCCACCTCTTCGCGCGTGCCGGCATTGATGATGGCCGGATTGATGAAGAAGCAGCCCGAGGCACCGTGTTCCGTGAGGATCTCCGCCGCACGCACGTTGTTCTTCAGGCCGTCGTCCGAGCTGATGCAGACATACGCGCGGTCGATGTTCCCGCTAAGCACGCGCTCCACGCCTTCGGAGTAAGGGATGAACCGGTGCGTTTCACCCAAGGTCTTCAGCAGTGCGGCCAAGGGCTTTTCCTCGTCCTTGAACACATGGTGGATGTAGATGAACTGCACCCTGGGCTTGCCCAGGCCCTTGCGGATGCCCTTGGTCCGGTCCACCAAGGCCAGCGCATCCAGCACGGCAGCGCGTGCAATGCCGCGTATCCCCGCAGGCTTCAGCCGCTTGATCTCCTTGTACTGGGTATGGAAGTCCGTAGTGTGTGCAGGCATGTCGATGGAGTGTAGGCCGCCAAAGGTGGGGCGGAAATGCGGCTTCCTAAAATGCGCAGGTTCCCGAAGCGGAGGCCGGGCGCGTGGAATTCATGCCAGCACCTCCGCGATCAGGCGGTCCGTTACGTTGGGCAGCAGGTACTCACTGTGGTCGGCGTGCTTGTCCACTTCGATCACACGCTCCCCGCGGATGATCTTCGGAAGCTCCGCCTCCACCTCCTCCACGCGGATGGAAGCGCCCATGCGCCGCGCCTCAATGGTGCGGCTCACCAAGCCCGGCTCGCCTATGTGCAGGATCGGTGTGCCCGCGTAGAATATCTCCTGGAATTTGGTGCCAAGGATATCCCTATTGCCCGAAGGAATGAACAAGACCACCAGATTGGCTTCCCGGACTTCTTTGAAGGCAGCTTGCGGGGGGATAGGTGCGTGGAAGCGGATTCGCTCCTCCAAGTGGTGCGCATCCACCTTTCGTTTGTATTGATCGGTGTTATGGCCCGTAATGTACAGGTCCATCCGATAGTGGGAAAATGCCACAGGGTGTTGTGTGCGCAGGTTTTCAAGCGAGCTTATCACCTGGTCAAAATAGTGCTCGGCTTCGCTTGCCCCGTACATGCTGCCAGCATAGACAATCCTGAAGATGCCGTCCGCTTCCGCGTGGAGGGAAGGATCGAAATCATCCGGGTCCACGGCATGCGGCACTTGCACGTATTGGCTCTTGTGGTGCGGGTAGGCCGCTGCCAAGTGCTGCAGGATGGTGCCGTCCGGCGAAATGATCCGGTCGGCAGCGCCGATCGCCAGCGCCTCCAGCTCCTTTTCAAACGCCAACCGCTTGGCTCCGATGGAGGCCAGGCCGTAGTGGTCTTTCCAGGTCCATTCATCGCGGAAATCAAGCACTAAGTTGATTTGCGGGAATTGCTTTTTTAGTTCGGCACCGTACGCCATCAGGCGGAAGGGTGCACCCGTAACGATCACTTGGCGGATGCCGTGCGCTTGGACCAGCTGCCCTGCCTTGTGCAGCAGTTGCTTGCGCCACAGGATGGTGATGTCGAACCAATTGCCTTTGCACAGCAGCGGCAGCGTTTTCATCCAGGCGCGGTACATCAGCTTGTCCTTCAACGAGCGGATCATCGGCTGCGCAATCACTGCAGGGTAGCGGGCCGGCAGCGGATGATGAATGATGCCCGCCGAGGCCCCGTCCGCATTCCACAGCGAAACCGGGGTGCCGTGTGCGTGCGCACAATGGATCACATGCACTGGGTGGCCCCGCCGGGCAAGCTCCTTGGCGAACTACGGCCAGCGCCGCCCGCTCATGCCGAAGAAGGGAGGGAAGGCATGGCAGATCAAGAGGATGGGCTCGCCGGGTTGCATCTGCCGCAAAGCTATGCAGACCAATTGCCCGGTGCTGCTTTCGCACTGCCTCGGTCGCATTCAACCCCCGGCTTCAAGCTGCGATGATGCTTGGTGCCGCAACGAACGTTCAGGAGCGGCGGCGGTTCAGCGGCGGCAGGCTTGTGTCCATATCAGGACCAATGGTCCCATGGCTATCGGGCCAGGCGCACCCTATTGGCGCTGCCTATTCTCCACAACCGCTGTTGGGCGCGCCCCGGTGCCTGCCGGGGGATTCATAGAACCAGGATCAATCCCTTTTCCTATCCGTGTGGATCAGTGGTTCAAGTCCGTATGTGCATGCGCCGCTATGCGCATGGATAAACCCGATGGCAGGGCAGTGATTGCCCGTACTTCGCCCATTGCGTAGCTTGGCCCCGGTTTGAAGAGTATACAGCGACACGCGATCATTACGGGAGGGGCGGGGTTCATCGGCAGCCACTTGGTGGACAGGTTGCTGGGCGAGCCGGGCTGGCGAGTGACGGTGGTCGACAACTTCCACCCCTTGTACCCGAGGGCGGTAAAGGAATCCAACATCGCCAAGCACGCAGGTGATTCGCGCTTCACCTTCATCGAGGGAAGCATCCTGGAGGACGGCCTGCTTGAACCTGCCTTGCGGAAAGCACCCGGCAGCCACACCGTGCTCGTCCACTTGGCTGCGCTGGTGGGGGTGCGCTCCAGCATAGCCGAGCCCATTGCCTACCACCAGGTAAACGTTACCGGCACGCTGAAGCTGCTGGAGCTGGCCCGTACGCATCGGGTGGCCCATTTTATGCTGGCCAGCAGCAGCAGCGTGTACGGCGAACATCCCGGCACCCCGTGGAAGGAAGCCATTGACCACCTGCAGCCCATCAGCCCTTATGCGGCTTCCAAGCTGGCCGCCGAAGCATACGTGAAGGTGTATGCCCGCCTGCACGGCATGGATGCCACCGTGCTGCGCTTCTTCACGGTGTACGGCCCCCGGCAGCGGCCCGACTTGGCCATTCATTCCTTCTTCCGCAAGGTCAGTGAGGGCCTACCCATTCCGCTGTTTGGCGATGGCACCACGCAAAGGGACTACACCTATGTGGGGGATATTATCAACGGGGTGCGCGCCGCCATGGACCGCCCCATGCAGCGCAGGCCGGGCCAAGGCGCGTATGAGGTGTTCAACCTCGGCAACTCGGAAACCATCGCCTTGGGAGACCTGATCGCCGTGATCGAAGAGAGTGCCGGGCGCAAGGCCATCATAGAGCGGCGGCCCGCACAGCCCGGCGACGTGTCCCGCACGCATGCCGACATTGCAAAAGCCCGTGAACTGCTGGGTTATTCGCCCCAAACCCGGTTGATCGACGGCATGCACCGGTTTGCCGATTGGCACAGAACACAAGCTGAAGGGTGCCGGGCCGTGCCCGGTACCTAACTTGCGGCGTTGGCCATGCGCACCATCGGAATCAGCCACAAGACCCGCTACTGGCAGCATTACTGCTTCAGCAATCCGCCCGAAGGGTACAGGTATGTGCGGGGCATGGATGTTCCTTGGCACGTGGCGGGCATTGGCAGCGAGGTGCTGGCCAACACCAAGGTGTTCCTGCCCCTGCGCAAGGTGGACCTGTACCATACGTACAACGGCGTGGTGGCCAATGCCAGGCCCTGGGTGGTGGAAGTGGAAAGCTACCTGCCCCGCTACCTTCTGAAGAACTCCAAGGCTCCGCTCTACCAATGGGCCCTGCGCAAGTTGGCTGGACGGTACTGCAAGGCGCTGATCTTTACCAGCCAATGGGCCATGCAGCGCAACATGCAGCACCTGCAAGCTGCCGGCGTGGACCCGGGGAAGATGCAGGTGATCTACCGTGCCGTGGAACAGTACACACCGGTGGAACGGGAGGCCGCACGCTTCACCATCTTGTTCGCGGGCAATGGGTTCTACCGAAAGGGCGGAGTGGAGTTATTGAAGGCGTTCAGGGCATTGGGGCAGCCCGAGGCCAGGCTGGTGATCATCAGCAGGCTGGAGGTGGACTGGGGCGTTTTTCCCGGGAACGATACCATCGAGTGGGCCCGCAAAGCCATTGCCGATGACCCCCGTATCGTCC
>ENA-UOUJ01001359-UOUJ01001359.1-activated-sludge-metagenome-genome-assembly--contig:-NODE-1359-length-12994-cov-3.817374_pt1 | contig 12994 bp, 11 predicted proteins | sample MGYA00249839_ERZ747224 | MGnify/ENA primary metagenome ERZ747224 (study PRJEB28782, sample SAMN03220277) | activated sludge metagenome | biome: wastewater; feature: sewage sludge; material... | reverse complement strand
CGAAGATCTCCGGGCCAACGACGCTCGCGGCGTGGTCAACACGGTGTCCGACGTCAAGCTTCTGCAGGGCGATCTCGCGGAAGCCTGGCGCGAAGGCGTGACCGATTATGCCACGGTGGCCTTGCGCTACTCGCTGATCGACAAGACCACCGAGCGCGCCAGCGGGCGCGTCGTGGATGGCGGCGACCAGCCGCAGGAAGCGGCCGAGATCTGGACCTTCGCGCGTCGGGATGGAGGGAAGTGGGAGTTGTCGGCCATCCAGCAGACCTGACCGGTCCGCATGATCATTCAAAAGGCGCCGCGATAGCCTCGTGGCGCCTTTTTTGTTTTGCGCTGAACGAAGAGCGAAAAATATTCTGGATCGTTTTCAAGCGAAGCGGACAACCGGTTCGCGTGAAAAAAAACGCGTCCACTCAAAATTATGGAGCCCGCTTCTGATTCTATCAGAAGCGGAGAGGCTCGGGCCGGAAAGCGTTATCGCAAAAGCGCAGGGTTTCAGAGGCTGCGCCCGTCGACCGGCGTGAATGTCAGACGGGACAACTCGATGCCGTCGATGCAACTCACATTGAGGGCGACCACCTCCGTGCCATCCGGTTTCTTGCCGCGCGCGAATACCTCGACACCGCAGTCGATGCAAAGCTGATGCCGGATCATTTGCTTGTTGAACAGGTATTCCTTCAGATTATCCTCGCCCGCCCGGAGCTGAAAACTATGCGGCGCGAGAAACGTGACGTGCAATCCCTTCTTGGTGCAGATCGAGCAGTTGCACGCGGTGACCATGGCAAGATCCGTCGTGCACTCGAAGCGCACCTGACCGCAATGGCAGCCGCCCGTGTATGTTTTTTCATCCTGCATTTTTGACCCTCCCGCGCAAAGCCGGGAGAGAATACCAGATCGCTGCAACGACTGGCAGGCAATCCGGGCGGGGGCAGTTCGGATCGTTCGAGGTGTTTACTCGTCGATGCCGCGGGACACCGCGATGGCGGAACTGGTCTTGGTGCGGGTGCAATGCATGTTTAGCCGCCGGAAGCGCGTCTGCACGTCGTCGCCGCGTAACAGGCCCATGCGCTTCATGCAGCGCGTCGCGCCTCTCAACGTGTCGGCGATCGGGATCGTGAAGATGATGGCGGAGGCTCGCGCCACCAGATCGTAAAACTCGGGATTTGGTTTACGGGTGTCCGTGCCCGCGATCAGTTCATTGGTGACCTTGCGGTTGGAGCAACCGAGGATCAACTGCGTGGCCGCGGGATGCGACAGGTAAATCACATTGGCTGCGGTCTTGCCGATACGCAGGCCGTCGATCTGGCTTTTGAGTTGTGCGGCCAGGTCGTCGCAGCGGTCGGCAAAGGCTGGTGGAGCGGCAAGCATCGTCGCCGCGGCAACACAAAGGCTGGCGGTGAGGCAGCGGCGCGGGCTTGTCATTCAACGATCTCCCGAGAAAAACAATCAAGCTGGTCGGCGATGGATACGTTCGTATTCGAGCCCGCCAAACCGCGTCTCAGGGCCTGATGGCGTACTCCGGACAGTCATGAAATTGCGGGGCGCACGAGGCACGGATCACGGCTCCAGGGTCACCTGCAGGCCGTCGTCGCTCTCGACGTGCACATAACGCGGCGCGATCGGACGGCCCCGTCCGCTGGCCACGGTGACGATGTCTTCGAGCGAGGCGATACGCGCATCCGCTTCCGGCCGGGAAAGGATCAAATCGGCGTGGAACAATCCTTCGGACTCGAGTCCTGTTGAATCGATCTGGGCGGCCGCAAGCGTTGCAAGGCTGTTCTCGAATTCTTCGGCATCGCGAAAACGGCGCTGGATGAAGGTTACGCCGCCCAGCTTTTCCGTGACCAGGCCGCGCTCAGCGAAGGTCTTTTCAAGCGCGTCATAAGGAAACATCCGCAGCACGAAGGAAATGATCCATGGCTTCCTCTCGGTTGCGTCGAGCAGCTTGCCGAATGTCTTTTCGGTGACATAGCCGATGCACCCCGTGGACAGAATGACGTCAACGGGCTTGATGATGCGCGCGTCCTCCGCCGAAAGCGGCTGGCTTTCGAGGTCGGCGACGATGCCCTGTTCGAGAAGCCCGACGCGCGTCGCATAGCGAACGGCCGGCGCCGATACGTCGAGGCCGAGAAACCGAGCGAGGCCGTGATCGGGCCAGCTCGCATAGAAATTGCGGTCGAGCTGCATCAGCTCTTCGGAAGACACTGCCTTGATCTCGCGCCGGGCGTAGCGATGGCGCAGGCCGCCGAAGGTCAGGGGGAAGCGATGCACGGCGGCGTTGATGCCGTATGAGCAGCCGACATCGAGCACGACCGGTTTGGATTCGGTGACGGAAGCCTTGGCGGATAGTATCTGGCGGATGACCGGCTCGGCGACATCGGTGATCATGTAGTCGAGGTCGCCCAGGGTCGAGAAATACGACCTCGGATCGTCCTGGATGTAGATATCATCGAAGACCGCCTTGGCCTGATTGATCCGGGAGAAATCCACCTTTAACAATGCTTCGTCCTTTTTCGAGAGTCCCATTATCGCTTACGCTTCCAGCGCACGAGTTGCTTATTGCAGAAACCAGGGCGAAGATAAACCCATATGCCGTGATGGACGGTCAACACCTACGGATGGAGGCACCTGACAATTGCCGTGGAATCATGCAAAACAGCGCATTCACGAAGCTCGTCATCATCAGTGAGCATTTCAGTTTAGCCGATCATGCCTGTCATCTCTCCGAATAAGCCTTACCGCATTGGCCGCTCCCGCACCGGGCTCGGCCTCTTCGCCACCAAGCCAATCAAGAAGGGCACGAAGATTATCCGATACGTCGGACGCCTGCTCGATTGCACCAAGGAGAAGGACGACGCGGTCGAGAACAAGTATCTGTTCCAGGTCACCAGCCGCTGGACCATCGACGGTTCCATGCGCTCGAACATCGCGCGCTATATCAACCACTCCTGCAAACCGAATGCGGAGTCGGACGTCCGCAAGATCAAGCGCCGCGTCGATATTCGCGCCATCAAGGACATCGCGCCGGGCGAGGAGATCAACTACGACTACGGCACCGAATATTTCAAGGAGTACCTGAAGCCGATCGGCTGCAAATGTGACTCCTGCGAAAAGAAACGAAAGAAGCTGCGGGCGGCGGCGCGCGGGGAAAAGAAGCGCTCTCGGGCGAGCTCTGAAAAGAGCGCCGGCGCCGGGCCCGGTCGCAGAAAGCTGAACGGGCACAAGGCGCACTCCGCCGCTCCAAAGAAGTCGAAGGCGCTGTCGACAGCCAGGGGGGGGCGATCAAAGAAGCCTTCCTGAAACGGCGTTGATCTGCCGTTGCCGCTTTCATGCGGACGCTCTGATCTCGCGTTGGCCAGCGGCGGGTTGGGCGGTTCTGCGACGAGATCGCGTAAACGTCCTGAGCCCTGCGTTTCCGGCAGAATACAGAATAATACAGCAGAGAGCCTTTCTGCTTTTGATGGAATCAGAAGCGGGGCTCTCGATTTCGATTTGGCGCGTTTTATTAACGCAGACCGGTACTCCCTTCGCCGGGAAAGGCTATATATCCTGACATGAGACCGGGGCGGGAAGGGGAGCGTGACGGCTATCCGCTCGCGTCCCGCTCGAAAACAGATGCCGATCACGTTGATGGTTCTGGAATCCATCCGATCCGGAATCACCGTGGTCCGGTCCAGGATATGGAGCAGGATCATGAGCGCCAGCATCGTGGGATGGGCGCATACGCCGTTCGGGAAACTCGACACCGAGACCGTTGAAAGCCTTGTGGTAAAGGCCGCAACCGGCGCGCTGGCCGACGCCGAGATTTCCGCCGGCGATGTCGATGAGATCGTGCTCGGGCATTTCAATGCGGGCTTCTCACCGCAGGATTTTACCGCGGCTCTCGTCTTGCAGGCCGATCCGGAACTCCGCTTCAAGCCGGCGACGCGGGTGGAGAACGCCTGCGCCACCGGATCGGCGGCAGTGCATCAGGGCGTCCGCGCGATCGCGTCCGGGGCGGCGAGGATCGTGCTTGTGGTTGGCGTCGAGCAGATGACGCGGACGCCAGGGCCGGAGATCGGCCGCAATCTGCTGCGCGCTTCCTATCTGCCCGAAGATGGCGATACCGTCGGCGGTTTTGCCGGGATTTTTGGCAAGATCGCGCAAGCTTACTTCCAAAAATACGGCGACGCCTCGGACGCGCTGGCGATGATCGCAGCGAAGAATCACAGGAATGGCGTCGCCAACCCTTACGCGCAGATGCGCAAGGATTTCGGCTACGACTTCTGCCGCTCCGAGAGCGAGAAGAACCCGTTCGTGGCCGGGCCGCTGAAGCGCACGGACTGTTCGCTGGTGTCTGATGGCGCGGCCGCGCTGGTGCTGACGGACGCCGACACGGCGAGGTCAGCGCGCAAGGCGGTCAGCATTCGCGGGACCGGCCACGCGCAGGACTTCCTGCCGATGTCGAGGCGCGACATTTTGGAGTTCGAGGGTTGCACGGTTGCCTGGCAGCGGGCGCTGGCGAAGGCCGGCGTCGCGCTGGCCGATCTCTCATTCGTCGAGACACACGATTGCTTCACCATCGTCGAGTTGATCGAGTACGAGGCCATGGGTCTGACGCCGAAAGGGCAAGGGGTGCGCGCCATCAAGGAAGGCTGGACGCAGAAAGACGGCAGGTTGCCGGTCAATCCGTCCGGTGGCCTGAAGGCCAAGGGCCATCCGATCGGCGCCACCGGCGTTTCCATGCATGTGATGAGTGCGATGCAACTCGCGGGCGAGGCGCCCGAGGGCATGCGGATCAGGGATGCCAGGCTCGCCGGCATCTTCAACATGGGTGGCACGGCGGTCGCGAACTATGTTTCGATTCTTGAGCCGTTTCGATAGCCTCTAACAACGCGCATCGCTCAGGACGCGAGGCAAGGGGTATACGGATCAGGATGTCCCGACGGGACTTTTGCGGGCGGGCCGGAAGAAAACATGCGAACCATCGGGCACTTCATCGGCGGCAGGAATGTCGAGGGCGCATCGGGACGTTTTTCCGACGTGTATCAGCCGATGACGGGCGAGGTGCAGGCCAGGGTCGCACTGGCGTCGAAAGCCGAACTGCGCGAGGCCGTGGAGAATGCCAGGGCAGCGCAGCCAACCTGGGCGGCGACCAACCCGCAACGCCGCGTCCGCGTGCTGATGAAGTTTCTCGAACTGGTGGCGCGCGACAATGATGCGATCGCCGAACTGCTCGCCCGCGAACATGGCAAGACCATTCCCGACGCCAATGGCGACATCTTCCGCGGCGTGGAGGTGGTCGAATACGCCATCGGCATTCCCGAACTGATGAAAGGCAGCTTCACCGAGAACGCCGGTCCCGGCATCGACAGCTATTCGATGCGTCAGCCGCTCGGCGTCGTCGCCGGAATCACGCCGTTCAATTTCCCGGCGATGATCCCGATGTGGAAGTTCGCGCCGGCCATCGCCTGCGGCAACGCTTTCATCCTGAAGCCGTCCGAGCGCGATCCGGGCGTGCCGATGCGGCTGGCCGAATTGATGCGCGAGGCGGGATTGCCGCCCGGCATTCTCAATGTCGTCAACGGCGACAAGGAGGCGGTCGACGCCATTCTTGACGATCCCGACATCGCGGCGGTCGGTTTTGTCGGCTCATCTTCGGTCGCGCATTACGTTTATTCCCGCGCTGCCGCGACGGGTAAACGGTGCCAGTGCTTCGGCGGCGCCAAGAACCACATGATCATCATGCCCGACGCTGATATGGATCAGTCGGTGGAGGCGCTGGTGGGCGCGGGTTACGGCGCGGCCGGTGAGCGCTGCATGGCGGTGTCGGTCGCGGTTCCCGTGGGCGAAGCCACGGCCGACCGGCTGATGGAGAAGCTGATTCCGCGCGTGGAGAACCTGAAGATCGGGCCGTCCACCGATGCGTCCGCCGATTTCGGTCCGCTCGTCAGCCGGGCGGCGCTGGAGCGTGTCAGGGACTATGTCGAGATCGGCGTAAGGGAAGGCGCCACGCTGGCGGTCGATGGCCGCCGCTTCAGAATGCAGGGCTATGAGAACGGATTCTACATGGGGGCCTGTCTGTTCGACAACGTCACCAGCGAGATGCGGATCTACAAGGAGGAAATCTTTGGTCCGGTGCTCTCTGTGGTGCGCGCGAAGGATTTCGACGAAGCGGTGGCGTTGCCGTCCGAGCACGACTACGGCAACGGCGTCGCGATCTTCACGCGCGACGGTGACGCCGCGCGGGAATTCGTCTCGCGCGTCCGGGTGGGCATGGTCGGCGTTAATGTGCCGATCCCGGTGCCGGTCGCCTACTACACCTTCGGCGGCTGGAAGCGCTCGGCCTTCGGCGATCTCAATCAATACGGTCCGGATTCGGTTCGATTCTACACGAGAACCAAGACCGTCACCTCGCGCTGGCCCTCCGGCGTCAAGGAAGGGGCGCAGTTCGCGTTCCACAGCAAGTGACCGGCAGGGATCACGCATGCAGTTCGCGCTGACTGAAGAGCAGATCGCCGTCCGCGATATGGCGCGGGACTTCGCGGCCGCGAGGATCGCGCCGTTCGCGCTTCAATGGGACGAAGAGAAGCACTTTCCGGTCGAGATGATGCGGGAGGCGGCGGCGCTTGGCATCGGCGGCATCTGCGTTCGCGATGATGTCGGCGGTTCGGCCTTGAGCCGGCTTGACGGGACGCTGATCTTCGAGGCGCTGGCGCATGGTTGCCCCACCGTATCGTCGTTCATATCGATCCATAACATGGCGTCGTGGATGATCGATGCCTATGGTTCGGACGAGCAGCGGCGAAGATGGCTGCCGAAACTCTGCACCATGGAACTGCTGGCCAGCTATTGCCTGACCGAGCCCGGCGCGGGATCGGATGCGGCTGCCTTGCGAACTCGCGCGAGGCGCGACGGCGATCACTACGTTGTCGACGGACAGAAGCAGTTCATCTCGGGCGCGGGTGCGAGCGACATCTATGTGGTGATGGTGCGCTCGGGAGACGATGGGCCGGGCGGCATCTCGACGCTCGTGGTCGAACGCGACACGCCGGGCCTCTCATTTGGCGCCAACGAGCGCAAGATGGGATGGAATGCGCAGCCCACGCGCGCCGTGATCTTCGAGAGCGCGCGGGTGCCGATCGCCAATCGTCTTGGCGGCGAGGGCGCCGGCTTCAGGATCGCGATGGCCGGACTGGACGGCGGACGGCTGAACATCGCCGCGTGTTCGCTCGGCGGCGCGCAATCGGCGCTCGACAAGGCGCTCGCTTACATGAAGGAGCGCAAGGCGTTCGGCAAGCGGCTCGACGAATTCCAGGCCCTGCAATTCAAGGTCGCCGACATGGCGACCGGACTGGAAGCGGCGCGAACTTTTCTGTGGCGCGCGGCTGCCGCGCTGGACCGGGAGGAGGGGGACGCCACAATGCTATGTGCGATGGCGAAACGGCTGACCACGGATGTCGGCTTCGAGGTCGCCAATCAGGCGCTGCAACTGCACGGCGGCTACGGCTATCTCAGCGCGTACGGCATCGAGAAGATCGTGCGCGATCTGCGCGTGCATCAGATTCTTGAGGGGACCAACGAGATCATGCGCCTGATCGTGTCGCGCAAGCTGATCGAGGGGGCGCGATGACGATCGCAACAGGCAATGAACCGGATCTGATCGCACGGCGCGAGGGAAGCGCGGGAATCGTTCGCCTCAACCGTCCGAGGGCCATCAATGCCGTCACCCTGGACATGTTCCGCGGGATCCACAAGGCGCTGGACGAGTTCGAGCGGGACCCCGCGGTCGGTCTGATCCTGCTCGAAGGCGCCGGCGAGCGCGGTCTGTGCGCGGGCGGCGACATCCGCTCGCTCTGGGAAAGCGCGAATGCCGGCGGTGATCTCGGCAGGGTGATGTGGCGCGAGGAATATCTGCTCAACGCGCGGATCGCGAAATTTCCAAAACCCTATGTCGCCTTCATGGACGGCATCGTCATGGGCGGCGGCGTCGGATTGTCGGCGCACGGCGCACACCGAATCGTCACCGAAAGAACCAGACTCTCGATGCCGGAGGTCGGTCTCGGCTTCTTCCCGGATGTCGGAGGAACATGGCTGTTGTCGCGCGCGCCCGGCGAGATCGGAACCTACTTCGGGCTGACCGGCCAGAACATGAACGGAGCGGATGCGATCTACGCCGGTCTTGCCGATGTGAGCGTACCGTCGCGAAAACTAGCCGCGTTGTGCGAGACGCTGGTTGGTCTTGGCGACCGCGCGGATTCAGCCCGCGTGAGAGCCGCGATCGCGGGATTTGCGACCGGTGAGTCCGCAAGTTCAGTCGCGGCGATCCGGCCCCGGATCGATGCGTGGTTCGCGCATGGCCGAATGGACGATATCCTGACGATCCTGCAGCGTGACGGGTCCGAACTCGCGCGTTCAATCCTCAAGACACTGAACGAGAAGTCGCCACGCGGCCTTGTCGTGACGTTGAAGCTGCTGCGGCTTGCGCGCGCCTCGGCCACGCTGGAGGAATGTCTGGCGCGGGAATATCGCGCCGCGCTTGCGGTCTTTGCGAGCGATGATTTTCGTGAAGGCGTCCGCGCCGCGATCATCGACAAGGATCGCAATCCAAAATGGTCGCCGGCCGCGATCCACGATGTTACGCCGGAGATGATTGCACCGTATTTTGCGAATGCCGGTGCGGACGAACTCGTGTTCAATTAGAGCGTTTTCAAGCGAAGTGGACACCGGTTCGCGTGAAGAAAACGCGTCAAATCAAAATCATAGAGCCCGCTTCTGATTCCATCAGAAGCGAAAGGGCTCTAGATCAAAAGAACAAGTCACCTCGACTGGAGGTCAGCATGGCGGCCATTGCGTTCATCGGTCTCGGCAACATGGGTGGACCCATGGCGGCCAATCTCGTCAAGGCCGGCCACAGGGTGGCCGGCTTCGATCTCGTTCCGGCCTTGTGCGATGCGGCCAGAACGAACGGCGTGACGATCGCGGGCAGCGCCAGGGCAGCGGTGACCAATGCGGACGTCATCATCACCATGCTGCCGGCGGGCCGGCACGTGGTGTCGGTCTGGACCGAGGTCATGCCCGCGGCCACCAGGGGCGCGTTGATGATCGACTGTTCGACCATCGATGTCGAAAGCGCCCGACGGGCCCATATGCTGGCGGCGAGGGCTTCCCTGCATTCGGTCGATGCGCCGGTTTCGGGAGGCGTCGCGGGCGCGCGAGACGCGACGCTGACGTTCATGGTGGGGGGAGAAGTTGAATCCTTTGAAGATGCAAAACCTTTCCTGGAAGCAATGGGCAAAAAGATCGTTCATTGCGGCCGCGACGGGACGGGGCAGGCAGCCAAGATCTGCAACAACATGATCCTGGGCGTTTCGATGATCGCTGTCGCCGAGGCTTTCGTGCTGGCGGAAAAGCTTGGGCTGTCGCATCAGGCGCTGTTCGATGCCGCGTCAAACGCCTCAAGCCAGTGCTGGTCGCTCACCAGCTACTGTCCGGTGCCGGGACCGGTTCCGGCCTCGCCCGCCAATAACGACTACAAGCCGGGTTTCGCCTCGGCGCTGATGCTCAAGGATTTGACGCTCGCGCGGACGGCGGCGGATTCCACCGGCGCGGTGACGCCGCTCGGACAGCACGCGCAGGATATCTACAAGGCGTTCGACGCGGCCGGAAACGGCGGCGTCGATTTTTCCGGAATCATCAAACATATCCGCTCTCTCGCGGAAGACAGGGGCGGCCGATGACGGCGTTTGCGAAGGGCGCGAATTTCCGTTGTGGCGTCGCGCGGATGATGCGCCACGGGGCGTCACTTTTCGTAAAGGTGACCTTCCTGAAATTCCAGCGTCCAGGTCAGGAACCGCGGAGGCGCTGGTCGTGAACGAGGTGTGGAAGCAGCCATCGATCACGCTCGAAGCCTACAGGCAGATGATTGGTCAGGAGATCGGCGTTTCCTCGTGGCACCTGATCGATCAGAAGCGGATCGACCTCTATGCCGACGTGATCGACGACCATCAGTTCATCCACGTTGACCCGGAGCGAGCCCGGACAACAGCTTTCGGCACGACGGTCGCGCATGGATTCCTGACCATGTCGCTGCTCAGCGTCATGTCGCATGATGTGATTCCGCCGGTCACTGGCGTCACCATGCGGGTGAATTACGGCTTCGACCGCCTCCGTTTCATATCGCCGGTCAAATCCGGATCGCGCGTCAGGGGCCGCTTCACGCTCACCGAGGCGACGCTTCGCAAGCCCGGCGAACTGCTGTCGCGCACCGCCGTCAGCGTCGAGATCGAGGGCGAGACCCGGCCGGCGCTCGCCGCCGACTGGCTTGCCCTTTTGTACTTTTCCTGACGAACGCTCTTGATCCTGCGTCGCTTGCATGCGTGACGTCCTCCACATCCAGGCCGCGGTTCTCGGCGCTGGTCCTGCCGGCCTGATGGCCGCGGAAGTTCTCGCGCGCGGGGGCGTGCGCGTGATCGTGTTCGACGCCATGCCGTCGGCGGGCCGCAAGCTTCTGATGGCGGGACGCGGCGGTCTCAATCTGACGCACAGCGAGCCGCTGCCGCGGTTTCTCGCGCGCTATGGCGCGGCCGCGACGTATTTGCAGCCGGCGATCGACAGCTTCACGCCAGCGGCCCTGAGAGAGTGGGCCGGTGATCTCGATCAGCCGACTTTCGTGGGGTCGAGCGGCCGCGTGTTTCCGAAAGCGTTCAAGGCGTCTCCGCTGCTCCGTGCGTGGCTGAGGCGGCTTGATACGCTTGGCGTGACGCTAGCGCTGCGGCATCGCTGGATTGGCTGGGATCATGAGGGTCGTCTTAAGTTTCAAACGCCTGACGGCGAGCGCATGGTGGCGGCGGATACGACGGTCATGGCGCTCGGCGGCGCGAGCTGGCCGCGGCTTGGCTCCGACGGCGCATGGGTCGAGCAGCTCGCGTCCAGAGGGATCGTTGTTTCGCCGCTGCGACCAGCGAATTGCGGGTTTAACGTAGCGTGGAGCGTCGTCTTCCGTGATCGCTTCGAAGGTCAGCCGCTGAAGAACGTCGCGCTGTCGTTCGGTTCGCACACCGCGCGCGGCGAGGCTCTCGTCACTCATGGCGGCATCGAGGGTGGAGGAATCTATGCCCTCTCGGCGGTATTGCGCCAGCGCATCGACGTTGCCGGGAACGCCGTTCTGCGCATCAATCTTCGGCCTGATGCCGCGACGGATCAACTCGCCGCGCGCTTGAGCGCGCCGCGCGGAAAACAGTCCATGTCCAACTGGCTGCGCAAAGCCGCGGGCCTTTCACCGGTCGCGATCGGGCTATTGCGGGAAGCGGCGACAGCTTCCGGACAGCAGCCTGGAACGATGCCGCCGCCAGCACTAGCGGCGTTTATAAAGTCGGTGCCGCTCACGCTGACGGGCATCGCGCCGATCGCGCGCGCGATTTCATCCGCCGGAGGCATCGCGTTCAGCGAGCTTGATGAGAACTACATGATCCGGTGTTTGCCGGGCGTCTTCGTGGCCGGCGAAATGCTGGACTGGGAAGCGCCGACCGGCGGCTATCTGTTGCAGGCGTCGTTTGCGACCGGCGTTGCGGCGGGACGAGGCGCGCTGAAATGGTTGCGGCGTTAAGCTCTCAGGCTTGCTCGATCTCTTCGCGAAGCATTTCCAGCTCCAGCCAGCGATCCTCGGCCTGTTGCAGCTCCGCCTGCGCGTTGGTCAGCGCGGTGGAAGTCTTCTCGAAGGCTGTGCGGTCCCTCGCATAGAGATCGGGATCGTCAAGGCGACGCTGTTGCTTCGCGATCTCGGCCTGAAGCTTTTCGATCGATTTCGGGAGCGTCTCCAGCGCGTGTTTTTCGTTGAAGCTGAGCCGCCGCTTGCCGGGGATCGGTGCGGGCTTCGCGGAATGTCCCGCTTCGGGCACGGGCGCGGATTTCGCCGCTTCGCGTTTGAGGTCGGCGCCGCGCTGCGCCAGCATGTCGGTGTAGCCGCCGGCGTATTCGATCCAGCGGCCATTCCCCTCCGGAACGATCACCGAGGTCACGACGCGATCCAGGAAATCACGATCGTGGCTGATCAGGATCACGGTGCCCTCGTAGTCTCCGAGCATGTCTTCCAATACGTCGAGCGTTTCGAGATCGAGATCGTTGGTCGGCTCGTCCAGCACCAGCAGGTTGGATGGCTTGGCCAGCGCGCGCGCCAGCATCAAGCGCCCGCGTTCGCCGCCGGACAACACCTCGAGCGGCGTGCGCATCTGCTCCTGCGCGAACAGAAAATCCTTCATGTAGCTGACGACGTGCTTTGGCTTGCCGCCGACCATGACGTGATCGCCGCGTCCTCCGGTCAACGCCTCCGTCAGCGTCGATTTCGGATCGAGGCTTTCGCGGTGCTGGTCGAGCGTCGCCATTTCGAGATTGGCGCCGAGCCGGATCGTGCCGTCGTCGGGTGGCTCGGCTGCGGTCAGCATGTTGATCAGCGTGGTCTTGCCCGCGCCGTTGGGACCGACGATGCCGATGCGGTCGCCGCGCTGGATGCGAATTGAGAAGTTGTCGACGATTACCCGCTCGCCGAACCGCTTGCTGATTCCCTTCGCCTCGATGACGAGCTTGCCGGATTTGTCGGCCTCGGCGGCGGCGAGGGTCGCGCTGCCCGCGGTGCCGCGATAGTCGCGCCGCTGCTGGCGCAGTTCGTGAAGGCCGGCGAGCCGCTTGACGTTGCGTTTGCGGCGGCCCGAGACGCCGTAACGCAGCCAGTGTTCCTCGGCGACGATCTTGCGGTCGAGCTTGTGCTGGTCGCGTTCCTCTTCCGCCAGCACCTCGTCGCGCCATTCCTCGAATTTCGCAAAGCCCCGGTCGATCTGCCGGATCCGGCCGCGATCGAGCCATGCGGTGCCGCGTGAAAGATTGGTCAGGAAGCGCCGGTCATGGCTGATAAGCACCAGCGCGCCGCGCCGCGCGCCGAGTTCACCTTCCAGCCATTCGATGGTGGTGAGATCGAGATGGTTGGTCGGTTCATCGAGCAGCAGGATGTCGGGCGAGG
>ENA-UOUJ01001358-UOUJ01001358.1-activated-sludge-metagenome-genome-assembly--contig:-NODE-1358-length-12995-cov-4.136631_pt1 | contig 12995 bp, 10 predicted proteins | sample MGYA00249839_ERZ747224 | MGnify/ENA primary metagenome ERZ747224 (study PRJEB28782, sample SAMN03220277) | activated sludge metagenome | biome: wastewater; feature: sewage sludge; material... | reverse complement strand
TAGAGCTTGATGATGTCCATGGTCGCCATGGCAAGGCCCGCGCCGTTGACCATGCAGCCGATCTGGCCATCGAGCGCGACGTAGCTCAGATCAAACCGCGACGCCTCGATTTCCTTGGCGTCTTCCTCGCTCTCGTCGCGCAGCGCAACGACATCGGAATGGCGGTAAAGCGCGTTGCTGTCGAACGATATCTTGGCGTCGAGCACGCGCAGTTCGCCCTGTTTCGTGACCACCAGCGGATTGATCTCCAGCATCGCCATGTCCCTGGCGATGAACGCATCATAAAGCTGCGTCACCAGCTTTTCCGCCTGCTTGCCGAGATCGCCGCGCAGTCCCAGTGTCTTGGCGACGGTGCGGCCGTGATGACCCATCACGCCGGTGGCGGGATCGACCGAGAAGGTCACGATCTTCTCAGGCGTTTTGTGCGCGACCTCCTCGATGTTCATCCCGCCTTCGGTGGAGACCACGAACGAAATCCGCGAGGTCTCGCGGTCGACCAGCGCCGAGAGATAGAACTCCTTGTCGATGTCGGAGCCTTCCTCGATGTAAAGGCGGTTGACCTGCTTGCCGGCCGGGCCGGTCTGCGCCGTGACCAGCGTCGCGCCAAGCATCTGGCCGGCGAACGTCTTCACCTCGTCGATCGATCTGGCGAGGCGGACGCCGCCTTTATCGCCGGCGGAGGATTCCCTGAACCTGCCCTTGCCGCGGCCGCCGGCGTGAATCTGGCTTTTTACCACCCAGACCGGACCGCCCAGCGTTTCGGCCGCGGCCTCCGCTTCCGATGCCTGCAACACCGCCACCCCTCGCGAGACCGGCACGCCGAACTCGCGCAGCAACGCCTTGGCCTGATACTCGTGGATGTTCATCTGGATGGTCTCCAACCTGCGGCAAGGACAGTTCTGGCAAGGGCAGCTCTGGCAGGAACAATGCCGTCATTCATTTCCGTAGGCCAGGATAGACCCGCCCACGATATGCTTCCAAGGCCGCGCGCGCATCTTTCGACACCGCACCGAGACAGTGCCGATCAGCGGTCGAGCAGATCAGGAGCGATCTTCTTGCAGGCATCAACGAGTCCCTGAACCGCAGCGACCGACCTGTCGAAGGCTTCCCGGTCCCTGCCCGTCAGTTCGATCTCGACAATCCGTTCGACGCCCTTGGCGCCGATCACCACGGGGACGCCGACATACATGTCGTTCACCCCGAACTCGCCGTTGAGATAGGCCGCGCAAGGAAGCACACGCTTCTTGTCGCGCAGGAAACTTTCCGCCATCGCGATCGCGGAAGTGGCCGGGGCATAGAACGCCGATCCGGTCTTGAGCAGATTGACGATCTCCGCGCCGCCGTTGCGGGTACGATCCACGATTTCGTCGATGCGGGCCTGCGAGGTCCAGCCCATCTTGACGAGGTCCGGCAGCGGAATGCCCGCCACCGTCGAGTACCTCACCAGCGGCACCATGCTGTCGCCATGACCGCCAAGCACGAAGGCCGTCACGTCTTCCACCGAGACGTTGAATTCGTCCGCGAGAAAATAGCGGAAGCGCGAGGAATCCAGCACTCCGGCCATGCCGACCACCTTCTTCGCCGGCAGGCCGGAGGCCTTTTGCAGCGCCCACACCATGGCATCGAGCGGATTGGTGATGCAGATGACGAACGCATCCGGCGCATATTTCCTGATGCCGGCGCCGACCTGCTCCATCACCCTGAGATTGATGCCGAGCAGATCGTCGCGGCTCATGCCCGGCTTGCGCGGAACACCGGCGGTGACGATGCAGACGCTGGCACCTTCGAGCGCTTCATAGGAATTGGCACCGGTCAGCCTGGCGTCGAACCCTTCCACCGGGGACGACTGCGCAATATCGAGCGATTTGCCTTGCGGAACGCCATCCGCGATATCGAACATCACGACGTCGCCGAGTTCTTTCAGTGCGATGAGATGCGCGAGCGTCCCCCCGATCTGACCAGAACCGATCAAGCCAATCTTGTCGCGCGCCATGGAATTCGTCCTTTGATGACAATAGAGGCAGGAAGGAAAACTCGATGGATCGTCGTTAGACCTTTCGCCCCGCGCGTTCAAGTCGGGCTAACCCGCAACGTCATGTCTCGACCAGTCCGGTGGAGGAGCTGCGGGCCGTGGAATGGCCGCGCCCGTGAGCCTTCGCCAGATAGGACTCCGAGGTCATCTCGACCAGGCGCGAGGAGGTGCGCTTGAACTCAAGCGCTTCAGAACCATCGCTGGCGCGATGGAGCGAAAGCGGATCGGCGTCGCTCGAGGCCATCAGTTTCACGCCGTTGTCATACAGCGCATCGATCAGGGCGATGAACCGCCTGGCGGCGTCGCGATCGGCGTGGTCCATCACCGGGATGCGGTCAATCATAAGGGTGTGATAGTCGCGCGCGAGCCTTAGATAGTCGGAAGCCGCCAGCGGCTGCTCACAGAGATCCGCAAAGGAGAAGCGTGCAACGCCGTGGGAGGAGCATGGCACGTGAAGAGTGCGGCCCTTGATCGCGACATCGCGCGGCCTGCAGGGCGCGCCGCCGGTCATGAGCGTCCATGCCCTGTCGAGCGCCGCCTCGGCCTCGGCGTCGGCGGGCGTCAGCCACATCTTGACGCTGGCGAGCTTCTCCAGGCGAAAATCCGTGCGGGCGTCGAGACGCAGCACATCCATACGCTCCTCGATCTGCGCAATGAAGGGCAGGAAAAGCACGCGGTTGAGGCCGCCTTCGTAGAGGTTCTCGGGAGGGATGTTTGATGTCGCCACCACGACGGCGCCAAGTTCGAACAGCCGCGCGAACAGACGCCCCAGGATCATGGCGTCGGCGATATCGGTGACGTGGAACTCATCGAAGCATAGAAGCCATGCCTGCTCGAAGATCGACGCGGCGGTGAGCTGAACGACATCGGCGTCGGCCGTCTCGCCCCGCGCGATGCTCTGGCGAAAACCGAAGATGCGCTCATGCACGTCTGTCATGAACTCGTGAAAATGGACCCGGCGTTTGTGAGCGACCCGGCTCTCCTGGAAGAACAGGTCCATCAGCATGGTTTTGCCGCGCCCGACATCACCATGGATATAGAGTCCCTTCGGGGGAGCATCGTCTTCGGACTGAAACAGCCTGTCGAGGAAGCCCGACCTGCCGGCGGGCTTGTATATCATCAGCCGCTCGTCCAGCGCGGCAAGAGCTTCCACCGCCCGCGCCTGCGCGGGGTCCGCCTCGATCGCGCCTGATGTGACGAGAGCCTGATAGTGATTCCGCAGCGATGCCGGAGACGCTGAAAGCATCGGATGACGACTCCTTGGGAACGGAAATGCGCGTCGTGAACTGGTTGAAAGTTCTTGCGAACCTGCGATCACGCGGTGAGCGCGTAGGCGTCCTCGACAACGTAAGGACCGCCGCCGACCGAGGCGCGTGAGGAGAACAGCACAAAGCGCTCGGCGGTGAATACCGTGGCCGGGAAGTACCCCCGAACAGACAGATAATTCGCGACGTCCTGATTGGATGCATCGCGCAGGCGCGCCAACGTGACGTGCGGCGTGAACTTGCGCCCCTCGGGACCCAGCCCGCACCGTTGCATCAAGCGTTCAAGCTCGGCCTGCAATTCGACCAGAGGCCCGCTCGGCTCCACCGAGGCGACCACGGCGCGCGGTTTCCTGCCGCCGAAGCTCGACAGCCCCCGCAAGGTCACCTCGAAAGGCTTGCGATTGACACGGAGCAGCACCGAGGCGACCTCGTTCGCCGCCGCGCCGTCGATATCACCGATAAAGCGGAGCGTGAGGTGGTAGTTCTCCGGATCGATCCAGCGGGCGCCCGGCAAGCCGCCGCGCAGACCGGACAGCGTGCGACAGATCTCGGGCGGTATTTCCAGCCCCGTGAACAAACGCGGCATCGCAAATCCTCGATGCAAATCCTCGATGCATGGCTTCGGTCCAGATATGCCGGCCAGACTATCAGGTATCGACCGGCGGCGATCACAAATGCCGTTCTATCGTAGTTGTGTGACGGTGCAAGCCGTGACTGAGAGCATTTTCCGGCGAAGTGGATGACCTGCCCGCCGCAAGAAAATGCGACCAGACCATCATTTCAGGGCATGATCCGATTCAGCTTGATCGGATCATACCCTGGATGCGCATCCTTTCTTCAGGTTTTCTGCGCGGAAAGGGTGTCAAGAAAGGCTTCAACCGTGGAAAGAATATTCTTGACGATCGTTGTCACCCCAGCCGCCGTCGGGTGAATTCCGTCCGCCTGATTGAGTTTTGCGTTCGCGGCAACGCCTTCCAGAAAGAACGAGTATAAGGGCACGCCATGTTTTTTCGCGAGATCGGGAAAGATCGCGCCGAATTGAGCCGCGTATTCGTCGCCATAGTTCGGCGGCGCGACCATGCCGCATAGCAGGACCGCGATGTTGCGCGCCTTCAGGCGCGTAAGAATTTCGTCCAGCGCGGCGCGCGTCACCTTGGGATCGATGCCGCGCAAGGCATCATTTGCGCCGAGTTCAAGGATGACGCCCTGCGTGCCGGCCGGAACGGACCAGTCCAGCCGGTCAAGACCGCCGGAGGTGGTGTCGCCGGAGACGCCGGCATTGCTGATCGCGACGTTCACACCCTTGTCTTTTAACGCCTTTTCCAATTGCGCGGGAAATGCGTCGGCGGCGGGAAGTCCAAGGCCGGCGCTCAAGGAATCGCCGAGCACAACGATCCTGACGGGGTCCGCGGCCCGCGCCGGGGCTGCGAGGACCAAGCCTGCACCGAGCAGCAACAGCGCAAAGCCGCGCGTCAACCTCTCGATCGCGGAAAAAGAAACGCCATATGAGCCAGCGCGGCGGCTGAGGCAGTCTCCGTTATTCTGCTTCAGGTGCTCTGGAGACTTTCTACGCAGAAGCACGCTGGAACATATTTGCAGTGTCCTTCTGAATCCGAAGTTCGCGCGGAACGGCGGCACAGGATAAGCGAACATAGGAACAGGCATGGATAATCTCATCGAACGCTCGTCTCCAGCCAGCTATTCCGAAATCCCGGACGCCATCGCGATTTCCAACGTCAATCTCACGCTGGGCAGCGGCGCCGCGCGAGTCCACATCCTGAAGGACATCAGTCTTCGCATCGCCCCCGCCGAAGCGATCGGTTTGATCGGTCCGTCCGGGTCGGGGAAATCCACCCTGCTCATGGTCATGGCGGGACTGGAACGCCCCGACAGCGGAGAGGTGGTGGTCAACGGCACTTCTTTCAATGCTCTCGACGAAGACGGTCTGGCGCGGTTCCGCGGGCGTCATGTCGGCATCGTGTTCCAGTCATTTCATCTGATCCCGACCATGACGGCGCTGGAGAACGTCGCCGTACCGCTCGAACTCGCCGGCGACGCGGACGCATCCCGACGCGCGGCGAGCGAACTGGAGGCGGTCGGTCTCGGCGCGCGGCTGCATCATTATCCGACGCAGCTATCCGGCGGCGAGCAGCAGCGCGTGGCGCTGGCGAGGGCGTTCGCGCCCGATCCGGCGATACTCGTTGCCGACGAACCGACCGGCAACCTGGATGAGACGACCGGCCAGCAGATCGTCGATCTCCTATTCGCCAGGCATGCCGAGCGCGGCATGACGCTGGTGCTGGTGACCCACGACACCTCGCTCGCGCAACGCTGCGACCGCGTGGTGAAGCTACGTTCCGGCCGTCTCGACGGAGCAGGTCGATGAACCCGGCCCGCTGCGTCGTCATGATTTCCGGGATCACGCGGTTCTTTCCCGCCCGATATGCAGTGGCGCATCGGCGATGACGGCGAAGATGACCCGCGCGCGGTTTCTTCCCCTGCGCCTGGCGTTGCGTGAGCTGCGCGGCGGGCTGCGCGGCTTTTATGTCTTCATCGCCTGCATCGCGCTCGGGGTGATGGCGATTGCAGGCGTCGGATCCGTGGCGTCCAGCCTGTCGGATGGGTTGGCGCGCGAGGGCCGCACGCTGCTCGGCGGCGATGTGTCGTTTTCGCTGATCCAGCGCGAAGCCAGACCGGACGAGATCGCCTTCCTGCGCGCGCGCGGAACGGTCTCGGTAGCGGCGACGCTGCGAGCGATGGCGCGGGCGCCGGACGGCAGGCTGGCGCTGGTCGAACTCAAGGCGGTCGACGGGGCCTATCCCATGCTCGGCGCGCTGACGCTGACTCCGGACATCCCGATGCCCGATCTGCTCGCTGAGCGTGACAGGACCTTCGGCGCGGCCGCTGACCCGACCCTGCTGGCGCGGCTGGATCTCAAGGTCGGCGATCGCGTGACGATCGGAAGCGCCACCTTCGAGATCCGAAGCGCGATCGAAAGCGAGCCCGACAAGCTGGCAGGCGGCCTTGGCCTCGGGCCGCGTTTCCTGGTCAGCATTGACGGCCTGCGCGCCGCTGCGTTGCTGCAACCCGGCAGCCTGGTGCGCTGGATCTACCGGGTTCGGCTTGCGGGCAATGGCGCGGACGACAGGGCGGCGGCGGCGCTGGCCGATGCCGCGCGGAAGGCGCTGCCGGAGTCCGGCTGGGAGATCCGCAGCCGCACCAACGCCTCGCCGCAGCATGAGCGGACCATCCTGCGTTTCACGCAGTACCTGACCCTGGTCGGACTCGCCGCTCTGCTCGTCGGGGGCGTCGGCGTCGGCAACGCCGTCAAGGGCCACATCGACCGGCGGCGCGACATCATTGCAACGCTCAAGGCGGTGGGCGCGACCGGACGCGACGTGTTCGCGATCTATCTGTCGCAAGTCATGGTGCTGGCGGCTGTCGGCTCGCTCGCCGGCCTGATGATCGGCGCGGCGCTGCCTTTCATCATTGTCGGCGCCTTCGGCCACCTGCTGCCGCTGCCGGTCGCGCCGATGCTGCATCCCGATGAATTGGCGCTATCGGCGGTGTATGGGCTGTTGACGGCGCTGGCCTTCAGCATGTGGCCGCTGACACGGGTGCATGACATTCCGGTCTCGGCCCTGTTTCGCGACACCGTTGCTCACGAAGTCGTCCGGCCGCAGGCCCGCTACCTTGTCTTGATAGCACTCCTGATCGCGACACTGGCCGGCATCGCCATCGGTCTTGCCTATGACAAGCGCGTGGCGCTGGTGTTCATGGTGGCGGCGGCGATCGTGTTTGCGTTGCTGCGCGGCATCGCCTCGGGATTGATGGCGCTCGCACGGCGGCTGCCGCGATCCCGGATCACCATGCTGCGCCTTGCGGTTTCAAACATCCATCGTCCGGGAACGCTGACGCCATCCGTGGTGCTTTCGCTCGGCCTCGGCCTTGCGGTTCTGGTCACGATCACCCAGATCGATGGCAACCTGCGGCGGCAGTTCTCGGCGGCGCTGCCGGAGCGCGCGCCGACGCTGTACTTCATCGACATCCCCTCATCGGCATCGGCCCGGTTCGACGAATATCTCAAGCGGCTGACTCCGCAGGCGATCGTTGAGGATGTCCCGATGCTGCGCGGGCGCATCGTCGCGGCGCGCGGCGTCAAAGCCGAGGAGCTGAAACCCTCGCGCGACTCCCAATGGGTGCTGCAAAGCGATCGCGGCCTGACCTACACCGGCGAGGTGCCGAAGGGATCGAAAGTGGTCGAGGGGAAGTGGTGGGGGCCGGATTATAACGGCCCGCCGCTGGTGTCGTTCGAGAAGAAGCTGGCCGACGGGCTTGGACTCAGGATCGGCGACACCGTGGTCGTGAACGTGCTCGGGCGCGACATCACGGCGACCATCAGCAACATGCGCAATGTTGACTGGCAGAGCCTCGGCATCAATTTCGTGCTGGTGTTCTCGCCCAATGCGTTTCGCGGCGCGCCTCACACCCATATCGCCACCCTGACAGAAATGCATGACAGCCCTGCGAAAGACGCAGCCATCATCAAGGCTGTGGCCGACGCCTTCCCGATGGTGACGAGCGTGCGGGTCCGCGAGGCCCTCGAAACCATCGGCACGGTCGTCACCAACCTCGTGCTGGCGATCCGCGGCGCCAGCACCGTCACCCTTGTTTCGGCGATCCTTGTTCTTGGCGGCGCGCTGGCCGCCGGCCATCGGCACCGCGTCTATGACGCGGTGATTTTGAAGACTCTCGGCGCCACGAGGCTGCGGCTGCTCGGCGCATATGCGCTGGAATACCTCATGATCGGTGCGGCGACAGCGGTGTTCGGCATGGCGGCCGGTTCGCTTGCCGCGTGGCTCATCGTGACGCGATTGATGACGCTCGGTTTCGAATGGCAGGCAGCAAGCGCGGCCATCGTGGTCGCCGCAGCGCTGATCGTCACGGTCGCGCTGGGGCTTGCCGGCACGCTGATGGCGCTCACTCAGAAGCCGGCGTCGGTGCTGAGAAATTTATGACAATATGAAGCGGGTTCTGGACGATCACGTCACGTGGTCGGTGAAAGGTTCCTTTACGAATCTGAGTCTTTTATCGTTTTTCTCCCTTCAACGCCTTTGGAAGCCGCGCCAGTTCCGGAGGGCGACATTCAGCCGCGCATGGAAGCTTGCGGCGATTGTGTTAGTTTCCCACATATGGGTTGGTCGGATGCTGGTCCTGATTGACCGGACATCGATAATCAGCAAACCAGGTATCCGAAACAGATTTCGCACTGGCGCGTTTCATACGATGCCAGCTAACCACGGGAATTCGACATGTCGGACTTAGACCGCAACTATGCCACTCCGCTTGGCCGTGCTGACGGGCGCGTTGATGCCGCCGCCGTCGATGCCGGTCTTCGCGCTTATATGCTCAAAATCTACAACTACATGTCGATCGGTCTCGCCATCACCGGTCTGGCCGCGCTCGGCGTCTACATGGCGGCCGTCACCGGCGATCCGTCCGGCGCCGCCGCCCAGCTTGGCAACGCCTACCTCACGCCGTTCGGCTATGCGATGTTCGTGAGCCCCTTGAAGTGGGTGTTCATCCTCGCGCCGCTGGCGATGGTCTTTGTCATCTCGTTCGGCATCAACCGGCTCAAGCCGGCGACAGCGCAGATGTTGTTCTGGGCGTTCTCCGCCCTGATGGGCCTTTCGCTGTCCTCGATCTTCCTGGTGTACACACACACCTCGATCGTGCGGGTGTTCTTCATCACCGCAGCCTCGTTCGGCGCGCTGAGCCTGTTCGGCTACACTACCAAGCGTGACATGACCGGAATGGGTTCATTCCTGTTCATGGGCCTGATCGGCGTCATTATCGCCAGCTTGGTGAACCTGTTCATCGCGAGCTCCGCGTTGCAGTTCGTTGTCTCGGTCGCAGGCGTGCTGGTGTTCGCGGGCCTCACCGCCTGGGACACCCAGCGGCTGAAGAATGAATACATCTACGGTTATGCCTCACAGGGCGGCGAGATCGCCGAGCGCGCGGCTATTACCGGCGCGCTGTCGCTCTACCTGAACTTCATCAACCTGTTCACGCTGCTGCTGCAGTTGCTGGGACAGCGCGAATAGGCAGGGCTTGAAGCGGGCCTTTCCATCCCGTGTCAGATCAGGCCGCGAATGGATTGATGGATGGACTGGTATTCAAAGTGGCCGCTGTTTTTTAGATAGTGTAGAACGCGGGCACCCAGATTGGATGGCCACCTCGGAAACGAGGTGGCCATTTTCATAAGGTGTATATTATCGGGCATTACATCGGAGCCGGATGCGCGCGGCGGTTCGGTGTGATCGACGCCTTTACGATTGCTCCTTGAACAGGGTAGGGAAGCGCGGCTTTAGCGCGGGCGGCTCCCGCCGCGACCGGGCAGCCCCGGTTATGATCCGCGCGATCTTTTGGAAAGCTGATGTCAGGAAACCGCCGGAGCATTTTCCGGCGAAGTGGATGTTGATTCGCCGCCAGAGGATGCGGCCAGACAATCCTTCATTTCGAAAGCATGCTCCGATTCGGCTTGATCGGACCGATCATGCTCCAAGAGCCTTTCGCCGCTTCATGAAAATGGTGAAAGATTCTTGTCTTTATTGTTTTGACGCGTTTTCTTCACGCGAACAGGTCATCCGCTTCGCTCGAAAACGCTTCAGGCACCCCCCGCACCGGAAACGACCATGTACGCGCTGTACCCGCTCGCCTGCTCCGCCGCTCGTCTATGCGACACACGCGTGCCATCATCAGCAAAATCACAAAGTCTGTGCCCTGAAACCAAAGAGGCCCCCGTTAAGCGGGAGCCTCCATTCAGTTTCCATACGTCCCGCCGAAAGGCCGGCGTTCTATAATCGCTGCTCGCCGTCAGGCGGCCTCGTCGGCCACGGCGGCGTCATCACCATCGGCTTCCAGGTCGCCGTCAGCCTCGGCGCCCGCCTCCGCCTTGGCGCCACGGCGCGGACTCTTGGCCAGTTGACCCTCGATTTCCTTGACCGCTTCGGTCTCCGTGACGTGCTGAACGACCGCAATCTCGCGCGACAGACGATCAAGCGCGGCTTCGTAGAGCTGACGTTCGCTGTAGGACTGCTCCGGCTGGGATTCCGATCGATAGAGGTCGCGGACCACTTCGGCGATCGCAACAATATCCCCGGAGTTGATCTTCGCTTCGTATTCCTGCGCCCGCCGCGACCACATGGTGCGCTTGATGCGCGCGCGGCCCTTCAGGGTTTCGAGCGCCCGCTTCACCAGACCCGGGTCGGACAGCTTACGCATGCCGACATTGGCAACCTTCGCCGTCGGCACCCGCAGAGTCATTTTGTCCTTGATGAAATTGATAACGAACAGCTCAAGCTTGGCGCCGGCGATCTCCTGCTCTTCGATCGCCAGAATCTGGCCGACACCGTGCGCGGGATAGACCACGAACTCGCCGGTCTTGAACCCCTGGCGCTGGGTCAGAACCTTCTTCGGCTCCTCCACGCGTGCGCCTGCCCTGGCCACCGGCTTCACCGCAGGCTTACTGGCCACAGCCGCCTTCGCAGCGGGCTTCGCCGCCGGCTTGACAGAGGTCCTGGAACCGACCTTCGAGGCGGAAGCGGTCTTGGAAGCAGCCGCCCTCGATCCGGCTTTCGAAGCAGCGGTCTTCGAAGCGGAAGCAACAGTTTTCGAAGCAGCGGTCTTCGACGTAGCGGTGTTTGCGGACGCTCTGGCGGTCTTGCTTGGCATTTCGCCTCTTTTATTTCTTGAGGATTTTCCGGCCGAACGCTTGGCAGCCGTCGTTCGCGCGATCGAGGCCGCGGTCCGGGCACGAGCTTTTGTTCCACCGCGGCGAGCGGTAGACGTCCTCGAACTCGTTTTTTTACGTGTTTTCTGTGACACAGCCCGCGCGTGGATACCCACGCCTTCCTGGATGTTCACGCCGGAGTCCTTCCGGACTCATAAGCAGGTAAAATGTACAGTCGAATTCGGAAACACGCTCAAGATAGCACATTTTCCGCAAAAATCAATGATTTATGCGCGCGCCCGCGCTCTGGCGGACTTTCCATGCCTCCAGTCGTCAAAAAAGGTAAATATTGACCGGTGAGCCAGGACCGCCGGAGCACGCATCCCAAAGGCGCGCGAAAACGATCAGTCTCCCGCGCCGGGCTCTGGAGAAAAATATTTCTCGAACTTGCCTTCCTGGCCCTCAAAATCCTTGGCGTCCGGCGGAGTTTCCTTCTTCTGCGTGATGTTCGGCCACCTGCCGGCGTACTCCGCATTGACCTCAAGCCATTTCTCAACGCCCGGCTCGCTGTCCGGCTTGATGGCCTCCGCCGGGCATTCCGGTTCGCAGACACCGCAATCGATGCACTCGTCCGGATGAATGACGAGCATGTTCTCGCCTTCGTAGAAGCAATCGACAGGACAAACCTCAACGCAATCGGTGTATTTGCATTTGATGCAGGCATCGTTGACGACGTAAGTCATCCAGGGCTCCGGGAGGCTCGATTTTGCAGGTTGGGTAGCGCAGGAATAGCGTTGCCGCAAGCGCGGGAACCACCCGTCCGGCGCAAGTGATCCCTCAACCGGGTGTCCAATTCAACCTCGTTGGATCGAGCCCTGCCTATTCCCTTCAACTGAGCATGATCCTGCCCGAAACCGCCTCCCACCTTGCGGCGGCGACCCTCGGGTCCGGATTATTCTTCAGCTCCGCCGGAAACATCCGACAGATCGTCATAGAGAGCCCGCGCCACGGTCGGGCCGCCTCGCCGTTCGGCGAATCCGGTAATCTTCAGGATGCGAATGCCGCGATCCAGCCTGATCGTGAGCACGTCGGCAATCCTGAGGGAGTGGCCGGGAGATGTCTGCCGTAGTCCGTTGACACGAACACGGCCGGCCTCGACCAGCGCCGCGGCCTGGGTGCGGGCCTTGACCACGCGCGCGTGCCACAGCCATTTATCGAGACGCTGGCACTCCAGGACATCCAACGGGGCTACCCTTGCGGAATACGCGCCCAAGGACCGGCCGTTCAATCCTTGCGGCCGGCAAGCTGATCCTTGAGGGCGGCCAGTTTGGCAAACGGCGAATCCGGATCGATCGATGGCTCGCGCTCACGCGGCGCGCTGCTGGCGTAGGGCCGATGCGAAGGTCCGGTGTCGGAACGTCCCTCGCGACCGCCCTTGCGGAACCCATGGGTCCGACCCTTGTCCTGATCCCTGTCCCGTCCCTTGCCCTTGAAGCGCTCGCGCGGCGGGCGTCCCTTGCCTTCGCGCGACTCGCTTTCACTGCCCGCGGGCGCGTTTTCGGCCGGTGCGCCGGTCGGCTGCCGCCGTCGGTTTCTCCCGTGCCGCTCTCGTCCTTGCGCTCCCTCGGAACCCTCTCCGTCCGCAGGCGCCGCCTGCGGGCCATCCGTCTTCGGCTGCTGCCGGCGATACCGATTGCGATCGTGGCGAGGACGTCGATCGGCGGGTCGCCCGCCCGGCCGCCAGACCTCGACCATCGCCGGCTCACCGTCCGCCTCCGGCGGCGAAGCGTCAGTCTCGGCAATCGAGGCTGAAGCCGCGTCTCCTTCGACCACGCTCGCGGCAACGACGAGCGCGGAATCATCCGGCACGGCATCGCTGGCGGCCGTCTCCTCGGCGCTGGACGCCTCCGAAGCCTCGACGGCTGGCGGTGATGCCGCAGCAGACGGCTCCTCGACCACTTCGGCC
>ENA-UOUJ01001356-UOUJ01001356.1-activated-sludge-metagenome-genome-assembly--contig:-NODE-1356-length-13004-cov-8.704610_pt1 | contig 13004 bp, 19 predicted proteins | sample MGYA00249839_ERZ747224 | MGnify/ENA primary metagenome ERZ747224 (study PRJEB28782, sample SAMN03220277) | activated sludge metagenome | biome: wastewater; feature: sewage sludge; material... | reverse complement strand
CATAAATGTGGTATACGGACGGCCATGGACAGATCGTGGGCCGCCGTCAGCGTGAAAAGCGCGCTGCGTGGTTTTTATCGGAACGAAGGCCGGGAGTTCTGGTACGCCTTTGAAAATGATCCTGACGAGGCGTTGCGTGCCTTTGCCGAACAGCCGAAGGATTTCGGCGCCGTGCAGATTTTATACGACTTCATGCCCGGCATCATGCAGCGCGAACACCAGCGCATCATCGGCCTCTTGGCGACTTATCTTGAGCGGCTACGCGCGAACGGGTGGGCAAACGCTTCGCTGCCGAAGGTGGAGTAAGGCTGGTTGCTGCTGCGAACTCGGTGACGAGGAAGGGGTTGCGGCGGGCTCGGCGTTCCCTTTTCACGTCGTCGATGGCCTGACGTACATCCTCTTTCTCAAGCAGGCCGATGCTGTGGAACGCCCGCGCGATGTCCACGGCATCCACTTCGAACACGGTGCTGCCGTGGCGACGTGCAGACGTGAAGCATTGAAGCTGTGAAGGCACTACGCTGGCAGCGCGTGCGAGATGTTTGGCCGAGGTGGTGAGGCCAAGGCTGGAGAGCTTGGCATAGCCGTGTGCGTTTCCAACCACGTGGCCCTTGCCTTTTGCTTCGAGGGTCAGCCCTTGTTCTGCAAGGATGTCCAACAAATCGTCGGGCGTGGCCTCCAAGGTAAGGTCTTCCGAAATCCGCTCCCCCACGTCGCGGGCTTGCGCCTTCGACCATTGCGGCCGGAGCGTCGGCGCACCGCGTTTCCCGGCATAGGTGGCCGGTGAGTCCGGCAGTTGCGGAAGGGTGTCGGTTATCTCCGGGTTAAACATGTGCGCCGGAATGAAGGTAAAGCCGTGCGCGTCGGCAAGCTCGCGCATGATGCGGTCGAAGCGGGCGTAGTCCTGTGTGGTCTTCCATGCGCGGCCAGACATCGGGTGCACGCGGTTGAGCAGGATATGCAGGTGAGGGTGAGGTTTGTCGCCGTGGCCCATGATCAGCGCCTGGTGGTCTGCAAGGCCCGCGAGCTGCAAGGTCTGCCGGGCCACGTCCTGCATGGCCTCCGGCGTCGGCTGTTCATTGGCGTGCCACGCGATCATCAGGTGATAGGCGGCCTTGCGCGTGCGTGCCGAAAGCTGCGCGGTAGCCTCCATATACTTGGCGGCCAGCTCTGGATCGTCGGTCGGCAAGTTCTGGGTGAACAGCCAGGCAACGCGCTTGGGGTCAGGGTCGCCGGATTTTCCGCGCACAAGATAACGCGCCAACGCCTGGAAGTCGTTGGACGGGGGCGCGACCTTGGCAAGCATCGCTCACAGTGTTCGCGCCAGGGCATTGATGCGGTCGAGGCAGGCGCGGATTTCTGCGGAAGTGACCGGAACGATGCCCGCGTTCGCTTGGCGAGCAAGTTGGTTGAGGTTGTTGCCGATGCGGACAAACTGCCGAAGCAGCGCGGCATTATTCCGCCGGTGCGGCAGCTCTGCGCGTTGGGTCGTGAGATGCGCAGCCACAATCATGCGGGCAAGCGCGGATGTCGTGATGTTGCGCGCTGAAGCCTCGGCTTTCAACGTTGCGAAGGATGCTTCGGACAAGCGGGTGCGCACGTAGCACGGTAGCGGTTCCTTGCTGTCATCCAATCCCTTGCGGTATCCGCGCCGTGGCATCGCGTTGCTTTCTCTTCGGGACGGGGCGTGGGGTCGTGGCCCCGCAGTCACGCGCGACATCGGCGCGCCTTTGACCGCATTTTGTGGTCAAAGGCATACCTCGCCCCGTCCTTCTTACCCTTCCTGAACTGACCTGCTGCATACAAGTCGGCTGCCTGCGGCGTGTGCAATGCTTTGCCGCGGCGTTGCCGAATCCGCTCATCCGAAAATCTGCAACCGGGGGGCTTCGCGCCCCCCGAACCCCCCGCGGGATATTTGGAGCAGGTGAGGGGGATGGAATGTATACAGCGTAACGTGCGGGCATGATCGTTTGCAGCCGGTCAGGGTGCTGCGATGTTGGCGATGCGGTACAGGCTGGGAAGCCGATGGCCGTGCAGGTGAGGCGCGTCACATAATGGTGGCGCGCGTCCTCAGACGACCTCGATTTTTATTTGCGGGGGTCGTCTTCTGGATTGATGTACTTGATGTCCCATGGACCGGTTGCAGTAAGAAGAACTACAGTCTCTTCCTCGTTCCACAGATAATGGGCGTGGCCAGCTGGCAAAGCGAAGCTAGACCCCGCTCCAAGCTTCTCTCCTTTTTGGCGGTCCAGCTTTTCACCCATTCCGTTCCACACGGTTCCCTTTAGAACGGTGACAACTTCAGCGTATGGATGCGTGTGCGCGGGAATTTCATAGTTTGCTGGGAACTTGAGATAGGCCATGAAGACCCCTGGCTTGCTCGGATCGCCTGCAATTAGAGCGCTCTGCGCGGCGCCAGGGAGCAGCGCTTCAGGTTTCCACTCGATATGTTCGAGTTCGAAATTCTCCATAGCGGCCACGGTCAATCGGTCGATCTGATCACCCTGCGCAAGCGCATGTATCGATACCGTTGCGAGAATTAGGCTGGCAACGCTTACGGCAAGTATTCGTCCCATGGTCTGGCTGTCCCTTCGTGACTACCTCTCTATTTCTCGTAGCCCTCGTAAGCAGTTTGCTGAAGGCAAATATTTGTGAGGATGCACACGGTATTCGTGATCGATGTAGCTCGTAATTCTTGAACTGACAGTCAACACACATGGGGCCAGTCGCAACTCTCAATCTCACCCGCAATGGCCCTCGACAGCAGGTATTCGCGATGCCGCCGGGGGGAGCAGCTAAGAGGCCGTGTTCCTTTATTTGCGGTACAGGCTGGGAAGCCGATGGCCGTGCAGGTGAGGCGCCCTCACGGGCGCTTCTGCCATCTACACCTATTTTTTCCAAATGCGGAAGGCCTGCAAGCCTTGAGGTCTCCGCAGCACTTGGCAGCGGTAAAAGTCATCCATCGAAACCTTTTCGATGCGGGCCTCACGCAGGCACGCGGTGTTCACAAGAACTTGCCGGTTACTGCCTTCCTCTCGCAAGAAGCCATTCCGGTTGTCGAGATCAAACCACTCGAACCTGCCAAACGTCTCAAAGACTTCGATGTCCTCTATCCCCGGGAGTTTGGGCGGCATTCCGGGCCGCGTTGGGGATGCTGCCGGAACAACGCTTGTTGGCGTTGCTGTTGCAGATCCGGCCAGCGACGGCTTGCTGATGGAAACGGCCGCTCCCCCGAACCCACAGATCAAGCCGAGAAGTCCCCGCCGCGATACGTCGTCCATATGAATGTGCCCCACCTTGATCATCACAGGCGTATGCAGCGATTGTGGCGCTTTTCGCTAGGCGGCCATCTAGCGGCGGAACCTGCTTCCCGAAGAATTTCGAGAACAGGATGCCGCGTCGGGCTGTTTGAACTGTGGAGGCATAGTGAAGAAAGCATGCTCGTACGCTTGTCGGCGCGGGGCTGCTGCGCGGCCATAGTCGGCCGGGTTGGTCGTGTGAAGCGCGGCGATACAGTCGAAAGACACCGCCTTGAGGTTTTCGGGTTCTGCTCCAACTTCGGCGGCGAGTTCGAGAAGAACCTGTTTTGCCCATGCTCGCATGGTGTCGGCGGGCAGGGGGTACGTCGTCGGCGCGGTATCCATATGGAATGTCCAGCCAAAGCCATCGGCCGCCGGTTCAATCCAACACTCCACGCTGGCCTTGCCGCCGAGATAGACGCGGCGGTGGCCTTGGGCGTTGCGTGTGTGCGTGACGATCATACGGCGAGCGTGAAGCAGCTGTGGCTTGTGTGGCAACAGGACGTGGTCATCGGATGTGCGGGTTCACCTCCTAGATGACTGTTTGGGTGAGGGCATGTGGCAAGCCTGCATAGCCGGTCCAAACGCTCGCGAGAAAATGGCCATAGTTGTGCGACACGCTTGGCACGCAACGGTTGGAGGCTGCCATGAATAACCTGTCACGGCGCGGATTTTTCTCGTTTCTCTTCGCTCTCGGCGGTGTGGTGACAGTCGGCTCCAGCCTGCCGACTGCGACCGATGCAGCGGCTTTGGTTGCTCCGAAGGAGCTTCCGGACACGACCATGGGTAAAGGGGGCCGCGAAGCGTTCGAAGCCATGCGTGAGGCATTTCGGCGAGAGCTTCCCAGTCGGGATCTATTCGATGCGTTGCCCCGTACGCTTCAGTTTGAGGAATACGCCGCAGGCGTGCTGACACTTTCAGTGCCCGCTACTTTTCTTAAATTCTGGATTGAGGGCGAGTATGGCGCCGAGCTGCATCGCGCAGCGGTGAGCAGTTGCTATCCGCTTGCAGAGCGGATTGACGTCATAGTGCGGGTTTAGCGCGAACCGAACTCCGCCTAGTTGTTGGAAGTGGCGACAGGCGGCAGTAGGTATTGGCCGATTACACGTTTGGCGAACGCCCCTGTCCGGGCCGGGCTGTTTCTTCGGAGCCGAGCCGTCGCGGGGGCCATACCCTCCGGGGCGCATCAGCGCGGCCCCCGCGAGGGATCGGCGGAGAATTAGCCCGAAGGGGATGTTTCTTTGGTGAGAGCGGGAGCGAACTAAAAACTTGAAAGTCAAAGGCATTTCAGAGACGTCAGTAATCTGTTGCATATCCTTGCCATCTTCCCCATAATACGGAAGATACGAAAGACACGGATATGGAAATCGTGAAAGTACCCGCCGCAGACATTGGCAAGAACTTCGGCCAGTTCGCCGACAAGGCACTGGTTGAGCCAGTGACCATCACCAAGTACGGCCGTGAGCATCTGGTGCTGCTGTCGGCAGAAGAATACGCACGTCTCAAGCGGCGAGACCGCCGCGTGTACCGGGCGCATGAGGTGCCCGACGATTTGGCGTCGGCCATCGAGGCAACGCAGCCCCCGCCGGAGTCCGAGGCGGCTGAGGCCGAGTTGAATGAACGTTCGCGCTAACTTGTGAAAATACCGGCCCCCAAACCAGCCCAGGTCATTCGCTACAGCTACCTGTGGGCGGATGAACACGACGATGGCCGAGAGGAAGGGCGGAAAGATCGCCCTGCCGCCATTGTCATGACGCTTCAACCAGAAGGCGGCGATCTGCAAGTTGTTGTCGTGCCTATTACCCACAGCGCGCCCCAAGATAACGCCGATGCAATGGAGCTTGCTCCGGCTGTAAAGCGTCAGCTTGGTCTTGACGACGAACGGTCGTGGGCGGTGCTCACGGAAATCAACGTGTTCGTCTGGCCCGGCCCGGATTTACGCCCGACCGGCGAAGGCGACGAAGGCACAATCTTGTACGGTTATTTGCCCGCAAACGTGTTCCGCAATATCCGCGATCGTCTGGCGGCGAACATCAAAGCCGGAAAGGCTAGGCGAGTTAGGCGAACAATCTAACAGCTGAATTTCTTGCCCATCAGAAGACACGAATTGCCGATTGTTCAATGTCCGCGCGAAGCATAGGGTGAAGGCTGTCGCGTGTGGTGATGTCGACATCAGTATGAAGCTCTTCCTCAAGAAGTTGCTTCATGCCCACGAGGTCGAACAGTGAGATCGGCTTATCCGGGTTGTAATCAATGAAAAGGTCAAGGTCGCGCGCTTCAGGTTCTTCGCGTGCAACCGAACCGAACAGATAAAGCGCCATAGCACCCATGCGCCGCAGTTGGGGCGCGTGAGCCTGCAGAGCAGTGATGGCGAGTTCGCGTTTCATGCTTCTAGTATGTGGCGGATGCAACAAACGGACAAGTAAGCCCCCGGGCTTGGCGCCGGTTATCGTCGTGTTGACAGCCACCAAAGATCTGGACGACCGACATGACCCGGCTTCCAAACAGCCCAGCAATAGCGGTGTTCTGCGGCAAAGCCGCGTTCGATGCCGTTCGGCCAGCAGGTGAGTTCGTCGACGATGTAGACGTTGCTGGGCGGTCGGCGTGTCCAATGATGGTGGCGGATAGGGTGGGCGAGGGAGGCCAAGTTCAGCAACATGGCGACGGTCCCGGCCACCGGCGCGACCAGATGCAAGGCGTGGCGAACGAAAGCATCGGCAAGTCCTGCCCCGTAAGGTGGGTTGGTGACGATGTTGCGGGCGCGGGTTCGCGTCTGTGTGAGGAAGTTGACGCCGCCCGTGCCATAGCCGCGATAAATGAGGTCGGTTGAGACGACACTGTAGCCCTCCGACACAAGAACTTTGCTGATGGCACCGTCGCCGCACGCCGGTTCCCAAATTGAGCCGCTGAAGCGTTCGGCCGATAGCAACGCGCGCGTGCCCTCGGGCGGGGTGGGGTAAAAATCGTTCGGAACGCGAAAACGAGAGACATCGGTCATCGGCGCGTTATCACCGGGAACTGCACATGGCGCACGTCGCCGGATAGACCGTTCTTGAACAACGCACGGCCGCGCAGCAGGCGCCGAGGGTCGGCGGGTAATCCGTCAAGCTGGCCGAACATCGCCGTTGCGTGGGCATCGACCGGCAAGCGGAACGAAAGGCTGGTCAGGCAATTGGCGCGAACGCTGGCTGGTATCTGTTCCGCCACTGGCTCCTGCGCGGAAAGAATGAGCCGTAGGCCGGTGGAGCGGCCGCGGCGGGCGAGCATGGTCAGGTCGTCGATGAACTTGGCGTGCAGCTTGTTGTCGGGATGCTTGGAATCCACGGACGGCTTGGCGGTGAAGGTGGCCATCTCGTCGATGACCACCGCGATGAAGTCCCGCGTGGCGTTGTCGATGTGCTGGTCGCGCTGCGCCTCGTTGCGTTGGCGCATGAGCTGGGTCAGGTCTCCCGCCAGCTTCCACACATCGGCATCTTGCCAGAGGACGTGCACCTTGCCCGGCGCCGCGTGTCGGTAACGGTTGAAAGCTACGCCGTCCTTGCCGTCGATGAGGTACACCGCTTCGAACACGCGAAGGTTGGCAAGCAGCGACTGCACGATGATGTGCAGCGCGTTGCTCTTGCCGGTGCCGGAGGCGCCGGGGATGAATGTCCCCGATGTCATCTCGGCGAACGGCAGGGTTGCGGGCTGGTGCGTTTCGGCGTCAATGCCGAGGAACAGGGCGCCGGGTTTCAGATAGTGTCTGAGGAATGGCAACGTGTCCGGCAGCGGTGCGCGCCGGATGAGTGTCAGCGTGTTGGCGGTGGTTCGGTCGAGCGTCCAGGTGGTGCCGAGCCATGCGGATATGTCCGGCAACCTTTGGCGCCATGCGTCCACGTCGGCCGGACCGCCCGGGAACACATAGGTAAGCATGCCGCGCCTTGGGTTGGAATTGTCCCAGCACAAACGCGGATACACGCCGCCAACCAAGCTGCCGAGGTAAGGGCCGAGCAGATACGGCCGGGCACCCAGGGGCAAGGCATGGAAATCAATCCGCCGGACGAGGGACGGCTCGGCCAGGTCGCACAAAAGGCGGTGGTAGCTGTTGCGCAGCATGGCGCGGTTTTCCTCGCTGGACATCGCGCCGTAGGCCGCAATGGCGCCATCCAGACCCTTGCCGCTCCACATCTCCATCTGCCGGTCGCGTGCGGCGGTGTACTCGCGGACGGCGTGCGGCAAGGGCGCGTGCGGGTTAATGGGTGCGGCGCTGAGCAACGATGGTGTGCGTGAGGCAGGTTTCCGAGCGGGAAGCGGGGGCAACAGACGCTTCGGCGGGGGTGGAGACGAAGAGTGTCCCTGCTCCGGCTTGGGCGTTCGCCACCGTTTCAGCCAGGTGCGCAGCATGGCGGCTACTTCGACGTGTAATGGCCGAAGGTGATGCCGGTATCGCGGCCGGGCCGGACGCGGAACAGAAGCCGCATGCCCGTTGCGTCCCCTTGCGGTGTTTCTTGGTGGAGGCCGTATTTCTGGCAGATTTCGGCGGCGTTCACGAAATCCGAGCAGTGATAGGTGTAGTGAATGCTGAGCCGCTGCTGCCGCATCAGGTGAACGCTTGCCGCGACGGCGTGTGCCAATTTGCGGCTTAAGGCTTCCACCATGCTGCGGCCGTCGCGCACGTCCATCGTCATGTTGTCGTTCTCGCTGAGATCTTCGAACGACAGCGTTGCGCGTTCGCGCAAGGCACCGCTTGGCGCGTATCCGCTGAACGTCATGCCGGTGAAGTCCCCGGCCATCAGGCCGGTCTGCGCGACGTGAATGACCTCGTCCGGAATGCCGTAGTTCTTCATCACGTCACCAAGAATGGTGGCGCGCACGACGATGCGCGGAAGAACGCTGGGTGTGAGTTTGGGAACGGGCTTCATGGCGGACACCTGCGCTAGAGGAACGAGAGGCGGCGGCGCGTGGCATGCTTGCGCGCGAGGCCGAGCAGCTTGCCGGGTTCCAGCGGCCGCGGCCGATGCAACTCCACCTTCAGCGCGGTGGGGTCGGTGACGCCGGATGCGATCAGCGCGTCGAGCACATCGTTGTTGAGGCTGGTGCGCAGCGCCGACCAGAACGCCACGCTTTCATTTCGGTAGCGGCGGGCCAGCTTAAGAACGAGCCTGCGATCGTCCGCCGTGCCCGGCTTGAGCATGTTTGCGGCCAGTGCGGTAATCTCGTCCGGCGTCGGCGTATGCTCGTACCAGGTGGCGCGCCCGTCGCGGAACAGGGAAGGGCGGATGTGGCTCCAATCGTTGCCGGTGATGATGAGCGCGATGCGCGTGCCGTCGGCGTTGCGGATGTCGTCGCCGTCGGCGAGGCTTTGCAGCCGTTGCACCAATAGGTTGGAATTAACCGTGCGGCCGGTGTCGGCCTCGTTGGAGATGATGCCGAGGTCGAGGTCATCCGCAACGATGGCGACGGGTTCGTTGTGGGCCTTTGCATGCTGTTCCGCGTCGGCAAGATAGCTGTCCAGAATGGCAGTGGCGCCGCCCTCGTTCTCGCTTGCCAGGTTCGCGACGGGGAGATGGAGCACCGCATGGTTCATGCGCAGCGCCGCGTCCGTTGCCGCAACCGTCTTGCCCGTGCCGGGCTTGCCCGCGATTACCAGGAAGCGCGGCGGCTGGGGATGGGCGTTGCCGAGAACGCGCAGTCGGAACAGGTGGCGTTGCACCGTGCGTTCCAGACCTTCGAAGATGATGCCGTCCGGGCAGAGCAAGTTGCCCGGTCGGCGAAGACCCGATGTGTCCGCGGGTGGCGGCGTTGCTGGGCGATACGGCGTGAGAATGCCGGGCGTGGCGTTCATGGTGTGTCCTCCGACGGGTCTGAGGCTTCCTCAGCGGCGTTCTGGTGCAGTTCCGTGGTGGTGCCCGCGTCGTCCTCATCGTCGGGGGCCGAAAACGCTTCCAGGAGGTTCTGGAGCGTGTCGCGCAGCAACGCTTCGCGTTCGGCGGGCGTGATGTCCTGCTCAGGTGGCGGCTCGGGGGTGTTGATTGGATTGGGTTCGGTGCTCATGTCACGCCCCCAATCCCAGGCTGTCCTGCATGTCCGGCGCGCGGAACGGCATCAGATCGGCGCGGGCGTCCCAGCTCACCTGTTGGCGTTTTTTGTTCAGGCGGGCCGTGACCGGGAACCCGTAGATCTCGCCGGGTACGAGGTCGGGCGCCTTGTACTGGTTCGGCAGCGTGATGGACTCGCGCGTCACTGTGCCGTCGCCGTGCGCGAGCAGAACCTTGAACGAGACGATGGGCTTTAGCGTGCCGTTGGTGGGGTCGGTCCAGTTGAAGGTGTCAATTTTCTCGAAGCGCGCAAACAGTACCGGGCCTTGAAGCGTGGTCATGAGGTGGTTCCCTTTCGTGGTTGCTTGGATTGCGCTGCCATCGCCTTGGCGGCGCGGTAGCGTCTGGTGGTGGCGAACACGCCGCCGAAACGGATGAGGCGGCGCTTGTAAAGCGTGTCGGCGAGGTGAAGGGCTACCAGCGGGTCGACGGCAAAGCCGCCGTTGCGCTGGAACAGCTTGTGTGGGGCGACCGCGTACTTGACGCATTCGCGCAGGGCGGGCCGCAGATCGTCTCCGGCCGGGATAGCCGTGACGTGGCACACCATCTTGTAATCCACGCGCATGGCGCGGCCCCACAAAGCAACGAGGCGCCGCTGTGAGAGGTAAAGATCGGCCGTGCGGTCGAAGTAATCCTTGTGAAGGGCGACAACGGAGTGGCTGTGCACGCCTGCTTGCCATGCGCCTTCGCGCGTGCGCAGCGCGATCTCGATGCCGGTGACGTGGCCGGTGGTGGCACGCGCAAGTTCCTTTGTGCGCCAGAAGCGGCTGAGGCCCCGTTCGTGGTCAGAGAGCATGGATGCCACCTCCGCAATCGGCCTGTTGCGCGATGTCAGCGTGAGGAACGCGAAGCGGGTGTGCGGGCTTTCTGCGAGAATATGGTTGAGCCGGGCCGCGACGCGCTGGTTGGCTTCCTTGGCGCGAACACGGGCGCAGGTCATGCACAGCCCGCTGCGGCAGCGCCGTTTGTTGCGGTAGACGATGCGCGTGGCGTCGCCGGGCGGCGTTTGCAGCCTGATGGTGGTGGTAGCGGCGCAGGCGGCGATGCGCCGGGCCAGCACGTCCACTCTGCGGTGCCGCGCCATGCCGAGAATATTCGGCGCGCGTTTGAGGGCGTCGGCCACGGCCGCTGATGCGGCGCGCTGCATCTTGTAGCGCCGGTATCGCCGCGTAATCGGTGAGGGCGTCATACATCTCCGCCCTCCTGGCTGGTGCTTTGGCGCCGTTGCGCGCGCAGCCAGATATCCAGGTCGGCGCGCTGGTAGACGACGCGAGAACGCGCTCCGGCGCCGAGTTTGATGAACACGGGTCCGTCGCCGGTGACGCGAAAGCGTTCAAGGGTCGCTATCGACAAGCGCAGTTCAACCGCGGCTTCTCTTGTCGTGAGCAAGTCGGATCGGGGGTTACCTGTCTCTGGCGCCGCGTTTGGATTGTGAGGCATTGTATGTTCCCGGTTGTTGTTCGCCTGGACGAGGGCGGGCTATCGGGAAGCTAGCCGGGTGTTGATTTTGCTTGGAGGGAAGACGTTGTGCGTCCGGTATCGGCGCGTCTTCCCTTGACACGCGCCGGAAGAACCTAAGCGGGGAAGAATGCCTGTTGCGCCACACTTTGCAGCACGACAACAATTTCTGACGGTTCTCGATGAGTTCTTCGCGCGGGGCTGCGAACGTTGGCAGCGACGGGAGTTCGGTTGGCGTTCCGCCGACGAACTGCCACCGGGCACGTCTGGCACTCCTCTCATGATTCATCGGTTTGTCAGGGAGGAATGCGGAGAGGCGGCCTACAAGCTCTGGAAAGGGCTTGTGTCGGGGGCCAAGGATGAAAATGCCGTGGCGTTGCGCACGCGGCGGGCGTTCGAACAATTCCTTGTGCGGGCAAGAGGGTATGGATACCGCGACGACGAAATCGAAGATCTCCGGCGCTTTTTTGACCTTCACTACTGGCCGATGGAGGAGGCGTGGCTGGCCCATCGACAATCCGTTGCCGAACGCCGAAAGTTGTTTGCGGAACTTGGCGGACCGCAAGCGGTCGCAGCCATTAAGTCAGACGTTCAAACCTTCTACGAATGGAGCAGGGCCGTCATCGGTGAAGCTTACACCGCCAACGATTATCAGCGCGCGTTGCGCGTTTGCGATGCTGTAGTTGCCGAGGCGGCGTCCATTGTCGCCCGGGACTTCGATGATCAGGATTTTGTTCTGGGGCTGTGCGCCGTGCAGGAAGCGGCTTGTGTGGCGACCATGGTGCGCCTGAACTGCTGGGCTTCGGAACCAAGCGGCTTTCTTTCCGGCCTCGATCACATCCTGCGGAAGCGGGTCACGGCGGCAATGTTGTCGGGGACGGACCGGCCAGCGTTAGGACGTTTTACGACCATCGCCACGATGCTGAAGGCCGCGTGTGGCCGGTTCGAGCGCGCGGATTCAATGGAGGCATCGCTGCATGCCATCTACAGCATGCTCGGCTATATTCGGTTTCATCAAGGTATTCGGGCGAGGGTCGCCGATGAAACGCAGAGCGCGGTGGACAGCATGACCGTGACCTTGATGCTGTCGGAGGTCGTTAGCCGCCGCGCGGACTGGTTACGGACGTTTGGCCTTTACGGCCGCATGCGTGAGGTGCCGGACTTCGAGAGCAAAGCTAGCGCGCAGCTTTCCGACGTGTTGGGCGACGAGGAAGAGCCCGGATTGATCGACGCCACCTTGGCATTCATGGGCGAGCCGCATCAGTTGATTGAAAGCGAATGGGCGGACACTGAACGCGGCGTTGCGAGCACGACCAGTTGGAACGATGTGGCACTCGCGGTGCTCGGTGCCAAGGTATGGCTTCAGCAGGACGTCATCGACCTCGGGAACAGTCATGCCTGGCTCGGGCGCGCGAAGGGAAGGCTTGACGGATGCGGTGTGCATCTAGCCTGGAGCGACTTTTATTGCGTCTGTGACGCCTACATGCAGGAACGCGGCAATCCTACGCTGTGCGACTACGCCCTCAACAGCGTGAGGAAGTTGCAGCGAACGGCGGGCAACTCTGCGGCTGTCGAACATTTTGAGACGGGAATTCTTGAGATCGCGTCCCGTCGCAAGAGCAAGCCACCTGCGAGCCAGAATCCCGACGACATGGACTTGCAATGGTTCCTCCGGGAAGAGCCAGCATCGTTGTCAGCGCGGCGATGACTGCCGATGAGCCGTCTCAAGTGAAGGTCTGTGGCATGGTGGCAATGCCGGTCCCGTTTAGCGTATCCGGCCGCAACGAAAGAAACCGCGATGACCATGTTTGACTTCCTGGCTGCCACCGGCGCCGTGGCTTGGCTTTTCATCGCCTGGCGAAGCTATCACTACGCGCTGCACGCACTGTCACGGCTTCGCTGGGCGCTCTGGGGCTATCGAAAACGGCATAAGCGGACGACGTAGCCTGCTCGACCGCGGTCCGCGCTACGGATTTTGCCAGCGTCTTGGAGCGCGCAAAACCGTAGCGGCGGCCGTTATCCTGATCCGAGAGGGCTAGGGGTTCACATCCGGGCGGCTCGCTCCGCCGCCGCCCTCCTCCTCGCGGCCCTTAGGGGCCGCCTCGTCGTCGGCCGTCGCCGTCTCTCGCCGGGCCACGATGTGACGTTACGGCGTACTTGTATCAAGTGAAGG
>ENA-UOUJ01001355-UOUJ01001355.1-activated-sludge-metagenome-genome-assembly--contig:-NODE-1355-length-13007-cov-7.737492_pt1 | contig 13007 bp, 14 predicted proteins | sample MGYA00249839_ERZ747224 | MGnify/ENA primary metagenome ERZ747224 (study PRJEB28782, sample SAMN03220277) | activated sludge metagenome | biome: wastewater; feature: sewage sludge; material... | reverse complement strand
CCGCGCACGTGGCTGTTGAAGTCGCAGTAGGGACATTTCGCGGCGCAGAACGGCCAGTGGACATAGACGCCGAAGCCCCCGGCCCGCCAGTCCTCCGCCGCGCGGCCGCCGTCAGGCAAAGCAGCCCGCGACGAGCCGCCCGAAGGCCACCGCCCGGTGGCTCATGCGGTTCTTCTCCGCCGGATCCATCTCGCCGAAGGTCAGCGCCCGCCCGTCGGGCTGGAACATCGGATCGTAGCCGTGGCCCCGCTCGCCGCGCATCGGCCAGACGCACTGCCCCTCGACCGCCCCCTCGAAGACCTCGTCGTGCCCGTCCGGCCAGGCGAGGACCAGCGTGCAGCGGAAGCGCGCCGTGCGCGGCGCCGCCGCGCCCGTCCGCTCCAGCTCGTCCCAGGTGCGGCGCATCGCCTGCACGAAGTCGCGCCCCCCGCCCGGCAGCTCGGCCCAGTCCGCGGTATGCACGCCCGGCGCCCCCCCGAGCGCATCGACCTCGATGCCGGAATCGTCGGCGAGCGCCGGCAGGCCGCTCGCCCCCGCCGCGGCATGCGCCTTGATCCGCGCGTTGCCGACGAACGTCTCCTCGGTCTCCGCCGGCTCGGGCAGGCCGAGGTCGGCGGCCGCAACGACCTCGACCGGAAAGGGCGCGAGCAGCGCCCGGATCTCGGCCAGCTTGCCGCGGTTGTGGGTGGCCACCACCAGCCGCCCGCCGCCGAGACGCCGCGTCACGCCACCGCCGCCCGCTGGCGGGCGACGAGCTCGGCCGCGCCCTTCTCGGCCAGGTCCATCAGCGTCTCGAGCTCCGCCCGGGTGAAGGTCGCGCCCTCGGCGCTGCCCTGCACCTCGATGAGCCCGAGATCGCCGGTCATCACGAAGTTCGCATCGGTGCCGGCAGCGCTGTCCTCGGCATAGTCGAGATCGAGGATCGGCTGGCCGCCGTAGATGCCACAGCTGACCGCGGCGACATGGGCGAGGAGCGGGTCGCTCTTGACCGTCCCCGCCGCGAGAAGCCGGTTGACCGCCAGCCTGAGCGCGATCCAGCCGCCGGTGATCGACGCGCAGCGCGTGCCGCCGTCGGCCTGCAGCACGTCGCAGTCGACGGTGATCTGCCGCTCGCCGAGCGCCACCCGGTCGATGCCCGCCCGGAGCGAGCGGCCGATCAGCCGCTGGATCTCCTGCGTGCGGCCCGACGGCCGCCCGGCCGAGGCCTCGCGCCGCGTCCGGGTGGTGGTCGAGCGCGGCAGCATCCCGTACTCGGCCGTCACCCAGCCGAGACCGGTCTTGCGCAGGAAGGGCGGCACCGATTCCTCGATGCTGGCCGTGCAGAGCACATGCGTGTCGCCCATGCGGATCAGGCACGAGCCCTCGGCATGCCGGCTGACGCCGGTCTCGATGGTCACGGATCGCAGCTGGTCGGCGGCGCGGCCGGAAGGGCGCATGCATCTCTCCTCGTTCGTCCCGGCGCCGCCCTTACTCCGCCCGCCTGCCGCCGTCCAGCGCGCGGGCGGAATTGACCGGTGCGCAGCGCCCGCTACTCTCGCTCCTCGTGAGCACCCGTGGCCCGACCCTCAGCGAGTTGAACGAGCGCAGCCGCGAGGTCTTCCGCCGGCTGGTCGAGACCTACCTCGAGACCGGCGAGCCGGTCGGCTCGCGCACGCTCGCCCGCTCGGTCAGCGAGGGGGTGTCCGCCGCCACCATCCGCAACGTGATGCAGGATCTCGAGCAGCTCGGCCTGCTCGATTCGCCGCATGTCTCCGCCGGCCGCATTCCGACCCAGCTCGGCCTGCGCCTCTTCGTCGACGGCATCCTCGAGGTCGGCGACGTCTCCGGCACCGAGCGCAGCGAGATCGAGCGCTCGCTCGGCGGCAATGAGGCCGATCTCACCACGCTCCTCGACCGCGCCGGCGACATCCTCTCCGGCCTCACCCGCGGCGCGAGCCTCGTCCTCGCGCCCAAGACCACCGCCGCGCCGATCCGCCACATCGAGTTCGTCTCGATCGGCCCCGACCGGGCGCTCGTCGTCCTTGTCACCGCCGACGGACAGGTGGAGAACCGGCTCTTCGTGCCGCCGGTCGGGCTCACCCCCTCGGCGATGCGGGCGGCGGCGAACTTCCTCAACACCATCCTCCAGGGGCGCACGCTCGCCGAGATGCGCAGCGTGGTCGCCGCCGAGGTCGCCCGCCGGCGCAGCGAGCTCGACGCCCGCTCGCGCGAGCTGGTCGAGGCCGGCGTCGCGCTCTGGTCCGGCGAGCCGGGCGAGCGCGACCGGCTGATCGTGCACGGCCGGGCCAACCTCATCGAGGGCACCGACGACGCGGCGCAGCTCGAGCGCATCCGCGAGCTCTTCGACGACCTCGAGCGCAAGCGCGACCTGGTGCAGCTGCTCGACCTGACCGAGGGCGGCGAGGGGGTGCGCGTCTTCATCGGCTCGGAGAACAAGCTTTTCTCACTTTCGGGTTCCTCTCTCGTCGTGTCTCCCTATATGAGTGCGGACCGCAAGATCATCGGCGCGGTCGGCGTGATTGGTCCGACCCGGCTCAACTACGGCCGGATCGTGCCGATCGTCGACTATACCGCGCAGCTGGTCGGCCGGATGGTGTCCCGGCGGAGCCAGGGGTAGAGGACGAATGGACGAGATGGCGAAGCACAAGAATCGGCACGATCTGATGGAGAACGAGGAAATCTTCCTGGACGATCCGGAGGAGCTGGCCGAGCTCGAGGCGGAAATCACGGCCGAGGCCGCCGAGCAGGACGAGGCCGCGGCGCTCCGCGCGGAAGTCGCCGACCTCAAGGATCGCCTGCTGCGCGCGCTCGCCGACTCCGAGAACGTGCGCAAGCGCGCCGAGCGCGACCGGCGCGACGCGGAGCTCTACGGCGCGACCCGGCTCGCGCGCGACCTCCTGTCGGTGCACGATAACTTCAACCGGGCGCTCGAGCATGTCTCGGAGCAGGTGCGGGCCGCCGCACCGGGGCTCGTCGAGGGCATCGAGCTCACCCAGCGCGAGCTGCTGAACGCGCTCGCCCGCAACAAGATCGAGAAGATCAGCCCGCAGGCCGGCGACCGCTTCGACCCGAAGCTGCACCATGCGATGTTCGAGGCGCCGGTGCCCGGCACCAGGGCCGGCGACATCATCCAGACGATGAGCGAGGGCTTCACCATCGGCGACCGGCTGCTGCGGCCGGCGCAGGTCGGCGTCTCCTCCGGCGGGCCCGCCGTCCCGCAGGCCTGATACGCGGTCCGGATTATCCAGTCGTATCCGGGTCTTGGCCCGAGCGTCACCGCTGCCCCGGCCGTGCGCCCCGCACGGCCTGCGCCTGCCTTGTCTTATGGCTTTTCCGCGGCCCTGCGGTGAGAGTGGGGCCGTGCAAGAGGCAGCGAAGCGATCGCCCGGATCGCACATCGACTCAGCCCGGCCGCGCGCGGAAGTGGAGGGCGACGAGCGCCAGGATCATGAGCGGCACCGCGACCGCCATGACCGCGCTGAGGTGGTGCCAGACGAAGGGCACCACGTCGACCGACTTGCCGAACCGGTACGCGAGCGTGCCCCAGACCAGGACCCAGAGCGCCGCCCCGGCCGCGTTGGCGAGGACGAAGACCGGCCAGCGCATCCCGGTCGTCCCGGCGACGATGCCGTTCAGCTGCCGCAACACCACCACGAAGCGGGCGACGACGACCATCAGCGGCCCGTGCCGGTGCGCGACCGCCTCGACCTTGTCGAAGGCCGCATCGGTGAGGCCGAAGCGTGCCCCGTAGCGGGTGATGACCGGCCGCCCGAGCTTGCGCCCGAGCAGGTAGCCGACGTTGTCCCCGGCCACGGCGGCGAGGAAGGCCGCCGCGAGCACGGCGTAGATGTTCAGCTTCCCCTCGGCCGCGGCGGTCGAGGCGAGGATCACCGCCGACTCGCCGGGAAGCGGCGCCCCGAGCGACTCGAACATGACCGAGCCGAAGAGGGCGGCAATGCCGTACTCGGAGATCAGCGAGGCGAGATGCTGGGCGAGCCCTGACAAGGGGACCTCCGCGCGAGTCCTGCGCCGAGCCTAGGGGCATGAGGGGCGGCGCCTCAAGCAGAGTTGATGCGGCCGGTCCCGGACGCGATGCTTAGATCGCTCCCGCTTCCCCGGAACCCAGAGGAGGACTCCACGTGAGAGGACTGGCCATTCTGCTCGGCGGACTCACGCTGACCACGGCTGCCTTCGCCGCAGATGATCCGATCGCCGTCCGCCAGGCGCTGATGGACAACAACGGCGCGGCGGCGGCGCTGGCCGGCGCGGTGATGAAGGACGAGCTCGCCTACAGCCCGGTGATCGGCAAGGCGGTCATCGAGGCGCTCTCGGCGACCGCCCACGCCTACGGCAGCTTCTTCCCGGAGGGAAGCAACGACCCGGCCCGGACGCATGCCTCGCCGAAGATCTGGGAGGATCCGGCGGCGTTCCAGGCCGCGCTCGACAAGTATTCGGCCGACGCGGCGGCGGCGCGGCAGGCGTCCGGCAAGGACGGGCCGGCCGACAAGGCGGCCTTCGCGGCCGCGGTTCAGCCGGTGCTCGGCAACTGCAAGTCCTGCCACGAGGACTTCCGGCTGCAGGACTGAGGCCGCGGGATGCGGCGGCTCCTCGGCTGGCTCATCATCGCGCTGCTGGGCGGCGGGGTCTTCTGGCTCCTGACCCTGCCGCGCGGCCTCGCGCCGGCGGATCTTGCCGCCCTGCCGGCGGGGGACGCGGCGCGCGGCGAGGCGGTCTTCTGGATCGGCGGCTGCGCCTCCTGCCATGCGGCGGCAAAGGCGAAGGGCGAGGAGCGGCTGAAGCTCGGCGGCGGGCAGGTGCTGAAGACCGACTTCGGCGACTTCGTGGTGCCGAACATCTCCAACGACCCGGCGGACGGGATCGGCGCCTGGACGACGGCGGACCTCGCCAACGCGATGCTGCGCGGGGTCTCGCCGGACGGGCGGCACTATTATCCCGCCTTCCCCTATGCCTCCTACATCCGCATGCAGCCGGCGGACGTCGCCGACCTCAGGGCCTTCCTCGCCACGCTGCCGGCCGTCGCCGGCCGGGCGCCGGACCACGACCTGCGCTTTCCCTTCGGCTTCCGCCGCGGGCTCGGTCTCTGGAAGCTCGCCTTCCTGAGCGACGCGCCGGCGGTCGATCTCGGCGAGCAGGGCCCGGCGGTCTCCCGCGGGCAGTATCTGGTCGAGGGGCCGGGCCACTGCGGCGAGTGCCACACGCCGCGGAACTTCGGCGGCGCGCTCGACACCTCGCTCTGGCTGGCCGGCGCGCCGGCGGCGGAGGGCGAGGGGCGTATCCCGAACATCACCGGCGGCGCCGGCGGGATCGGCGACTGGTCGGCGGCGGACATCGTCTACTTCTTCGAGACCGGCTTCCTGCCCGACTTCGACTCGGTCGGCGGCTCGATGGTCGCGGTGCAGGAGAACCTCGCGATGATCGCCGGCGAGGACCGGCAGGCGATCGCCGCCTATCTCAAGGCCGTCCCGCCGCACGACACGCCGCGGCCGTGAAAAAGGGGCGTCACGGCCGTTCACGAAGAATTAGGAAAGAGTCTCGCTGAATTATCAGCGAGTTACCTATAGTTTCGCGCGCGAAATCCGCATTTCGCGGCCGCCGGCGGGGTCAGCCCTTCTTCAGGATCCGGCGGCCGAGCAGCTCGGCGATCTGCACGGCGTTGAGGGCGGCGCCCTTGCGCAGGTTGTCGGAGACGACCCAGAGCATCAGCCCGTTCTCGACCGTCGGGTCGGTGCGGATGCGGCTGACGTAGGTGGCATACTCGCCGACCGACTCGATCGGCGTCACGTAGCCGCCCGGCTCGCGCTTGTCGACGACGAGCACGCCCGGCGCCTCGCGCAGGATGTCGCGCGCCTCCTCCTCGTCGAGCGGATCCTCGAACTCGACCGAGAGCGCCTCGGAATGGCCGACGAAGACCGGCACGCGGACGCAGGTGGCGGCGACCTTGATCGCCGGATCGACGATCTTCTTGGTCTCGGCCACCATCTTCCACTCCTCGCGGGTGAAGCCGTCCTCCATGAAGCTGTCGATGTGCGGGATGACGTTGAAGGCGATCTGCTTGGGATAGACCGAGGGCTCGACCTCCTGCCCGGGGACGTAGAGGCCCTTGGTCTGGTTCCAGAGCTCGTCCATCGCCTCCTTGCCGGAGCCGCTGACCGACTGATAGGTCGAGACGACGACCCGCCTGATCCGCGCCCGGTCGTGCAGCGGCTTCAGCGCCACCACCATCTGCGCGGTCGAGCAGTTCGGGTTGGCGATGATGTTCTTCTTCGCGTAGCCCTCGATCGCATCCGGATTGACCTCGGGCACGATGAGCGGCACCTCGGGGTCGTAGCGGTAGAGCGAGGAATTGTCGATCACGACGCAGCCGGCCTTCGCCGCGACCGGCGCATACTTCTTCGTCGCGTCCGACCCGATCGCGAAGAGCGCGATATCCCAGCCGGCGAAGTCGAAGGTGTCGAGGTCCTGCGTCCTGAGCGTCCTGTCGCCGAAGGAGACTTCGGTGCCGAGCGACTTTCGCGAGGCGAGCGCCGCGATCTCGTCGACGGGAAACTCCCGCTCGGCGAGGATGTTCAGCATTTCCCGGCCCACGTTCCCCGTGGCGCCGACGACGACGACGCGATAGCCCATTTCCGTTCTCCAGAAGCGCGACGGCCTTCTGGCGCTTTCGCCGGCAAAAGTAAACAGGGGCGGGCGCTGCCCGAGGCAGTCGGCGGCAGCTCAGGGAAGGCGCGTCATGCCTTCGGCGAGCCACGCCGCGAAGCCCGCTTCATCGACATCGCCTGACGCCAGGCCCTCCATCATGCGGACGCCCTCGTGCGGGCCCGGCCGGAAGGCATAGCCGTTCAGGCGCAGGAAGGTGACGGCGGTGACGAAGGCCGTGCGCTTGTTGCCGTCGACGAAGGCATGCGCCTTCGCGAGGCCGAAGGCATAGGCCGCCGCCATTTCGGCGAGCGACGGCCGGCCATAGGCGTGAAGGTCCATGGCGCGGGCGCATCCCATCTCGAGAAGCGCGAGGTCGCGCGTGCCGGGACTTCCACCGTGGCGCGAGATCTGGCGGTCATGGATGACGGTGATCGCGCGGATCGGCACCCAGACCGGACCGCTCATGCGAGGGCGGCCAGCATGTCCCGGTTCTCGTCCATCACGATCTCCGCCGCCGCCAGTGCCGCCGCGACCTCGGGATCGTGCGCCATCACCTTGAGCGTTCCGTCGTCGCCGCGGACGACGAAGAGCGCATCCCCTTCCTTCACATCGAGAATCGCCAGCATTTCCGAGGTGAGCGTCATCACCGCCGAGTTGCCGACCTTGCGGACCTTCGACTCCATCATGGCTTGTTCCCTGCGGATATACTCATGTGTATACGCACGCGGAGAGCGCATGTCTACATCCCGCGCGGCAGGTGGCGCAGGGTCAGGAGGCCGATGCCGGCGAGGAGGAGGGCGAGGGCGGCGAAGGCGGCGGGGAAGCCGCCGAGCATGAAGAGGAAGAAGTAGGCGAGCGGCGGCAGCAGCTCGGAGGCGTCGAGGTAGGTGCGGTAGATGGCGGTCATCGGCGCGCGCTCGTGGGCGCGGACCGCGCGCAGGAAGGGGACGGGGCCGAGCCCGTCGATGAGCGCGACGAAGAAGGCGCCGGCGACCATGGTGGCGCCGGCCGCCGCGGGGAGGGCCGGGCCGAGGAGGCCGGCGGCGAGCGTCAGGGCGGCGGCGGAGAGGAGCGCGGCGCCGAGCACGACGCGCAGCGAATGCCGCTCCGCCCAGCCGCGGGCGAAGAGGTTGTTGAGCAGCATGAGGTTTCCGGCCGCCACCGCCATCCCGCCGGCGCTGGCCCCGAGGCCGCCCTCGAGCATCAGGATCGGGACGTAGATGAAGAAGGTGGTCCAGAAGGCCGAGCGGGCGAAGGCGATCGACCAGGCGAGGCGCAGGCGCGGCTGGGCCACGAAGCGGCGGATGGCGGCGAGCGGCCGGGTGAGCGGCGCCGGGCCGCGGCCGGCGCGGATCGGCCCGCCCTCGGCGAGGCGGAGCGCCCAGAAGGCGGCGAGCAGCATGAGGACCGCGGCGAGGCTGAGCGCGGCCGGCGCCCAGAGGCCCCAGGCCTGCATCAGCCGGACGCCGGCATAGGGGGCGAGGCCCCAGGCCAGCGTCGCGGTGGCGAGGCGCAGCGGCTCGGAGCGGGTGAGCTCGCGCTTGCCGATATTGTCCATGATGTAGAGCGCGAGGGTGACGTTGAGGAGCGCCGCCCCGGCGGTGCGGCAGAACATGCCGAGGACGAGGGCGGGCGGCGCGTCGAGCGCGAGGAGGAGCGCGAAGACGCCGAGAAGGGTGGCGCCGAGGGTATAGGCCCAGCGGCGGCTGAGCCGGCGGACGAGGGCGGGGATGGCGAAGGTGAAGCCGAGCGCGACGAGGGAGACGAGGGTATAGGCGAGGCTCACCGCCTCCTTGCCGCCGAAGAGCGCGTAGGCGGTGAGCGGCAGCACGGTGACGAGCGAGGCGCGGGCGACCGACTCTAGGAAGAAGAGGATCGAGAAGGTCCAGGCGTTCGGCTGGGCGCTGAGAATGAGGCTCGGGTGGCGGACGTGGAGGGCCAATTCGGGGTCCGTCAGGCCTCCGGGAACCAGCAGGCGCGCGGCACGCGGAAGGCGATGATGTCGCCGGTGACGTAGCCCTCGGCCGGACGCCAGCGGGCGACCTCGGCGAAGGGGACGGCCGTGCGGCAGGCCGGGCCGGCGGGATTGCGGGTGACGAAGAGGACGTCGCCAGCGCCGGGGGGCAGCGGGTGCTTCTGGGCATAGTGGTGCGGCGGGAAGCCCTCGGTCGGCTCGGCGTAGATGGCGAGGCCGGAGTCGCGCAGCGTGTAGAAGAAGTCGGCGAGCATGGCGCGGCTGCCGCTGACCAGGGTGTCGAGGCCGTTCTCGCGCGCGATCTCGGCGGCCTGGCGGCTGAGCGCCGACTGGCCGACGTAGCGGTGGAGGACGAGGTTGCCGCCCAGGCGCCAGCTGTCGGCGAATACGGCGGCGACCGGCAGCGCCAGGGTGACGGCGAGGTTGATGGCGAAGCCGAGCGCGAGGAGGCGCGGGCGCGGCGCGAGGACGGCGGCAGCGAGGACGAGGGCGGCGAGGTGGCCGGCGGCGGCCCAGTTGGCGTTGGCGCCGGAGACCAGCGCCTGCACCGAGACGATGGCGAAGACGGGGAGCGACATGAGCGCGAGGTAGGCCCGCGTCGGATCGCCGAGGCGGAGGCCGGCGAGGTAGGCGGCGAAGAAGACGGGCCCGGCGACGGCGAACTGGCCGGCGAGGAACTCGGCGAGGCCGGCGATGTCGAGGCTCGGGCCACGCCAGTCGGCGTTGTCGGCGGTGTGGTGCAGGGTGGCGAACTGGTTGGCCGCGTTCCAGACGAGGTTGGGCGCGACGACAACGAGGGCGACGAGGGCGGCGAGCGCCGCGTCGCGCCAGGCGATGCGGGCGGAGGGGACGAGGAGGGCGGCGAGGGCGGCGGAGAGCGGGAAGTAGACCATGGCGTATTTCGCCATGAGGCCGGCGCCGACCGCGGCACCGAGGAGGATCGCCCAGCCGCGGGAGCGGCGCTCGGCGAGGTGGAGCTGCGCGAGCATCGCCAGCGCGAAGCAGAGGAGCATCGGCGTGTCGGTCGAGACGAGGAGGCTGCCGAGGGCGACGGCCGGGAGGGTCGCGAAGGCGAAGCCGGCGATGCCGCCGGTGCGCGGGCCGTAGAGGCGGCGGGCGATCAGCGCGACGACAACCGCGGTGGCGGCGTGGATGAGCGGGAGCGGCAGGCGGATGAAGAAGCGGCTGTCGCTGCCGAGGTCGGTGGAGAGGCGGAGGATCCAGGCGATGAGCGGGGGCTTGGAATAATAGCCCCAGTCGAGGGTCTGGCCCCAGAACCAGTATTGCGCGTCGTCGACGAAGAGGTCGGCGCTGTCGAAGGGCAGGAGCGCGAGCCGCCAGAGGGTGACGAGGGCGATGCCGAGCAGGCCGAGGGCGAAGGCCCGGGCTTCCGATCCTCCTTCAGGCAGGGCGGTCGGCGCCATGGATCAGCCAGAGGTTGCGGACGTAGATGACGAGGCCCATGCCCTGGCCGAGAATGAAGACCGGGTCGCGGCGGTAGATGGCGTAGGTGAGGAGGACGAGGCCGCCGGCGAGCGAGAAGTACCAGAAGGCGGTGGGCATCACCGAGCGGCGGGCGCGCTCGGACATGATCCACTGGATCAGGAAGCGCATGGAGAAGAGCGCCTGGCCGAGGAAGCCGACCATGATCCACCAGAATTCGCCCCAGTGGTTGACCCGGAAGATCTCGAAGAGCGTCTGCATGGTCAGCTTCCCCGATTGACCGGCGACGTCACCTCGCTCGGCCGCGCCTTCTTGCGCCGCCGGATCAGCCAGGTCACGCCGACGAGATCGTAGGCGCCGACGACCGCGCGCGCGAGGTTGGAATAGTTGGAGCGGCCGGCGTGGCGCGGGGCGTGGGCGACGTCCTGGTGCAGCGTCTTCCAGCCGTCGCGGGCGACGAGCGCCGGCAGGAAGCGGTGCATATGGTCGAAGTAGGGCAGGGTGAGGAAGACGTCGCGGCGGAAGAGCTTGAGCCCGCAGCCCGAATCGCGGGTGTCGTCGTGCAGCAGCGCCTGGCGGATGGCGTTGCCGGCCCGCGAGGCGAGGCGCTTCGAGGCGGTGTCCTGCCGGCCGATGCGCTGGCCGGCGACGAGGGCGACCCCCTCGGGGAAGTCCCGGCCCTCGAGGCGGGCGGCGAGCTTCGGGATCTCGGACGGCGGGTTCTGGCCGTCGCCGTCGAGGGTGCAGACGGCGCTGCCGCGGGCCAGGGTGACTCCGCTGTGGACGGCGGCCGACTGTCCGGCGCTGACCGGATGCTGGACGAGGCGGATCTGCGGGAAGCGTTCGGCGAGGGCGAGGACGCCGGCGGCCGTGTCGTCGTCGGATCCGTCGTCGACGAAGACGATCTCGTAGGGCGCGAGCGGCGCGCAGGCCTCGACGATCGCCTCGGCCACGAAGCCGACGTTCCCGGCCTCGTTCTTCAGCGGCACGACGATGGAGAGCCAGGGCGAATCAATCCGTGGCGACATGGGCCCCCGGCGTGGTCGCGAAATTGGTCGGAGTGAGAGGATTCGAACCTCCGGCCCCCTGCTCCCGAAGCAGGTGCGCTACCAGGCTGCGCTACACTCCGACGTGCGGCGAGTGGTTACGACGCGGGGCAGCGGAGTTCAAGTGGCAACTGGACGGCCGCCAGCCGGCTACCAACCGCCGGCCGAAGCGGGTAAGCAGGAACGGCCGACCAGTCTCCCTTGCGCAACGGAACCGGAGGGCATGCGGAAACGTAGCGTCGGAATGCCGAACGAGCTCGCCGACAGCCTGCCGGTCGCCCTCTGCGCCACCGACGCCGAGGGGCGGATCATTGCCGTCAACGAGGCCCTCGCCGCGCTGCTCGGGCACCGGCCCGTGATCGGCGTCGACGGCTGGGAGGCGCTCGGCCTGCGGCACCCGGACGGTCAGGCGATGCGCTGGGAGGAGAGCGCCGCGGCGCGGGCGCTGGCGACCGGCGCGCCGGCGGATCTCGCCGCCCTGGCCGCGCGCCCCGACGGCAGGCGGCTGCGCCTGCGCGTGCGCGCCGCCCCGCTCCGCGACGGCGCCGGGGCGGTCGAGGTCCTCCTCGAGACCGAGGCGCTCGACGACCGCCAGCCGGCGGACGACATCACCACGGCGCGGCTCGCCGCCATCGTCGCCTCCTCGGAGGATGCGATCATCTCGAAGACCCTCGCCGGCGTGGTGACCTCCTGGAACGCCAGCGCGACGCGCATCTTCGGCTACGAGCCGGAGGAGATGATCGGCCAGCCGATCACCAGGATCATCCCGCCCGCGCTCCGGACCGAGGAGGAGGCGATCCTCGCGCGCCTGCGGCGGGGCGAGCGGGTCGAGCATTTCGACACCGAGCGGGTCGGCAAGGACGGGCGGCGGGTCCTCGTCTCGCTCACCGTCTCGCCGATCCGCAACCGCGCGGGCGAGGTGGTCGGCGCCTCGAAGGTCGCCCGCGACATCACCGAGCGCAAGCGGGCCGAGGAGATGCAGCAGCTGCTGCTCGGCGAGCTCAACCACCGGGTCAAGAACACGCTCGCCATCATCCAGGCCATCGCGCGGCAGTCGCTCCGCGTCGAGCCGAGCCCGAGCGCCTTCGTCGCGAGCTTCACCGGCCGGCTGCAGGCGCTGGCCCGCGCCCACGACATCCTGGTGCGCGGCGAGCGGCAGCGCGCCGGGCTCGGCGATCTGGTGCGCGAGCAGGTCGACCTCGGCCCGCACGACCCGCGCATCGCCTGGAGCGGGCCGCAGGTGGTGCTCGAGTCGCGCTCCGCGCTGCAGCTCGCGCTGGTGCTGCACGAGCTGGCGACGAACGCGCGCAAGTACGGCGCGCTCGCGAAGCCGGCCGGGCGGCTCGCCATCGCCTGGCGGGTGGAGCGGCGGCAGGACGGCCCGCCCGAGCTCCTGATCGAGTGGCGCGAGTCGGGCACGGGCCGCCGGGAGCCGGCGGCGACGCCGGGGTTCGGCACGCTGCTCATCGAGCGCTCGCTCCGCTCGGACGGCGGCCGCGCGGAAATCCGCCGGCTTCCCGAGGGCCTCGCCTGCGAGATCCGCCTGCCGCTGCCCGAGGACGCCGTGGCGAACGGATCGGAACGCAGCCCGGACGCCGCGCCGGCGGGCGCGGCCGGGTCGCTCGCGCTGAGCGGGCTGCGCATCCTGGTGGTAGAGGACGAGCCGATCATCGCCATGGACATCGAGGAGCAGCTCCTCGCGGCGGGCGGGACGGTCATCGGGCCGGCGACCGATCCCGCGACCGCACGGCAGCTGATAGCCGAGGTCCTGCCGGATGCGGTGCTGCTCGACGCCAACCTCGCGGGGGCGCGGGTGGACGAGCTGGCCGTGGAGCTGCGCCGGCGGCGGATCCCCTTCGCCTTCGCCACCGGCTTCGGGCGGG
>ENA-UOUJ01001354-UOUJ01001354.1-activated-sludge-metagenome-genome-assembly--contig:-NODE-1354-length-13015-cov-4.489660_pt1 | contig 13015 bp, 13 predicted proteins | sample MGYA00249839_ERZ747224 | MGnify/ENA primary metagenome ERZ747224 (study PRJEB28782, sample SAMN03220277) | activated sludge metagenome | biome: wastewater; feature: sewage sludge; material... | reverse complement strand
TGCTGGAGGCCATGAAGATGGAGAACGTGATCAAGGCCGCCGGCGATGCCGTGGTGGCCAGTGTTCCCGCCGAGAAGGGCAAGGCCGTGGAGAAGGGCCAGCTGCTGGTGACCTTCGCCAAATAAGCCCTGCGCTGTCCGGCATCAGGTGCATCCCGGCTTGGTGATGCTACCTTGCAGGCATGGACCGCAAACAATTCCTCACCCGTTCCCTGCAGGCCGCCGCCGGTGCCTTGGTGGCCGGGCCCGCGTTGCTGAACGCCACGTCCTGCGCCAGCGCGCAGGCCCCCGTGATAACCGATGCCAAGGGGGCACCCTCACCCGTTGGTCCGCTGACCTTCGCACAGCCTCCGCTACCCTATCCGTACGCGGCCCTGGAGCCCTCCATCGATGCCCTGACCATGGAGATCCATTACTCCAAGCACCATGCGGCCTATGTGAAGAACGTGAACGAGGCCATTGCGGCGGAGGGCATCGCCGCGGCCGATGAGGCGGCCTTCTTCGCGGGCATCTCCAAGCTGAGCGCCAAGGCCCGCAACAACGGCGGCGGAGCGTGGAACCACAATTTCTTCTGGGCCGTGATGGGTCCCGGAGGAACGGGTGCGCCGGAAGGCAAGGTGCTGGATGCGCTCAACGGGGCCTTTGGTTCGTTCGACAAGTTCAAGGAGGTCTTTGCCGATGCGGCCATGAAGCGCTTCGGCAGCGGCTGGGCGTGGCTGGTGGAACAGAACGGCAAGCTCGTGATCGGTTCCACCCCCAACCAGGACAACCCTTTAATGGACCTCAGCGACCTGAAGGGCAAACCCCTTCTCGCCTTGGACGTTTGGGAGCACGCCTACTACCTGAAGTACCAGAACAAACGCAACGAGTACGTGGCGAACTGGTGGCAGGTGGTGAACTGGAGCGAGGTGGCGAAGCGGATGGCCTGATCAATCGGCCACCAGCTCGATATCGAAGTCCACCAGTTCCACGAACTGCTGGATGCGGGTATCGATGTCCTCCCGGGTGATCTCCACCAGGCGCTCAATACCGAACTTCTCGCAGGTGAAGCTGGCCAGGGCACTGCCCACGATGATGGCGCGCTTCAGGTTGTCGAAGCTGTGGTCCTGCGTACGGGCCAGGAAGCCGATGAAGCCACCGGCGAAGGTGTCGCCCGCACCCGTGGGGTCCACCACATCCTCCAGCGGCAGGGCCGGGGCAAAGAACACGCGGTCCGGGCTGAAGAGCAGTGCACCGTGCTCACCTTTCTTCACCACCAAGTACTTCGGCCCCATGGCGAGGATCCTGGTGGCGGCCTTCACCAGGCTGTGCTCCCCGCTCAGCTGGCGTGCCTCGGCATCGTTCACGCACAGGATGTCGACCCGGGCGATCACCTTGTGCAGTTCCTCCAACGCGCTGTCCATCCAGAAGTTCATGGTGTCCATCACCACCAGGGCGGGGCGCTCGGCCATCTGGTCCAACACCTTGGCCTGCACCTTGGGGTCCAGGTTGCCCAGCATCACATAGGGCGCCTTGGTGTAGGGCTGCGGCAGCTTGGGGTCCAGTTCCAACAGCACGTTCAGCCTCGTCTCCAGCGTGTCGCGGGAGTTCATGTCGTAGTGGTAACGGCCCGCCCAGAAGAAGCTCTCCTTGCCCTTGAGCACCTCCAGTCCCTGCAGGTCCACCCCGCGTTGGCGCAGGTCGTCCATCACGCTGGTGGGGAAGTCATCGCCCACCACGCTCACCAATCCCATCTTGTCAAGGAAGATGGAAGCGGCAAGGCTGATGTAGGTGGCCGCGCCGCCTACGGTCTTTTCGGCCACGCCGAAGGGGGTTTCGATACGGTCGAAGGCGACAGTGCCGACGGTGATGAGCTGCATGGGTGGGATGGGATTCTGAGGCAAAGGACGGAAAGCGCACGGAGATATGGCTACCCGTGGCCCATCCCAACAAAAAAGCCCCAGCTCGCGCTGAGGCTTTTGCTCCCCGGGCTGGACTTGAACCAGCGACCCCCTGATTAACAGTCAGGTGCTCTAACCGGCTGAGCTACCAGGGAAGGTACCCTTGTGACAAGGGAGTGCAAATGTAGGAAGTTGTTCACGATCCGCAAGGGGTGGTGGATAACCACGCTTGGGTTCATGGCGAACGCCGCAGGACCAGGGTGGGAATGACAGGGGGCCCGGCAGTTGCCGGGCCCCCTGTCCAATGGTCCTCGACCGGCTCACGCCGCCACAGCGGATTCATCGCTCTTGCGACCAGGCAGTACCTGGAAGTCGCTCATCACCACCTCGGTCACGTAGCGCTTGCTCCCATCCTTGGTCTCGTAGCTGCGGTGCACCAAGCGACCCTCCAGGGCCACCGGGGCGCCCTTCCGGAGCAGGCGCTCCACCATCTCCGCCGTGCGCCCCCAGGCCACCACCGTGTGCCACTGGGTATCGGTGACCCGCTCACCGTTCGCATTGCGGTAGCTGTCGTTCGTGGCCACGGACAGGCGGGCCACCTTGCGTCCTTTCGCGATCTCACGCACTTCAGGGTCAAAGCCGAGGTTGCCGATCAGGTTCACTTTGTTCTTCAGCGTGTTCATGGGACTGAGTGTTTGTTGGTTTGACTTTTCGTTCCGACCACCGGGTGCTGTTGCCGATGACCGACGCAAAAGTCCAGGCACCCCTTTCCGGGATCCGGCCAACTGTCATTTGTAGGCGATTGCAGCCGTTTACTGTCGTTTGTGCAACGGGTTCATCGTGTGGTGCACCAAGCCCCGACCGCTTGGCGGACCTAACTTGCAGAGTGAAGTTCCCGGAGCGGGGCAGCGTTGGCGCGGCTTCCACTGTCTTCTCATTCGGAACGGCCATTCCAAGTTGGACCACCTCACCGAACGCGAGCTTGTTCAGGGTTGCCTGGATGAGGACCGGCGCTGTCAGGAACTCCTGTACGCGCGGTACGCACGGCGTATGTACGCGGTGTGCCTTCGCTATGCCCGGCACGAACTGGAGGCCCAGGACCTGATGCAGGAAGGGTTCATCCGGGTCTACGACAAGCTGGGCGATTTCCGGCTGCAGGGGTCCCTCGAAGGTTGGATCCGAAGGATCATGGTGCACACGGCCATCAACCAGTACCGCCGCAAGGCGTTCCAACAGGAGCGCTTCGGGTTGGAGAAACTGCCCGAGGAGCCTGTGGACAGCACGGCCATTGAGCAGATGGGCGAACAGGAGCTGCTGAAGCTGGTCTCCGAACTGCCTGACGGCTACCGCACCGTGTTCAACCTCTACGCCATCGACGGGTTCGACCATGCCGAGATCGCGGCCATGCTGGGCTGCGGGGAAAGCACCTCGCGCAGCCAGCTGGCCAAGGCCCGTCGCATGCTCCAAGTCCGATTGAACGCCATCACCACCCCTGTCCATGCAGGAAAGTCCCATGATCGATAAGCTCTTCCGGCGCGCGCTGGAGCATGCCGAGGCCACACCTCCGGCAGACCTCTTCGACCGTGTCATGGAGGCCCGGGCCGCAAGGCATCGTCGACGCGCCCTGGTCTGGTGGCGGCGACCTGCCCTCCTGGCGCTGGTACTGGCCGGCGGCGCGGCAGCATCATTATTGTGGTTCCGACCGTGGGGTGCAGCGGACCTCATGGTGGAAGTCCCCACGACCTCATCCGTCACCACCACCACGCCGACCACCAATAACGTAGCGGAGACGAGTTCCTCACCTGCACCACCCAAGGTGGATACCACCGTTGGGGTGGCGACCTCTGCGCCGAACTCGAAGGCACTGCCCGCAACACCCAGCCTTGATGAAGGCCCAAAGAACAGCAGCGCTTCAGTAGCGGCCGCGGGACCGAGGGTCGGACCGACCGCAAGCTCCAGTTCCTCCAGGCCCCATTTCGCACCGATCGCCAGCCCGGCATCGGCCACATCACCAGTGGATGGCCCAACGCAACCCATTGGTCCGGCGCGGGAGCCACATGTGCTTCTGACCATCCGGAATGTTCAGGCAACTGGACCATCCGTTCCCGCACCGTATGCAGCCAGCGTGGCCGTGCCCTATGTGCTTCCCAAAGCGGAATGGTGGATCGGAGTGCGAGCGACCGCGCTTAACGAGCAGGTGACTTGGAAGGGCGAGCAGGAACGCTTGGTGAACGCATTGAACGCTGCGGAGCCGGCCACCACGAACTGGGCCCTCGGCCTCATGGGTGGCCGCACCTGGCGGTCCGGCCTTCAGGTCGGCACGGGGCTGCTCTACGAGCGGGCCGAGCGGGCCTTCAGCGCCATCGACCGGCAGGTGACCGTGGATCAGGAGGTGAACACGTATTACGTGACCCTGAACAGCGAGGTCTTCGTGAGCCAGGTGGATACGATCACCACAGTATCCACCTCAGAAAGGAGGTTGACCGCGGCCCAGGAACACGCTCTGTTGCGGATCCCGATCGAAGTGGGATGGGCTTTCGACCTGTGGCGGTTCCAGTTCGTTCCAAAAGTGGGGCTCGCCTTGGACCTGCACCTGCAGCGCAAAGGCACCGTGTTGGACCTTGATGGGCTCGATGGTGGCTTGATCGCATCCCGGCCCGGCGAGGCCATGCTGCGGGAGCGACAGCCCGACCTGCTGCTCGCCACGGCGGGTTTCGACCTCGCCTACACCCTGAACGAGCGATGGTCCTTGAACATCGGCCCCCAGCTGATGTGGACCGCCGCTGTTCTGACCCGGTCCACGGACCAACCCCATGGCTTGCCCCAGCGGGCAGGCATCGGCTTCGGAATGACCTATCTCCTGCCTGGAAAGCGCCCATGAAACTGTTGCTCCCCATCGCCTGTGGCATCCTGGCCAGCCTAGCCCAGCCCACCCATGCCCAGCTCCATCCCGAAAGCTCGGTGGAACGCGGCGGCGCTGTGATGCAGGGATGCGACCCCTCCCTGCAGGTCGATATTGAGCCCGTGCTCACCGGCCCATACACGTATGCGTTCTTCAGCACCATTGAACCAGGGAACACCATGGTGCAGGACCTGGTATGGCAGTGCTACAATGGCTCGTTCTATGAACAGACGGGGTCCTACTGCGATGTGGTGTTCCCAGGTCAGGCCGAGTATCCCGTTTGCCTCACGGTGAACGCCTTCGACCTGACCGCCTCCATGCCCTGCAGCACCTCCGTTTGCCGGCTCATCGAAGCTTTGCCGGATACCAGCTGCGAGAACCTCAATGCCGATTTCACCATCGGGGCGATCAATGGCCAGACGATCAGCTTTTTAAGCACCACCGAGTTCACCGGCCCGGTGCAGACCTTGTGGACCTTCGGGGAGGAACCCCTCACGGCCGAACCCGCGGGCACGCACACCTTCTCCAGCCCCGGCCCGCACAAGGTGTGCATGACCGTGGTGGGACCTCCTCCGGTGTATTGCAATGCCACCGTGTGCAAATGGCTCTACCTGGGGCCCGGTGACCTGCCCTGCGACGTGGTGGTGGACCAAGGCTTCGTGCTGTACCAGGAGAACGGCCTGGTCGGCGTACTGGACACCTCGATGACCTCGGGCATGGAAAGCACGGTCCACTGGGATTTCGGGGATGGCTCCACGGCGGCCGGCCGGTTGGCCGTGCACCGCTACGCCATGCCGGGCACTTACACCCTGTGCAGCACGGTGGACGTCTGGGGACCCTTGCTCAGCGATACCTGCAACACCCTGGCCTGTGTGCCGGTGGAGGCCATGGCCCTGGTCACCATACCCGAGCGACCGGAACAGGAGCCTTTACGGGCCTGGCCGGTGCCCCTCACGGACCGCCTACATGTGGTCGCCCCCTGGCCCAACGCAACACTGGTGCTGCTGGACACGCAAGGCCGGCAGGTGGCCATTTGGACGCTACAGGGACAAGGCGAACAGGTTGTTGATGTCGGTGACCTTCGCCCAGGGGCCTATCTGCTGGAATGCCGGTCGGGGGATGAACTGCTCCGGCGACCGGTGATCAAACCCTGAACCCGGGGCGGGCCATGAAAAAGGGGACAGCCCCGCGGCCATCCCCCTTCCCTTTCCGCAACAACCATCAAGCCGCTGATGCGCGCTCGGCCAGCACTTGGTAGCCGGACAGGACCACCTCGGTGGCATAACGTGGTTCACCACCTTTCTCGTAGCGGCGGTGCACCAACCGGCCCTCCACCAGCAGGCCGGTGCCCTTGCGCACCTGGTTGCTGAGCAGGTCGGCCTGTTTGCCCCAGGCCACCACGGTATGCCATTGGGTATCCTCCTTCCATTGGCCGTCCGTCCCCTTGTAGCGATCGGTGGTGGCGAGGCTCATACGCACCATGCGCTGGCCATTGTTCAGGTCCTTGACCTCGGGGTCGCGGCCGAGGTTGCCGATCAGTTGCACCTTGTTCTTCGTCGTGCTCATGGTAATGGGTGATTTGATGTGTTCGTTGTTGGTCGATGCCCTGTCCGGGCCCCTCGACGGTGCAAAGCAGGGACGACCCCGGACCGGTATCCGGGCAATAGTCATTTACAGGCGTTTACAATCGTTTGCTTGGCGGCTCCAAGCTGTGTGCCCCCATCAGATGCGGTCGCGAATGCGAACACCCGGTTCCGTCTATCTTTAGCCGCGTTTTGATCGGAACATCCAAGGAACCCGAACCTGCATGACCGCCCAGAAGAACAAGATCCTGGTACCAACGGACTTCACCAAGGTGGCCGATGTGGCCATCAACCACGCCATGAAGCTGGCCGAGCACACCGCTGCGGAGGTGTACCTGCTCCATGTGGTACCCAAGCAGAACGAAGTGGATGAGGCGCGTCAGCGACTGGAGATCGAGGTGGAGCGCGCCCGTAAATGGAACGATTCGATCCCTGTGCACAAACTGGTGCGCGTGGGCTCCATCTTCGATGATATCGGCGATGCCGCAGCGGAGATCGCTGCTTCGCTGATCGTAATGGGCACCCATGGCATGCGCGGCATGCAGTTCCTCACCGGAAGCCGGGCCCTGCGTGTGATCACCAGCTCCAACGTGCCCTTCATCGTGGTACAGGAGCGTTCGATCAAGGACGGTGGATACGATTCCATCGTGGTGCCCTTGGACCTGCACAAGGAGACCCGTCAGAAGCTCACGATCGTGGCCGACATGGCCAAGACCTTCAACAGCAAGGTGCACCTCATCACCCCGCATGAGGAGGATGAGTTCCTGAAGAAGCAGCTGCTCAACCACATCAAGTTCGCCAACCAATACCTGGACGAACGCGGCATCAAGCACGATGCGGTGATCGCCAGTGAGGACTCGGGCGACTTCGTGAAGGCCGTGATCAAGCACGCCGTGGCTGTGGATGCCGACCTGATCACGATCATGAACTTGGCGCAGGGCAACATTTTCGGGGTGCTGGGCGTACCCTACGAGCAGGAGATCATCACCAACGAAGCGCAGATCCCGGTGATGTGCATGAACCCCCGCGAGACCTCCACGGGCGGCGGGTGGACCTTCCAATAGGCCCTGCTCAGGCCCGTACGCCGATCACAAGGATATCGTCCACCTGTTCGTGGGCGCCGCGCCACGCTCTGAACTCAGCGTGGATGTGTTCGCGCTGCACCTCCATCGGCTCGATGCTCACCTTGGCGAGGAGCTCACGGAAGCGGCGGTAGAGGTATTTCTTGCCCTTGGGTCCGCCGAACTGGTCGGCATAACCATCGGAGAACACGTATACCATGTCGCCCTGCTCGAGCCGGATGCGGTGGTCCGTGAACGCGGTGCCGTTGAGCTCAAAACTGCCGATCGCGTTCTTGTCCGGCGCGAACTGGAGCACCTCGCCGTTCCGCACCAGATAGAGCGGGCAGTTGGCGCCGGCGTATTCCAGCACCATGCGCGCGGGATCATAGCTGCACAGAGCCATGTCCATGCCATCCCGCACCAAGGCCTGCTCGCGGTCCTTGTGCAAAGCATCGAAAGCAATGCGGTTCAGCTCGCGCAGGATCTCCGATGGCTTGGAGCGCCCATGTTCCTTGACCGCCTGATTGAGCCCGTTGTAGCCAACCAGGCTCATGAAGGCACCTGGCACCCCGTGGCCCGTGCAATCCACTGCGGCGAACAACACTTTGTCGTCCACCCGGTCGAACCAGTAGAAATCACCGCTGACGATATCCTTGGGGCGATAGTAGACGAACGAGTTGGGCAGCAGCTCACGGATGCGCCTGTCCGGAGGAAGGATGGATTCCTGCAGCCGTTTGGCGTACCGGATGCTGTCGGTGACATTATTATAAAGCTCCACCACCTTGCGGCTCTGGCGTTCCACCTCCTCTTTCTGCCGCACCACCTCCTCGGTACGCTCAAGCACCTTCATCTCCAGGATGCGTTCACGCTGCCCGAGCTCGTCGCGCATCTTCAGCAGGGCATGACCCAGCATGTCCTCCTCACTGAGGGGGCGATACTCGGCCTCAAAATCACCGGCCGCCACGGCATGCGAGAACTCCGTGGTACGGCGCAGGCCCTCCACCAATGAACTGAGCGCCACGGACATGTCCCCGATCTCATCATTGGTGGTCTGCACCTTGGTGCGGGGAATGATGCCCCGGCCCAAACTGAGGAGCATGTTCCGCAGCCGCTGTACCGGCCTTACGATGCCGCGGATGATGAGCACGGCCACCACCACGCCGATCACCACCAGCGCCAGGCCCATGTACAGCACGAAGAACTTCAGCGAGTCGAAGCTTCGGATCATGCCTCCGCCCAGCTCCAGGCGTTTGCTCTCCTGCAGTTCGAGCAACTTGTCCAGAGCACCCAGCACGGAGGCCGTCTGCTTGTCCAGCGGGCCTCCCTCCTCAGCCAGGTCGTTGCGTTCCATGTGGACAAAGGGGTCCCGGTAACTTTCGAGGGAGGGGAGCAGGCTTTTGATGCGGTCGTGGGTGGCGAACACCGAATCCATGCCTGCGGTGATGCGCGCCATGAGGGCCACCTCCTCCGGACCCCAATCCGCCATCAGCGTATCGATGCGGTCCAGCAGTACGGGCAGCTCCTCATTGGTGATCCGCACCAGCTCGGTCTTTTCCGGAGCATCCGCCCGGCTCTCCAGCAGGGCCCAGTGCTTGATGAGCATGTGCGAGCTCACCATCAGGTTGCGCAGGCGAACGAGCGCATCCACGGATGGGGAGTACACCTCGTTGATCTGCGCGTTGATGTTGCGGCTGCGCTCCAGGGTGCGGTTGGTGAGCACCACCACGAGCGCCGCGAAGAAGATGAACAGACCGAAACCGAGTCCGATCTTGCGCCCGATGGTCAAACGCATTGCCATGGTCGTGGTCCCGGACCTCAGTGCTGTGGCAGCAGTTCGAACAACTGCCTGAACTTGTCCGCGTTCTCCTGGTCCTGCAAGCTGTAGTAGATGCCCTCCAGGCCGAGCAGCGTCTCGCGGCGCGTGGGGTTCATCTCATGGGCCTTGAGCATGTAGGGCAGCGCCTTCATGAAGAACTCCTTGCTCACCATCTGGATCATGGCCATCGTGGGAATGTCCACATCGGCCGATATGGCCTGTATGTTATACACCCCACGGTTGTAGTACAGGGTGGCCAGGTTGTAGTTGGCGCCATAGTTACCGGGCTCCAGCTCAAGCACACGCATAAAGGCGTCCACCGCACGATCGAAGAGGACGGTATCGGTGCGGAAGGCATTGAACTGCTTGGTATGGACCGTGCCCAATGCATTGCCGAACTCCACCTCCTTCTCGGTGGTGCTGGCCTTGGGGTCCAGACGTAGGACCGCGTTCTTGTAGTTCGTGAACTGCTTCTGGGCGCGCTCGGTGTCCTGTGCGTTAAGGGCCTTGGCCGCATCATTGAAGCAGCTCCGCACCAGGAAGTCATAGGCCTGCGTGGCGTTGTCCTTGTAGGTGCCTGGCTGGTCATAGGCCATGCACGTGTAGAGGCTTTCCAACGCTTGTTGCCGGATCTCATCAGCCTGCGGCCCGGCCGCCATGCCCTTGAACAGGTCCTTGTAGATGAAACCGCGCAGCAACCAGGCCTCGGGGTTCTCCGCGTGCAGTTCCGAACGCACAGCGTGGTCCACCGCCTCGCGTGCACCGGCCAGATCACCGCTCTGGTATTTCCGAAGCACCTCGGCGAGCGGGTCCGGCTGTGCCCACGACACGGTGGTGAGCATGCTCAGCAGGAAGGCTATGAGGACACGCATCATCATGCTCATTCCTGCACCCGGTGGGCCAGGTTCTTCAAAGTGAGTCCAACGACCAGGCCATGCTTGCGTGCATTGGACATGCTCAGTTCATACTTCAGCAGCTTGTCCACCTTCACGAAATTGACCACCGCACCATCCTCCAGCCCTCCATCATACTCGGTGATCACCAAGGTGGACTGCTCCTTCATCCGCTTGAAGATCTCCGGGGCGAGGGACAGCTCCGTGCGGCCGATGAACAGCATGTGGCACTTTTCCAGGTCAGCCGTGCGGGGCAGCTTCCTCACCTCGATGGGCTGCTTGCCGATGGTGCGGGTCGAGTATTGTTTGATGAGCTCCTGGTACAGATTGGCCCCGCCTAGCACTCCGATCACGAAATTGCCATTGCGCATCGCCGGGTCCTTCCACTCCACCAGCTTCGCGATGTTGTAGAGGTAGTTCGCCTGCAGGATGGCCGTGGTATCCTTGTCGGCATCGCGTTGCACCGGCACCGCCGCGCACAGCAGGGGGAGCAGCACCCAGAGGCGTACAACCCCAACGATGGCCTTTGTGCGGAGCATAGCTTTACGGCCCCACCCTCCCATTCTCATGCCGTTCACGGTCACTACAGGACAAAGTAGGCCCATCCATCGCTTGCCGTGGCTGCTGGTCCTGGCCATCTGTCAACACGTTCCTGTTCACCTGTCCGCACAGACAGCCCATGCCCGCGCATTCGACCAACATGTGCAGGAGGAGGCCATGGGCTACCGATGGTTGTCCTGGAGCGTGGCGGCGATCGGTCACCGGCTCACGGGAAGCGACCAAGGGCGCCTGGCCGAGGCGGCTGCCGACAGTCTGTTCCGGCTCTCCGGGCTCCCTGTGGTGCAACGCTTCCCTTTCGAGGCACAGGCCTGGTCACGCGGACAGGTGAAGCTCACCGTGGGCGACGGAGCGGGCTTCCTGCACCTGCCAGCGGTGGCGTTGGCCAACACGCCATTGGATGCCCAGGTGGAGGCGCCGTTGATCGACGCCGGCAATGGACTGCCTGCCGATCTCGACCGTCTTGGCGACCGTCTTGAAGGTCGGGTGGCGCTCATGAACATCGGCCTGGTGGGCGCTGCGGAAGGATCCCGGAACCTGCACCGCAGCGAAAAAGCGGCACTGGCCTTGAAAAAAGGGGCGGCCGCCATCCTGTTCGTCAACCAGGTGGAAGGGGGTGTTCTCCTGACCGGGACCGCCTCGATCGATGGGCGATTGATCCCCGTGCCCGCCGCCTGCATCTCCACGGAGGATGGCACACGCCTGCGTGAGCGATTGCAACACGGGGAGTCCCTCACCGCCCAATTGATGATGGCCAACCAGAGCCGCATGGTCCAGGCCAGCAATGTGATCGCCGAGATCCCCGGCAGCAGCAGACCCGAGGAGGTCATTGTGGTGGGCGGCCATCTGGATAGCTGGGACCTGGCCACCGGGGCCACGGACAACGGCCTCGGTTCGTTCTCCATTCTCGACCTGGCCCGGGCCATGCACGCCATGCCGTTCAGGCCGGAACGCACGGTCAGGTTCGTGCTGTTCATGGGCGAGGAACAGGGCCTGCTGGGCTCACGTGCACTGGTGAAGCAGTATGCCTCCACCGGTGAACTGGAACGCATCGCCTGCATGATCAATCTGGACATGAGCGGACATCCCCAGGGATTCGGGGTGGGCGGCCCCGAAGGATGGGGCGCGCTGATCACCGGCCTCAGCACCGAGATCCGGCTGGTGGACAGCACCGATTTCGCGGGGCGCAGCAGCGAGGAGATCTGGCTGCACAGCGACCACCAGCCCTTTCTGCTCGCCGGCGTGCCGGTCATCTATCCCCTGAGCGACCTCGGCAAGCACGTCTATGGGTGCTACCACAGCAGCTGCGATGACATCCACCTGGTGGATCCGCAGGCGATGGTGAACAATGTGCGCTTCGTGGGCCAATTGATCTACGCCTTGGCCGCGCAGGATCGCCTGCCGGGACACTTCAGTGAAGCACAATTGCGGGAACGGCTCATCGCAGCCGGCCTGGAGGGGCCGCTACGCATCGGCGGCGACTGGCCCTGGTGAGCCCGTTCACCCGCTGGACCGGCCTGTTCCGATCCGACCAGAAGACCGCTTGGGGTTACTTGCCGCCCTTGGCGTCGTTACCGCCTCCGGCCGCCTTCATGGCCTCCAGATCGCGGTCGAAGAGGTACAGACCACCCTTGTCGTTGCCGATCAGGTTCAGCTTGTCGATCAGGGTACGGGCCAGCGCCTCCTCCTCGATCTGCTCGCCCACGTACCACTGCATGAAGTTGTGCGTGGTGTAGTCCTTCTCCTTCAGGCACAGGTCCACCACCCCGTTGATCTCGTTGGTCACCTTGGTCTCGTGGTCCAACAGGGCCTGGAACACATCGGTGATGGCCTTATAGTTGGTACCGGGCTGCTTGAGGGCCGGGATCACGGCCTTTCCGCCGCGCTCGTTGATGAACTTCACGAGCTTCAGCATGTGCATGCGCTCCTCGTCGCTGTGGCGGTACAGAAAGGCCGCCGTACCGCTCAACCCCTGGTTCTCCGCCCAGGAGGCCATGGCGAGGTAGGCTTGGCTGCTGCTGGCCTCCACGGCCACCTGGCCGTTCAAGGCCGCTTCGATCTTCTTGGAAAGCATGGATCCTGATTGTGGGGGCAAAGTTAGGCACCGCCTACCGGCGTTCAGCGCTTGTTGAAGTTGTTCATGGCCGAGGCCAGCCCCAGCAGTCCGAACTGCAGGATGGCCTTGCCGGCCAGCTCCACGCGCTCGGGCAGCACCTTGCGCTCTGCCTCATTCCATGCACCCAGCACGTATTCGCTTTGGCGGCCCTTGGGGAAATCGCTGCCGATGCCGAAGCGCAACCGCGGGAACTCCTCCGTGCCGATC
>ENA-UOUJ01001353-UOUJ01001353.1-activated-sludge-metagenome-genome-assembly--contig:-NODE-1353-length-13019-cov-5.072354_pt1 | contig 13019 bp, 8 predicted proteins | sample MGYA00249839_ERZ747224 | MGnify/ENA primary metagenome ERZ747224 (study PRJEB28782, sample SAMN03220277) | activated sludge metagenome | biome: wastewater; feature: sewage sludge; material... | reverse complement strand
TAATCCTACTTAAGAGCAAACAAAATACAGTCCCGGTTTTTACCGGGACTTTTTATTTCTCCCCCATCCGGCTGAATCTCTTTATTGACGTACCTTACAGCCAATTAGAAATTTATTGTATGATGGATAATGCATTGATTGCTGACACACTTTCCCTACTCGGAAAACTCATGGACATCCATGGAGAAAATAGTTTTAAAACCAAAACATACCATGCCGCGGCATTCACCATAGAAAGATTTCCTACCCCACTCAGCACACTTTCTGAAACAGAAATTGCTTCAATAAAAGGCATCGGAAAATCATCTGCAGAAAAAATTACAGAACTTATTCAAACAGGAAAACTCAAAATCCTGGAAGAAATTATCCGCCAAACTCCTCCCGGAATTATCGAAATGATGCACATAAAAGGCATCGGCCCGAAGAAAATAAACACCATTTGGAAGGAAATGGGCATTGAAACAGTAGGTGAATTATTGTATGCCTGTAAAGAAAATCACGTCAAATTGTACAAAGGTTTTGGTGAAAAAACACAGCAAAGCATCATTGAATCTATCGAATATTTTAACCAGCAAAAAGGCAAATACCTCTTTGCACAAACCGAAGAAACAGAAACGCTCATCCGCATCTATCTGGAAAAAACATTCGGAGAAAACAACGTGAAAGTTACCGGCGCATTTGCACAACAAAATGAAATCATTGAAGCACTCTCCTATCTGGTGGCTGCCCCGGTTGAAAAAATAAAAGCATCGCTGAATGCCACAGGATACGAACCGGTTTTTGAAACGAAAGATCAGATTACCTACCTTTCTAAAACCGGATTGAAGGTTATGATTTATCCAGTAGCTGTGGAAGAAATTCCTATTAAAAACCTTGAACTCACTTCTTCTGCTGCATTCTTCCACCAAGTTTCTGAAAAATTGAATAACCGATCCGGATTTTCCAATGAAGATGAACTGTTCAAAGCTGCCGGGATTCCTTTTATTCCGGAATTCCTGCGCGAAAACCCCGGGAACATCACAAAGTATACGCACGGAATGCAACTAGTGACTGAAGATACCATCCACGGTATCATTCATACCCATACCACGTGGAGTGATGGGGCCCATACCATTGAGGAAATGGCCAAAGCCTGCATCGTAAACGGAAAATCATACCTCGTGATCAGCGACCACAGCAAATCTGCTTTTTATGCCAACGGCCTCAACGAAGACAGAATCACTGACCAACACCGCGAAATAAACCGATTGAATAATGAACTGGCTCCCTTCAGAATCTACAAGAGTATAGAATGTGATATACTAAATGATGGACGACTCGATTATAGTGATGACGTGCTTAGCACATTTGATTTGGTGATTGCCTCCATCCACAGCCAGTTGAAAATGCAGGAAGACAAGGCCATGCACCGGCTGATTCAGGCGATTGAAAACCCATACACCACCATTCTCGGACATCTAACCGGCAGACTGCTCCTCAGCCGAAACGGCTATCCCATCAACCACAGAAAAATCATCGATGCCTGTGTAGCGAACCGAGTGGTCATTGAACTGAATGCCAACCCGCACCGTTTAGATATTGATTGGCGTGAAATAGATTATGCGTTGGAGAAAGGCGCCCTCATCTCGATAAACCCCGATGCCCATTCTATTGAAGGGATGGACGATATTCGTTACGGTGTGCTGGTAGCGCAAAAAGCTATGCTGACACCGCAACAGAGTAGTTTTACGGTGGATGCTTTTGAAGAGTTTATTGCTCAGAAACATCCTCGCTAACCAAAGGAAAAGAAACATAAAATATAGTTCCGGAACCTTTCTCCGTTTCAAACCAAATCGTTCCTCCCGCATGCTCCACCATGCGCTTACACATGGCAAGCCCTAAGCCCGTACCCGATGTTTTGGTGGTGAAGTTGGGCATAAATATTTTCGGTTGTAATTCTTCGTCTATTCCACTACCGTTATCCCTGATGGAGACAATCACCTGCTGATTACGAACAACCTCCGTGATGCGGATCAGCGGTTTCCGTTCCTCCGGTACCGCCTGAATGGCATTTTTGATGAGGTTGGTAAAGATGCGGTTGATATGAGATTTATCCGCCTCAATGCGTATATCATCCTGAAATAATGCATACTGTAATTCAACAGTAGGATCTGCATTAAACAATTCAATGACATTGCGAAGTACTTCATTCAACCTCAACACCTGTTTATTGGAATGTTCAATATTGGCAAACTGGTTGAACTCACTGGCAATAGAACTTAAATGGTCTATCTGCTCTACCATGGTTTTGGCAACACTGTTGGTGAGCGACTGTACATCTTCCGATTTCTGGCTCATCGCCTTTTGAAGATATTGCATACTCAACTTCATGGGCGTAAGCGGGTTTTTAATTTCATGCGCAATCTGGCGCGCCATCTCACGCCATGCACCTTCCCGCTCTGTTTTGGCTAATGCCTCTGCACTGGCATCCAACTTTCCCAGCATCGTGTTGAACTCCTTTACCAGCTGTCCGATTTCATCATCGCGCGTCCATACCACCGGCTCGTTCTCCTTTTCAAGATTAATCATCTTCATTTTTTCTGTGATGATGGAGAATGTGCGGGTAATCCGGTTGGTGATATAAAAGGCAACAATGCCCGCTATTAGAAAAATAAAAGCATTCAGGTTGATGATGGTCACTAAAAAGTTTGATATCTCCGCTTTCAGGTTCGATTCAGAAGTGAAGTAAGGGATATTCAGATAAGCAAACTTATCACCATAATTATTGATAACCGGTTTATAGTTGCTGATATAACTGAGCGTACCAATTTTTTCCTGTTGGAAATATTGCACTTCATTGTTCTTATCCATGTGGTAGAAAGCAACCGGTTCCATGAGTGTGCTGAGGATTCCTTTAATGTATGGCAATGGCAAGGAAGAAACCATGAGGTTCCCGTTCAGGTCGTAGAGATTTACATCGGTACCATGTATTTCAGAAATCTTACGGATAACCACTTCCAGTTGTTCACGCGATACGGTTTTAAGAGATGTTGTATCGCCTGAATTTACCTGTGTGTTCATAGCCGTTTTAATCTCATTCTCCATGATGTGGATCACGCGACTCAGCATTACTTTGTTGTTGTTCTGATAACGGTTTACGAAAAACACAATGGAGGCTGCTCCAATCACCAGGAACGATAAAACACTAATGAAAATAATGGTGCCGTGGATCTGATTGCGTAAACTCAGCTGCCAGTAATTGCGTAAGGTGCTTAACCTGAACCTGGAATTCACCAATGCATTCACCATCCATATTAAAAAGGTGAGTAACAGGAATGCACAGAAAATGTATGAAAACAATGTAATGGTTTCAATAGCCAGATTATTTTCACTCACAATTACCACTAAACGACCTGCACCGGCATTATGCCATAATTCATGGTGGCCTTTGCGTTGAACCTCAAAATAACTTTCTCTGGAAAGTTTATCGGCATCTATCGTTGTTGCGAAGGGATAATCATTGTAACTCGTTATCAACTTTCCGTTGTTATACACTGCGAATGCATATTTCGAAGAGCTTTCTATGGAATTGGTTTGGCCACGGTTGAACAATTCAGGATAGAGGGCTTCATTGGTATCTACTTTCAAACTGGCGAGAATAAATACATATCCCAGTAATTGTCCGTCGCCTTCATACAGTGTTTTCTTACTGATGTAACTATATTGATCGTACGACTGATCGTAATAATATAAATTCGCAATACCGGTTGGTTTCGCCTGTGTTTCGAAAATTGTGTTCAGGTCATTATACGAAGTGGAATCGGGATTATGCAAAGGATTTTCATCCGCATCAAATGTAAAAATTCGTGTGATGTATTTGTCGGTATACCCTGCTACGTTTCCTTCGATCAGACTGTCTTTAAAAAATTTACTCTGATAAGGAGAGGACAATCTGTAAAAATTATCCGCCAGATAATCTTCCCTGAAATCTGTAAGCATGGTGTTGATCAGGGTTTCACTGGTAGGGTCGGCTTTGGCTGCGATGTTATCCGCATAATGTTTCCTGTTCTGAAGTTCTTTGCTTCTGTTTTGAAGTATGATAACACCGGTAATGGAAACAGAAAACCAGATCAACCAAATTATCAATCGGGAAGAGATAATTTTATTGTCGCGCAGCGCAAGTAAGGGGTGCGCGCAAAGCAATACAAATACTACCAGCCATATCAGGATGAATAAATCAGTACCTCCTTCCAACTTGCCAATACGAGTGGATAAGTACAACATTCCCGGAACCAATATCAAAATATAAATGAGCCATTGCTGACCGGCAAGTAAGGGACGAATTAAATGTAATATAAGCTGACTGGCCGTATAGAATGTTATGGCTATTGAACAAAGAATAACCACACCGATGACACTGTATCGATTTAATGAAAAGAAATTCATCACATCAAACGAGATGTGTGAGTCTGCCACCAGCGAACGAACTACCGAAGTTCCAATAAAGGTAACCGCGAGCAAACTGATGCTTCCGGCAAACACAATTATCCCGTTCCTTAGCCTGTCTTTTTGTACCAATTTCATTTGATACCTGAACACGAAGTTTCTTATCAGTAATGTAATCCATAGAGCAAGCAATACATTAATCAGTAAATCGCCCAGTGATTTCAGCACAGCACTGGAGCCGTAAATGGCTGGATCAAATAAATTGAACTGCCGCGTATTGATTGGAATGTTGTAATAATACGTAAGCACCCGTAAAGCAATAACCACAATAACAAAGAACAGAATGCCCGCTACAGGGTGGTACATCCTGGCCAATAAAGCGGAAAACATCTGAAGGAAAAGCAGCAGCACAAATATTGCAATCACCATAAACCAAACACTTACAGGATGATTGGCTGCGATGCTATCCTTATATACTTTATTGATTGAAAACAACGGATTGCCATACATAGAAGTAATAGTGAGCCCGCCGGAGATTTCATCAGACAATACAAACCCTTCCAATAAATGTTGCTTTAAAGCAAATTCATTGGTGATGTATTCATTTGTAATGACATAATTCCACTTTACAGGGATCAATGCAATCAGCAGATAATCTTCATACAACTTTTTGCTCCATACATAATATCCGTTTTGTAGTTGCACAAAACCGGAATGGCCCGACAAATAAATTAAACCTGCGGTAGGTACTACATTATTTGTATTCCAAAAGTTCAGTGTATAATCACCCAGGCTATCGATCCCATATACGTAAAAATAAAAGGGCTTTGCATGTGCATCGGTTAACTGGTCACGCGTATAACTGCCCTGCAATAGCGAATGAATAAGCACAGAGTCCTGAGCCATCTGCTCAAATTCTTTTTCTTTTTTCTGGATGGTTTTTTCTACAGCCTGTCGCACATCAGTAGGCGATGTACTTGTATTGAAATATGTATCAATGATGATGGCCAGTGTAATAAACCATGCCGCCAACGCCAGTAGGTATCCGTTGCGTGATAAAAAGCTTTTATAGGTATTTGACTCAGGTGTACTCAAACTTATTCGAGGTGTTTAATTTGATTCCATAAAGCGTCCATTTCTTCCAGGCTCAATTCGTGTAATTGTTTGTGCTGAGCAACGGCAGCAGCTTCCATATTATTAAACCGGCGCATGAATTTGCGATTGGTTTTTTCCAATGCATTCTCCGCATCTACCTGAAGAAACCTTGAAAGATTTATCATTGAAAAAAGCACATCTCCTGTTTCAGATTCAATGTCATCTTGATTTCCATTCTGAATAGCGTCTTTCAACTCATCCAATTCCTCATGGAGTTTATCCCACACCTGTTCTGTATTACTCCACTCAAAGCCCACCTGTTTCGATTTTTCCTGTAAACGTATCGCTTTCACTAAAGCCGGAAGAGATTGGGGTACCCCACCAAGCACTGACTTTTTACCTTCGGCCAGTTTAATTTTTTCCCAATTTTGTTTTACTTCTTCCTCATCCGCTACCTGTACATCGCCGTAAATATGTGGATGCCTTTTGATTAACTTATCACACACCCCATGTATCACCTCGTCTAAAGTAAATTTTTGTTGTTCACTTCCAATTTTGGCATAAAATACAATATGTAACAACAAATCACCCAGTTCCTCACGAATGCCGTTATAGTCTTTTGATGTGATGGCATCCGCCAGTTCATAGGTTTCTTCAATGGTCAGGTGCCGCAGGCTTTCAATGGTTTGTTTTTTATCCCACGGACATTGAGCCCTCAACTCATCCATTATTTTAACCAGTCTTAAAAAAGCATCGTTTGTTTGCATATCAGTGGAAATCATGTGTTGTGGATTCAAAATTAATTTTTATCCATTAAATACTTTGGGCTTCCGCCATCCTGTGTTGGGCGAAATTCTATTTCTTTCCCCCCCTCATCCAAAGCGAATTATGTTAAAAATACTAAAGTTTACCGGCAAGGGTGTGCCCACCTTCAAATTGCTTGATTAACTTCGGCAAAAATTTAAATATATTGATCTTATGATCAGATTCACTTTCACTGCGCTTATTTCTGTTCTGCTGATTTCACCTGCCGGAGCACAATACTTTTATAAAGATTTCAGCAGCAACCGACAGGCCCAGCAAAATATGGCTGCGTACCAGACCAACAAGGTGAAAACCATTCGATTCAAAAGTTTAGAAGCCGACGGAACCCCAAGTGAAGGTTTTTTCATGGAAACAAAATTATCGAAAGACTACAAAATCAGTACGCTAGTCAGTCGTTCTGCCTATTCAGCACCAATGTTGTCTGTTTCCCGATTTAATAATAAGGGTCAGTTGATAGAAACGAAAGATACATCTGAAATTTCCAGTGCTTTGTATACGTTCAGTTACGATGAGAGCGACCGCTTATTGAAAACCTATTCCACCATCACCTCTTCTGATGAAGATTATATCAGTACCATTACCGAAGAACATCTCTATGAATACGCAGACGATTTTTATCCTGAAAAGATGTGGTTAATCAAAAACCATACAGACACCACTTTAATACTATTCTCTAAAGATGAAATTGGAAACATTACGATTGAAAAAGACACTAAAACCGGGAGAAAATATTATTACTACTACGATGCTAAAAGCCGCATCACCGATATTGTACACGCGAATGAATACACCGAGAAAATGATTCCCGATTATTTATTTGAGTACAATGCTGCGGGCCAACTTATTCAAATGACAACCATAGAAGGCTCCACTGATTTTACAATCTGGAAGTATCAATATGAAAACGGGTTACGCATTGCAGAAAAAGCATACGACAGAAACCGTAAACTGCTGGGCACTATTGAATATCAGTATAAATAATTCAAATACGCAAGCACTCAATCTTAAATGTATTTCTGTAGTCTTTCTCAACGATAAAAAAAGGCTGCCAAAAGGCAGCCTTTCACATTGATATACATCAACTATTAATAGTTACGAACGGTCATCTCTGTACGTCTGTTCTTTGCACGACCCGCGGCAGTTTTGTTATCTGCAATTGGTTTCGTTTCTCCGTAACCGGTAGCATTCAGGCGGGATGCTATGATGCCCTTAGAAATCAGGTAATCTTTTACTGCATTGGCACGCTTTTCTGATAGTGCCTGATTGAGCTCATCAGAGCCCTGACTATCCGTATGTCCGTCAATTTGCATTTGAAGGGATTCATCGGCTTTCATCAGTGCGGCTACCTCATCCAATGACTTATTCGATTTAGCCATCAACTTCGCACTACCCGTAGAGAAGAACACATTCTTGGCAGCAAAATTAATTTTATCGATTACTTCCTTAGCAATAACCGGGCATCCCATGTTGCTTTCAGGGCCGGGGCGTGTAGGACATTTATCTTCTTCATCGTTTACTCCGTCGCCATCCGTATCCGGAATAGGACAACCCTGATAACGTGCATATCCTTTATCATTCGGGCATTTATCTTCTTCATCGTTGATGCCGTCGCCATCGGTGTCAGGAATCGGGCAACCGCCATATTTTGCCAAACCGGCTACATCCGGACATTTATCATCATCATCCGCAATACCATCCGCATCACGGTCAGGGCAACCCATCAAATCTGCGAGTCCAACCACATCCGGGCAACGATCCAGGGAGTCAACCACTCCATCCCCATCTCTGTCAACAATAACAACTTTTACTTCTACCGGAGCAGGAGCTGGTCTTTTCTTCACCGGTGCTACCAAACCAATGCTATGGTTCAGGTGATACGCTGCATTATCGGTAACGGGTATGCGATATTGTGATGCCAGTTGAAGGTAAATATCCTGTACCAGTTTAATCTGCACACCTAAACCTACCGGAGCAAATGCTGCGAAATATCCTTTGTATTTAGATGCACCCGCTCCAACAGTTAAGTATGGGTTTACATAATATTTATCACTGAGCAGTTTAAAATTTGCAGAAGCAACAACATCTACCAGTAAATTTTCAGGACCAGAGGTTACCATGTTTCCGGCTACCGGATACCTCAAAAAACTGGCACCTGCAATAGCGGAAAAGTCGATTTGATTGGTCAATCCTTTTTGGTAGGTCAGTGCCAGGCCCGGGCTCATCCGCTTGGTTCTGTACCATTGTTTATCGTTCAACACCTGGCTTAATCCGTTGGCTCTCAAATCAGCGGCCGTTTGAAAATCATTATAAAAAAATTGAAAACCCAGAGAAGGCATTTTTTTATAGTCAGCTTGGCTATAGCCTGCACCGGCGAACAAAAGCGCCAGTGCCAAAAGGTAGATATTCTTCATAATGCATTGTTTGTTGATAGTTACAAAGATAATTTCCCTTAATGATTTGCTAAAATTATTTACCCACAATCAAACACCCCTTGTGCAGAAAATCATGTAGGGTTGAAGTTTACTTATCGGTCACCACCTCAATACGAACCCGTGCCAAACCTGCATGAATAAACCCCAGTTTACTGGCCGCTGTGTGCGTGAGGTCAATGATTCTGCGGGTGTTGGGATGTAACCGGTCGTTGGTTCGAACAATCACTGATTTCCGGTTTCTGAGGTTGGTTACTTTCAGCCTGGTTCCCAAAGGAAAAACATTACAGGCTGCCGTTAGTTTCGATTGCGAAAACACTTCACCGTTCGCGGTAAGCCTGCCTTCGAACTTATTGGCATAATAACTGGCTAGTCCGTATATAGTACGTTTAGAAGCAGTCGCTTTTTCTTTGGGTTGCGCCTGAGCTGCATAGTGTAACAAACAGCACAGGAAAAGGGTGCAGGCGGAAGTACGAGTGAAATTTCGTAAATAGGCAGTGTATTTATTTTGTTGATTCAATATTACAGTTTAGTACAATATGGGATGAATCTGCGGTTAAAATAATAAAAATCACTGAAACCGACTGTGTACATACTAATAAAATCGTGCCGCAGCTTTCCATGCGATTGATTGTTTTTGGTATAATTTGCACCTTATGCGATATTATCTTATTGCAGGTGAGGCCAGTGGCGATTTGCATGGCAGCAACCTGATGCACGCCATCCGGCGGTCTGATGAAGCGGCTGAATACAGGTGTTGGGGTGGAGATTTAATGGAAAAAGCCGGCGGCATCGTGGTAAAGCACTACAGAGACCTCGCTTTTATGGGTTTTGTGGAAGTGCTGGCAAACCTGCGTACAATCATGCGTAATCTCGCCTTTTGCAAGGAAGATATTTTGACATTTAAACCGGATGTGTTGATATTGATTGACTATCCCGGCTTCAATATACGGATTGCGGAATGGGCCAGGGCGCAGGGTATCCGGGTGGTTTATTACATTTCTCCGCAAGTATGGGCCTGGAAGGCCGGTCGCGTTAAAAAACTCAAACGCAGTGTAGACCGGATGATCACCATACTCCCGTTTGAAAAAGATTTCTATAAAACATATAACTGGGAGGTGGATTACGCCGGACATCCCCTGGTTGAAGTGGTTGAACAATTTACAGCCCAACATGAGCACCTTCAGCGAAACGCTAAAACCATTGCACTGTTACCCGGAAGCCGAAAGCAGGAAATATTAAAGAAACTGCCTGTAATGTTGGAAGTGAGCACATTTTTTCCGGAGTATTCATTCATTGTGGCCAAAGCCCCTTCCCTGCCAGAAACTTTCTATGATGAAATCATGAAGCCATACCAGAATGTGGATGTGATTACCGGCGGTACCTATCATCTATTGATGCAATCTTCGGCAGCCCTTGTAACGAGCGGAACTGCTACATTGGAAACCGCCTTGTTTGGGGTTCCTCAAGTCATTTGTTACAAAGGGAATTCCGTGAGTTATGCAATTGCAAAAAAACTCGTCAATATCCGGTACATCGGTTTGCCGAATTTAATTCTGAATCGCCCGGTGGTGAAGGAACTCATCCAACACGATTTTAACGTACAGTTGTTGAAAGAATCGCTGACAGAAATTTTATTCAATGATACAGCCCGGCAGCGTATTGAAAATGATTACCGTGAATTGTATGCGTTACTGAAACAGGGAGGGCATGCATCGGCCAATGCCGCCAAAATGGTAATGGAAGTAGTTCGCGGTACAGACTAACAGTTAACGGCTCAGCATTTTAACCGCGAGTATGATCAGACAGATGATAAACAGGAGAATGGAGATGCGGTTAATCCCATGCATATATTTCATCCATGGTGTTCTGACTTCTTTTGGGTCACGCTTCTTCAGAAAAAGATACTCACTGAATTGTTTTAGAATACCCATAATGCAAAAGTATATTTTTTGTACATAGGGAATGGATTTTAAAAATTGTATATTTACCCGTTAAGAAATGCAGCAAATGACCAGAGAAGAAAAATTTATGCAGGAAGCGATTGAGCTCTCCAGAAAAGGGATAGAACACAACGAAGGCGGTCCTTTTGGATGTGTCATTGTAAAAGACAACCAGATTGTGGGAAGAGGGAACAACCGTGTAACCTCTCAAAACGATCCCACGGCGCATGCTGAAGTGGTGGCCATACGCGATGCTTGTAAAAACCTGGAAACTTTTCAATTGGAAGATTGTGAAATTTACACCAGTTGTGAGCCTTGTCCGATGTGCCTGGGAGCCATTTATTGGGCGCGCCCCAAAGTGGTATATTATGCAAACACCCGCAACGATGCGGCAGATATTGGTTTTGATGACTCCTTCATCTATGAAGAAATCAGTGCCGATATTGAACACCGTAAAATACCGCTGGTTCGTTTACCGCAACAAACAGCGAAAGACGTATTTGAAGTTTGGAACAATAAGCAGGATAAAACTGCTTATTAATTCTAGCGCTCAAACATCCACCAGAGTTTTTTTATGTCTTTCTTCTTCTTAAGCCCGAATTTCACAATGGCATTTTCACGAATGTAATCAACGGCTTCGTCAATCGAATCTGTAAAAAGGCAAAGGTCTAAATCTTCCGGTGAAATGGTTAAATGCGATTTCATCAGGTTGATATGCTTAACGAGTTCCTGATGATATTGTGTTCCAAATACCACAATCGGAAAATCATGGATTTTACGAGTTTGTATTAGGGTGAGTGCTTCAAAATATTCATCGAGTGTACCAAATCCTCCGGGCATTACTACAAATGCATACGAATATTTCAGTAAAAGGGTTTTACGCACAAAGAAATAATCAATGGTTACGGATTTGTCGAGGAATGGATTTTCAAACTGTTCATGTGGCAAGGTAATATTACATCCCACACTTTTTCCTCCTACATCTTTTGCTCCGCGATTGGCCGCTTCCATAATCCCCGGCCCTCCTCCCGTCATGATGGTAAGTCCTAACCGTGCGATACGTCCTGATAACTCTCTTGCTTGTTGGTAATACGGATGGTTTTCATCGAAACGTGCAGAACCAAAAACGGTAACACACGGGCCTGCAAAATGCAACTTTCTGAAACCACGGATAAAATCACGAACAACCGAAAGTGTAAACTTAAAATCTTTCAACCGGCTTTGGGGGCCGTCTAAAAACTCAATTTCCTGTTTCACCATAACTTGTAAATATAGCCAAAGTTACAGGCAATAAAAATTCCTATATGGGTGATAAAAATTTTTGTTACCACCCTGAATGAGATTATATTTGCAGCCGCTTCGGGGAATTAGCTCAGTTGGTAGAGCGCTTGCATGGCATGCAAGAGGCCACCGGTTCGAATCCGGTATTCTCCACAACATTAAAGCCCACATCTTTGTGGGCATTTTTTTATGTTGATATCGAAACATAAAATGCATAAAAAAAGGTTGCTGTTTGAAGCAACCTGATATGTTCGTGTTTGTATGTTTTTAATCACCCCATATTTCACCTTTACCCTGAATCCAATCTTTAACGGATTCCGTAGTAATAGATTTGGGTCTTTCCAGCGGATGGCCCAGGGCTCGATCCCAACACAGGCTGGCCAATACGCCCAGCGACCTCGACACACCAAACAATACCGTATAGAACTCGTATTCATCCATTCCATAATGTACCAGCAACGCGCCGCTATGTGCATCAACATTGGGCCATGGGTTTTTAATTTTACCGAGTGATTGCAAAATGGGTGGAACTACTTCATAAATATTCCATACGGTTTGAACCAAAGGATCATCCGGCATATGTTTTTTACCAAATTCCATTTGAGCGGTGAAACGTGGATCGGTTTTGCGCAATACAGCGTGGCCGTAACCCGGAACTACCTTACCTTCACTTAGCGTCTGTTTAACGTAATCAGCAATTTGCTCCTTGGTAGGCAAATCACATCCCAGTTTTTCCCTGAGTTCAAAAATCCATTTAATCACTTCCTGGTTGGCCAATCCGTGCAACGGTCCTGCCAGTCCGTTCATACCTGCAGCAAAACTCAGGTATGGGTCGCTCAGGGCAGAGCCCACCAAATGCGTCGTGTGTGCGGAAACGTTACCCCCTTCATGATCGGCATGAATAGTCATGTATAAACGCATCAGTTCTTTGAATCCTTCATCATCATATCCCATCATGTGGGCTAAATTTCCTGACCAATCCAATAAGCCATTCGGTTGAATATGATCACCGCCCTTATAC